>ERZ1106951.3285-NODE-3285-length-11804-cov-2.344114_pt1 | contig 11804 bp, 10 predicted proteins | sample MGYA00403676_ERZ1106951 | MGnify/ENA primary metagenome ERZ1106951 (study PRJEB35170, sample SAMEA104062398) | human gut metagenome | biome: human gut; feature: human-associated habitat; material: faeces | place: Denmark | collected 2012-04-23 ...
ACTTTTCTCTGACTTCATCAAAAGAGCCTGCGCATGCGTCACATTATTAAAATATCCCACCTTAATTGAATTTACCTCATCCTTACTAGTACCGCATCCGCTAATTGCAAAAAGTGTCGACAACGCAATTCCAGCTAATATCATTTTTTTAATTTTTTTCATGTTCCACATTCTCCTTTTGTTTTTTTATATTAAATAGTGTATATTTTTTTATCTTGACAAAAAACTCCCTTATTTGAAATCGTTTTCGTTATTTTTTTGCCATGATTTTGGGCTATGATTCCATATATTTACAACGAAACAAATCGTTATATATGAAAACGGTTTCAAATTATTCAAAAGGAAAGGAGACACTATGTCAATAAAAAAAATTGCTGAATTAGCTAATACATCACCAGCCACTGTTTCTCGTGTTCTTAATGACCCAGAGCACATCTGTCATGACCCGGAACTTGCAAAACGAATATGGGAAATTGCAGGCAGACTTAATTATCTGCCTAACTCAGCTGCTCGTGAACTTCGCAAAGGAAAACCTCAACTAGCCACTTCCCTTACCATTGATTTATTTCTTACACGTTTTGATTCACTAGATATAGACCCTTTTTTTTATGAATTATTTCAATTTCTCCAGGATGTAATACAGAAAAACCGATGCCTGCTTGGTAATATTCTCAGCACTGCTGATATTATGAAGCTCGAATCAAATTCAACACCAGGTATTGTCCCTTACAAAACCACAGAACATCTACTTCACGAAAAAACAAACCATTGTCCCGCCTTTATTCCACGGAAAGAAAACACAGGGCTCATTATTCTTGGAAAATGCTCACCTGAACTTATCCCTGCATTAAAAAAAAGATATGCCTATGTTGTCGGAATTGATCGAAACCCAAGCAACTACTTCTATGACGAAGTAATCTGCAGCGGAGAGGCAGCTGCAAAGATGGCTGTGGAACGACTTATTACCCTAGGTCACAAAAAAATCGCCTATATCGGCGATTGTACTTATGAGTCACGTTATGTTGGCTATTATCAAACATTACTAACACACCACATTCCCTTTGATTATCGCCATGTGCACCCAAGCAGTCAAACGGAAGAAGAGGGAGCCCGCATCATGAACGACATCCTCAAAGAAGAGGATCCTCCTACCGCTATTTTCTGTGCCAATGATTGTACAGCACTTGGTGTACTCCGCTCATTAAATAAGTGCCGAAGAAAAAATTATCTTCCTTCTGTTATCGCAATTGATAACATTCGGAAGTCTGCCAAAACATCGCCGATGCTGACCACCATAGATATTCCAAAACAAGAACTTGCCCACTTCGCACTTCTTCTGCTGCTTGACCAGCAAAAGAAGGCTCACAAAGAATGTGTTCGAATTGAGCTTCCCTGTCGGCTGATAGAACGTGAAAGTTGTACCTATGCCCCTTGCTGAGAATCAATTCAAATCATTTTTCTCATCGGCGTAAAACGAATCCCATCCGCCTTTTGTTCCTTATCCAAAGGGACAAAACCGTTTTTTTCATAAAAGCCCACAGCATACGGCGAAGCATTTACCGTAACCGCACGAATTTTAGGATTCTGAGCTAATACCTCATTTTCCACTACTTTCATCAGCTTCGTTGCCACTCCCAGATGATGAAATTTCCCCCTCACAAACAAAAGACTAATGTGCTGTCCTGTGCGCAGGGCAATTACTCCAATCAAATATTGATTGAGATAGCACCCATAAAATTTCATTTCGCCTTGATTGACTTTTTCCACCATATTATGATACTCAATAAAATGGCGGAAAGTCTGAATCCCCATTTCTTCATAATCCGGCACCTCAAATTCTTCAAAGACTTCCCAGATAAGTTCCAATGCCGGTCTTAGTTTCTCCGGCACAATTTTACAAATCTGCATATTTTTTCCCTTTCAAAAAAACTTCATCTTAAGTATAAAGAAATTCATTGCCTGTGTCAAAGTTTTTTGCTATCCTTATACATAGATAATTAACCCACATTCAAAACGACTTTTTAGGAGGATAACCTTTATGAAACAGCTTTTTAACAACGACTGGTTTTTCCACAGAGAACCACTGGAAACGACCATCGATACATTCTTTAATACAAAGGACTGGGAGCCGGTTGACATCCCGCATGACTGGATGATTTACGACAGCAAAGATTTGTACGCTCAGGGAGTCAGCTGCTACAAAAAAACTTTCACTGTACCTACACTTGGTTTAGACCGTCTGTCCATACTGTTTGAAGGCGTATACATGGATAATGAAATCTATCTGAATGGAGAGAAAATTTTCACATGGCCTTACGGCTACTCTCAATTTGAAATTGATTTGACTTCCTATGTCAAAGAAGGTGAGAATACCATCTGGGTAAAAAACACCTATGAACTTCCAAACAGCCGCTGGTATCCGGGCTCCGGCATTTACCGAAACGTCTGGCTTGTAAGACGTCCTGCCGTTCATTTCACAACAGATGGCGGTTATCTGTCAGCAAAAAAAGAGGGGGATGCTTTTATTCTGCATGCCGACTACGAGATTCAAAACGATACCGATTCTGCCTGCGAGGTTACTCTTTGCCACACAGTACTTGCACCGGATGGTAAAGTAGCCGGTACAAGCAAAGAAACTCTTACCATTCCTTGCGGCCTTACCGTAAACAAACAGACAATGACTTTTGAAGCCCCACTTCTTTGGGATATTGAGTCACCGAATTTGTACACCGTACATAGTGAAATTATAAAAGACGAAACTGCCATTGATTCCAGTGATGAACGCTTTGGTTTCCGGACAATTGCCTTTGACCCGGATAAAGGTTTCTTTTTGAATGGCAGAAATGTAAAAATCAACGGTTCCTGTGAACATCATACGCTCGGTGCACTCGGTGCTGCCATAAACCGCGAGGCTGTCAGACGCCAGCTTACAATTATGCAGAAAATGGGTGTTAATGCCATCCGCAGTGCACATAATATGCCGGCAACGGAACTGATGGAATTATGTGATGAAATGGGTCTTCTTTTGTACACGGAAAGTTTTGATATGTGGGAACACTGCAAGACCGATTACGATTACGGAAATTATTTTAAAGACTGGTGGAAAACCGATTTGACAAGCTGGGTACGTCAAGACAGAAACCACCCATCCGTCTTTATCTGGGGCATCGGAAACGAAATCCACGACATCAATTTTGACCGTGGATTAGAAGTAACAAAAATGTTACGGGATGCTGTCAAAGAACTTGACTACTACGGCAATGCCGTTATTGGCATGGGTTCTAATATCATGGGCGGTGAGGGAGCTCAGAAATGTGCTGCTGAAGTTGATTTGGTCGGTTACAATTATATGGAACATCTGTATGATGAACACCACGAAAAATATCCGGACTGGTGCATTTTCGGAAGTGAAACTTCTTCCACTCTGCAAAGCCGCGGTATTTACCATTTCCCACTGACAAACCGTTTATTAACTTACGATGACGGACAATGCTCTTCCCTTGGCAACTGTACCACAAACTGGGGCGCTAAAAATACAGACGTCGTTGTATCTGCCCACCGTGACCGTGATTACTGTTTCGGTCAGTTTATCTGGAGCGGTTTTGACTATATCGGCGAGCCGACACCATATTTTACGAAAAATTCGTATTTCGGTCAAGTTGACACCGCCGGTTTTCCAAAGGACAGCTACTATCATTACATGGCAGAATGGACGGACTACAAGACAAATCCGATGGTTCATCTCCTGCCTTACTGGGATTTTAATATCGGTCAGAAAATTGATGTCCGTGCCTTTTCCAATGCGCCAAAAGTCGAATTATTCTTTAACGGTAAATCCCTTGGTGCACAGACAATTGACCACAAAAAAGGCACTCACTTAGCCTGCGACTGGCAGATTGCCTTTGAGCCGGGTGAGCTAAAAGCAGTTGCTTACGATGAAAACGACACGGTAATTGCAGAAGCTGTCCAAAAATCTTTTGGCGATGCAAAAAAAATCGTATGTAAGCCGGACAAAGAACAGCTTTTGGCAAATGGCGAGGACCTTTTATTTGTCGAGATTAACACTCTCGATGAAAACGATACCTTTGTTGCAAACAGCCGCAGCCGTGTTCAGGTTCACGTCAGCGGTGCCGGACGTTTAATCGGGCTGGACAACGGTGACAGCACCGACTTTGATTCCTACAAAGGAACGAGCCGCCGCTTATTCAGCGGTCGTCTTCTGGCAATTATCGCTGCCAAAGACACACCGGGAACCATTGATATCGAAGTCACTTCCAAAGGACTTACAGCTGCCACCCTTTCGATTCCTGCCATTTCTTGTGATGTCCGTGATGGTATTTCCTGCTTCATGGAAAATAAAGAATCCGCAGAAGATTTAACCGATGAAATTCCGGTTCGCAAAATTGAATTGACAAACCACGGCACCAATCATTTCGACGAAAATGTGACAGAAACTACCGTTACCGCAAAAATTCTTCCTGCGGATGCAACCTACCGGGAAATTGAATTTAAGGCGGTTACACTTGATGGTGTCGAAAGCAATAGTGTGAAAATCGAGACAAACGGAACCGAGGCAACCATCCACGCATTAGGCGATGGTGAATTCCGCCTGTGTTGCAGCTGTAAAAACGGACGCGATGTGATGGAAGTAATGTCCGAGCTGGAATTTTGTGTGACAGGCCTCGGCGAGGCAACTTTAAATCCATATAAAATGGTAAACGGCATCGATTATAAAGACTGCACAAACGAAGCTAAATTAAGTTTTCAGGGCGGTGTCTATATCACCGCTGAGGAACGCACCCGCTTCCTCTTTGAAAATGTGGACTTTGGCGAATATGGCTCGGATGAGATTCACATTCCGATTTTCTCATTTGAAGATGAGCTGCCAATTGAAATCTGGCTTGGTGACTCTGAAAAAGACGGCAAATGCCTTGTCAAAGACAAGTATCAGGCAAAGAGCTGGTATAACCACTATCAGGAAAATGTTTACACTCTGCCGGAGCGAATCCGCGGTGTACAAAGCATTTCCATCGTGGTATACCCAAGCATCAAACTTTCCTTACAGGGCTTTTACTGCAAGACATTGAGCAAAGCCTACGGAAAAGTATACGCCATCGAAAACAATACGATTTCCGGTGATATGTTTACCGTTTTAGAAAAACAAATTATTGACATCGGAAATAATGTTACACTCGAATTTGAGCATATGGATTTTGGTGAAGAAGGACCATCAAAAATTACAATCTGCGGTCACTCACCAATTCCTGTAAACACAATTCACATCCGCTTCTTTGCAGAAGACGGCAGAGAGATCAATCACATGGCAGAATTTACGCAGAGTGATGATTACAAAGAAGTCACTTTCCCAATTAGCGGCTTTACCGGATACGGAAAAGTAAACTTTATCTTTATGCCGGGTAGTAAATTTGACTTTGACTGGTTTAAGTTTGAAGCATAGAAAGTAGAAAAAAGAAGTTCATTCGTGAGAGACGAGATAACGCTTCCGCGTTATAGTCTCTCGCGAATGAACTTCTTTTTTAACCCATAATTGGAATCAAGAACAGCCATGCCAATCCATAATACGTGACCACAGCCACCAAATCATTTACCGTTGTAATCAATGGGCCGGATGCAACTGCCGGATCAATTTTAATTTTTGCAAAAAACAGTGGCACTAATGTTCCTACCAGACTTGAAATTACCATTGCTAAAAGCAGTGACACGCCAACACAGCCGGACACCAAAAATGCCGTCGGAAGGGCATAGCCCTTTAAGCCGAAAATATACAGTCCCAAAAAGGCAAATGCCAGTCCGCCCAAAAGCAGCCCATTGCAGAAGCCAACTTTCATTTCTTTCAGCACAAGCCGAAGTTTTGCTTTTGCATTCAATTCATCATCCATCAGTACGCGAATCGTTACCGCCAGTGATTGTGTGCCGACATTTCCCGCCATATCTAATATAAGGGACTGGAAACAAATCACAATCGGAATTACTGCCACTACGGCCTCAAATGAACCAACCACGGTTGACACGCCCATTCCCAGAAGAAGCAGGATAATTAACCATGGCAGTCTCTTTTTCATACTTTCCTTTGTTGTCTCACGCAAATCCTCCTCTGCCGTCAAACCGGCTAACTTCGCATAATCCTCACCCATCTCATCATCAACCGCCTCGATAACATCCTGAGCCGTCAAAATACCGATAATTTCTTTTTTGTCATTTAATACCGGAAGCGAATCCTCAGCATAATCCTTGATTTTTTCAATGCAGTCGGATATCTTTTCGCAGTCTAACAAATACGGATACGAATAACTAATGAGGTCATCCAAATCATCATTTTCTCTGGCAATAATTAAATCCTTTAAATCAATTGCACCACTGAACTTATTATTCTCATCCACAACATAAAGAGTTGAAATATTGTCGTTTTCACCTGCCTGTACAATCAGTTCACGCATAGCCTGGCGAATATTCAATGTCTTTTTCATGCAGATATAATTGGTCGTCATAAGACTACCAATTTCCTCATCATCATACGAATGAATCAACTGAATATCTGCCTTAACATCCTCGTGCAGAATCGGACGCAGTTTTTCCTTTACGCTCTCATCAATTTCCTCAAGAAGATCAACCGCATCATCGGAATCCATTTCATTGATAACTGCCGCCAGTTTATCAATCCCGATTTCCTCAATATAATCTTCCGGTTCTTCAATAAAAGTAAAACTTTCAGATACCCATTCAGGATCTAATATATTATATAAATGGATTCTTTCTTCTTTTGTAAGCGTTTCTAAACTTCTTGCAATATCATTGTCATGGTAGTCATGTAATTTCTCAATAATCTCTTCATCGGGCAGACCACTTCTTATAATTGATACAATTTCATCGGTAAACTGTGGTTCTTTTAAGATTTCTTCCTCCATCATTCATCCTCCTTCCGCCCGGGAACTGCCTCCATATCAAACATCGAAAGAGCCACATTTACTTTATCCATCCGTACAGTCTCTTTTCCCTGTTCCAATTCTCTAACAAAACGAAGCCCCAGTCCTGAACGCATAGCAAATTCCTCCTGCGTAAGTCCTGCGGCTTTTCGATTTATCTTTATAAATTCGGCAATCTTATTCATAATTATTGCCCCTTTCCCATCATTTATACACAATATTTTACACCCTTTCGGGTATAGTGTCAAGTTCGCTTTATTGTATTATACCCGAAAGGGTACAAATCAATCCTCACACCAAAACATGCTCCACAAAAACCTCATGAATCTCATTTTCCCCATACCCTTTTTCTGCTGCCTCGGATGCTAAAACGCCAATCTTTACATAACGTTCGTTGTGTCCAATCAGATACTCTTTTCCATCATAGGAAACGACTTCTTCAAACAGTACTTTCTCCTGTTCTGAAAGAAAGGCATCCGCATAATTTTTCTGATATTCCTTCGTGTCCTGAATCAGTAAATCACTTCTGTGTTTCTTCACCTGTGAGTCAACCTGATCTGTCATTGCCGCAGCTTTTGTTCCTCTGCGCGGCGAATAAGGGAAAATGTGCAAATCGGAAAAAGCAATTTCCCTCAGAAATTTTCTAGTAATCAAAAATTCTTCCTCAGTTTCTCCCGGAAATCCCGTTATGACATCCGTGGTAATCGCCGGATAATCAAAATATTTTCGCAGAATTTCCACTTTTTCCTTATACTCTGCACTTGTATAATGCCGGTTCATCCGCTTTAATACCGTATCACATCCGCTCTGCAGGGATAAGTGGAAATGCGGGCACACTTTTTTTATTGCCGAAAGTTCTTTTGCAAAAGATTCCGTAATAATTCTTGGTTCGAGTGAGCCAAGCCGGATTCTCTCAACCCCCTCAATTTCTGCGACTTTTGAAATCACAGCCAAAAGTGGTTTCCCTTCAAGGGAGACAAAATTTAATGCATCCGAAAAATCCACACCATAAGAAGACAGATGAATCCCGGTAAGAACAACTTCTTTATAGCCCTGCTTCGCCAACGATTCTACATGAGAAATAACCTCATCTTCCGGCATGCTGACTAACTTACCTTTACCTCTGACATAAGGAATCATACAATAAGTACAAAACTGATTGCATCCATCCTGAATTTTCAGATACGCTCTTGTTCTCTCATGCTCCACATGACGGCTTCCCATCGTCTGTGTTTCTTTCGGCGTCAAATGAAATTGTTCCACAAAACGCTCTGCCATATGCTCTTTTCCCCGATTTGAGAAAAAGGCATCAACAGCCGAATCCTCTTCAAGTTTTGCCTCTCCGCTCTCAACATAACAGCCAACTGCCACTACTAAACTATCCGGATTTTTCTTTTTCGCACGGTGTAACATTTGTCTGGATTTCCGGTCAGCCATATTTGTCACCGTACACGTATTTACAATATAGACATCCGCTTTTTCCTGAAAATCTACCACATCAAAACCAAGAGTCTGAAACTGTTCCATCATTTGCTCCGTTTCATAAAAATTTACTTTACAGCCAAGTGTTAAAAAAGCAACTTTCATTTTTTCTTTTCCTTTCATAGCATTTTGCACAAAAAACAATTTTTTTTTTGAAAAGACCTCGTTTATTTTTTATATTGACATACTTCTCTAATCATACTAATATAATACGTGAAGAGAGGAAAATCTCTTAACACAAAATAAGGAGGTAATAGTTATGAAAACAGTTAAAATTTCTTTAAACTCAATCGACAAAGTAAAAGCTTTTGTCAACGAAGTAACAAAGTACGATGCAGAGTTTGACCTTGTATCCGGAAGATACGTCATCGATGCAAAATCCATCATGGGTATTTTCAGCTTGGATTTGTCAAAACCAATCGACCTCAATATTCACAGCGAGAACAACATTGATGAAATTCTTGCTAAACTTGACGAGTTCATCGTTAAATAAAAAATATAATATTGGGTTTGTTACTTAGCATGGGGCGGCATGATGGCCGCTTCTTTTTTTGTCTCAAAACGACGCACCGCCCCACAAAATTTTATTCTGGTTTCACACAGATTACTTCACGTTCTTCAATCGCTTTCTTTACCATTTCATCGATTTTTTCCGCTAAGTTTTTCTCGGACTCTTCCATTTTTGCAATGTCCGGTTTCGTCACCGGATGCTTTGCCACAAAAATCGTACAGCAGTCTTCAAACGGCTGAATCGACGTCTCAAAAGTATCAATCTTTTCCGCAATCTCAATAATTTCATTTTTATCAAAAGCAATTACAGGACGGAATACAGGCATATTACATACCGCATCCGTTGCCGCTAAACTCTGCATTGTCTGGCTCGCCACCTGTCCGACACTTTCGCCGGTAATCAGCGATAAGCAGTGACGTTCTCTCGCAATTTTTTCTGCAATCCGCATCATGTATCTGCGCATAATAATTGTCAATTCATCGTGCGGACATTTATCATAAATATACAGCTGAATATCTGTAAAATTCACAATATGGAGATTGATATTACCCGCATACTCGGAAACAAGACGCGCTAAATCTACAACCTTTTGTTTGGCACGCTCACTTGTATATGGCGGTGCATGAAAATAAACTGCTTCAATTTTCACGCCACGTTTTGCCATCATATAGCCGGCAACCGGACTGTCAATACCTCCGGATAAAAGCAGCATTGAGCGGTCACTTGTACCAACCGGCATACCGCCGGGTCCTTTGATACTTGTCACATACACATAAGCACGTTTGCGGATTTCAATATACACTTTAATTTCCGGATGGTGCACATCAACCGACGCATTTGGCATATTTTCAATGATATACTCACCAGCCTGCATGCAGATATCCGGGCTTTTCATCTCATATTTTTTATCGCTTCGTTTGGCAAATACTTTGAATGTGAATGGGCGGTCACCCAGTTCTTCTTTCATATGAGTCACCAGTTCCTCACATACATGGGAAAATGTTTTATCCTCTACTAGAACAACCGGACAGATATGAGCAATACCAAAAACATGGCTCAGCCCTTCCATCACTTCTTCCTTGTCAAAATCATCCGAAAGAGCCTCCACGTAGACGCGTCCCTGCTCCTTCTCTACCATAAATTCACCCACACAGCGGTCCAAACGCTCACGCACACGACGAACCAATGCATTTTCAAATACATAACGGTTTTTTCCTTTAATTCCGATTTCTGCATATTTAATCAAAAAAGCTCGTACCATTTTTCTCTCCTTCTATCGTCTTGTATACCGTGCTAACACCGGTACCAATTGTTTTAATTCCGTAATTGTCTGTTTTAACTGCTCAATCTGTGTCTCCACGGAAAAACTAAACCGCAGCGTACAGTCAAGCCGCTCATTTGCAACGCCAATCGCTTTCAGCGTTCCACTGATTCCCGGATGATTTGAGGAACAGGCGGACCCGGAAGAAACATAAATTTCTTTTTCCTCAAGGGCATGCAAAAGCACCTCGCTTCGGACACCGTCAAAACTCACACTCACAATATGAGGTGCCGTCTCTTCTACCGCAGAAGCATCGCAGGCATTTACAACAGCCCCATCAACTTCTCCAATATGAGAAACAAAATACTGTTTCAATTCATACAAGTGCTTTCTATTTTCCTCCAGATTTGCATACATTTTTTCTGCAGCCAGAGAAAGCCCGGCAATTCCCGGTACATTTTCCGTTCCGGAGCGCATCCCCTGCTGCTGCCCGCCGCCATGAATATAGGGATGAATTTTAACCTTATCCCCAACATATAAAAATCCGGTTCCTTTCGGTCCATGAATTTTATGACCGCTGACACTCAGCAAATCAATTCCCATTCGTTTTGGATAAATATTCATTTTCCCATATGCCTGAATCGCATCTACATGGAAAATAATATCCTTGTTAAATGCTTTTACAATTTTAGAAAATTTCTCGACATCCAAAATCGCACCAACTTCGTTATTCACAAGCATCGTAGAGACTAAAATCGTATCCTTACGCAATGCATTCTCAAGCGTTTCCTCACTCACATGCCCCATTGAATCCACGGGAAGGTAAGTGACTTCATAACCCATTTTTTCTAAATATAACAGCGGCTCATAAACAGGTCGTGATAATATGCTTGCCTGCACGGGCATTTGCAAGTGCTGAACCAATCAGCGCCATGTTATTACTCTCCGTACCGCCGCTTGTAAAAACAATGTTTTTCGCCGCACACTTTAACGTTTTAGCAATCTGTTCTCTCGCCTGTCTCACATAACGCTCTGCGATAACACCTTTCATGTGAAGGGATGATGGATTTCCAAAGTCCTCGTACATCACCCGCGTCACCAAGTCACAGACCTCTGAAAATGGTCTCGTCGTCGCCGCATTATCCAAATAACATTCCATTTATTCTTCCTCATTTCTTCCTTCGATTAAAAACATAAGAATCGACAACGCTGCTAACCCTGCCGTTTCCGTCCGCAAAATTCGCTTACCAAGGGAAATCGGTTTAATCCCTTGTGCCACTGCCGCGTCCACTTCCCCGCGTTCAAAACCGCCTTCCGGTCCGATAAAAATGCCAATCCGGCCGCCTCTTTTTATTTGAGAGGCCTCCGTAAAGGAAAGAACTGACTCTTTCATGCCCTCGCACAATTCGTAAGGAATCATCACATAATCCATTTCATTTGCCATAGAAAGTGCTTCCGAAAAACTTTTCACCGCCGTCACTTCCGGTAAAACACCTCTACCGCTTTGCTTTGCGGCCGATTCAGCAATCGTACGCCATCTTGTCACTTTCTTTTCTTCTTTTTTGGCGTCCAGTTTTACCACGCATCGTTTTGTTTTCACCGGCAC
>ERZ1106951.3287-NODE-3287-length-11801-cov-2.775839_pt1 | contig 11801 bp, 6 predicted proteins | sample MGYA00403676_ERZ1106951 | MGnify/ENA primary metagenome ERZ1106951 (study PRJEB35170, sample SAMEA104062398) | human gut metagenome | biome: human gut; feature: human-associated habitat; material: faeces | place: Denmark | collected 2012-04-23 ...
TGTGGGGGCCGGGCCCTTTCTGCCCGTCAAGGACGACGATGCCGCGCGGCATCCGATGCACACCGAGCATTTCGAAGTGCGGCGTGCGGCGGTGGCCCGCCTGCTGGAAAAGTGGGGGCGGATCACGGCCGTCGGCACGACCTCGGTGCGGACGCTCGAATCGCTCACGGCGCTGGCGTGGCGCATACGTACTGCCGGAACGCCCGATGCGGATCGGGTCGTCGGCCAGTGGGAGCTGTACGACGTGCCGGCGGAGTTTTCCGGGTGCGAGGCGCTGGAGACCCTGCTGAAATACATGGATGAAAAGGGGCTGGAACGCATCAAGGCGGCGACGCAGATCATGATTACGCCGCTGGGGTACGAGTTCCGCATCGTGCGCAATATCGTCACCAACTTCCACCAGCCCAAATCGACGCTGCTGTTGTTGGTATCGGCTTTCGTTGGCGGGGACTGGAAGCGGATTTACGAATATGCCCTCGGACACGGGTTTCGTTTCCTGAGTTACGGCGATTCGTCGGTGCTGATGCGCTGACGGGGGAGCAGGGCCGAGAGAGCATGCGCGGGCCGGATGCGGCTGCCGGCCGGTCTTCGGCGGTCATTGGGCGGGGTGTCCGGAAAGTCCGGGGTGAAGATCACGTGCGGAGCAGCGTTTCGCGGATGCGTCTCAGGGCTTTGGTGATCTGCGCTTCGACGGTCTTGACCGAAATCCGCATCTGATTGGCGATCGCTGCGTTGGAAAGCCCCTCTTCACGGCTTTTGCGGAATACTTCGCGGCAGCGGTCGGGCAGCTGCGAGACGGCTTCGGCGACCAGCATCATCATTTCGTCGGCTTCGAGCTGCAATGCCTCCGGGTTGGTGAAGAGCGGCTCCGGCCCCTCGATGGAAATGCCGGCAGGCCGTTCGTCACGAAGCCGGTTGAGCGCGCGGTTACGCACGGCGCGAAACAGATAGGCCCGGACGGAAGTCGAGATACGGAGTTCCCCGGCATGCTGCCAGATGTGCGTAAAGGTGTCCAATACAATCTCCTCGGCAGAGGTGCGGTCGTGGAACCAACAGGCCGCGAACCTGCAAAGCGGGGCGTAATAACGGTCGAACAACTCCCGGAAGGCGGCGGTTTCCCCCCCCCCTCGGCTGATGCGTTTCCACAAAACCATGTCGTGTTCGTTTTCCGGCCTCATCGTATCGCTAAAAGAAATTCAGACAAATAAAGATAGACATTTTCGGGGATAAAACGGATGCGGAACGTATGAATTTTTCATTTCGAAATTATTCAGTTTCTGTTATCCTGCGGAATGCGGAACGCTTGCAATCGGGACTGCGTTAAACAAGGGGCCTGCTGAAACACTCCAGCAGGTCCCTTTGCAAGTCCAGACGCATTATTCGAGCAGTTCGTTGTTGCCCCAGACATTCAGCTCTGCGATGCACCATCCCCGGAAAGTCGGGTTATAAGTCTTGTTCGTATAGCTGGCGTGAATGCGCAGCCGGACGTAACGCGCATGCTGGTAGTCGTCGAGCATCGGACTGATGACCACACCCATCGGATCCAGCGGCGAGTCGGGATCGGTCCGGTTGTCGCGGTATGTCTGGGTGTAGGTCCAGTTGGCGTCGTTCGCTGCGCCGAGGCCGTCGCCGGCGATCTCCTTCGCGGTCCAAACCTCCAAGTGGGCGATGCCGTAGCGTGCGCCGTCCTCCGGTTTGCCGGTAGTCATGTAGCGCTGATTGAACTGGAAGCCGCGTACGGTCACCTCTTTGCCCAGATCGATGACGAAGTCGTAAGGCGGATTGGCCTGCTCCTCGTCGGCGTTGCAGTAGCCGAAGGTGTTGATGTCTTCGTCGAACATCTTCTCCACTTCGTAGTTGGGCTTGGCTTTGGGGGCGGCGAGCACCTTCCATCCGCTGCGTTCGAGCAGCACGGGTGCGGGCGGTCCCGGCTTGACGAGCTTGTTGAAGAGGATGTAACGGACACTGCCCGTCGGCGAGACCGTCGCCTGCGAGTCGCCCTTGATCGAATCGATGGTGATCGGCAACAGGTACGGCTCCTCGTCGGGCATGCGCTCGCTGAACAGCTCCACTTTCATCGTCGAGGAGAGCGTGTTGTAGCGGGGCAGCATGACTTCGGTGGTCGAAAATTCGTAGGCCTCCGAGGGGCAGAGCTTGTATGAGGTTCCGTGCGCCGCGTTATAGGTCCCGACCAGTTCGGGGGCAGTCTTGAATACGACGGTTATGTAGTTGCCGCTGATCTGCTCGGCCTCCACGCGGATGTCGAGGGTCTGCTTCTTGGGGCTTTCCACCGTAATCACTTCGGCGTCGGCCGTGGCGTCCTGAATGCTCAGCAGCGCAGGCTGCCCGAGCGTCGGACCTTCGTCGTCCTTGCAGCCCGCCGCTGCGATGAGCAGGGCGACGGCGGCCAGAAGACGCATGTTTGCATATCGTTTCATAATCGTTTGCGTTTAAGAGTTCGTCTCAGCATTAGAATTTGACATCGACCAGCACGGGAATATGATCCGAGGCCCTCTTGATGTCGCCTTTGTTGAAGTCGAGCATGATCTTGGTGCCGACCACTTCGCACTTCGCGCCGTTGCCGTTCCACAACAGGATGTAATCGATACATTTGTCCGGCGCCTGCGAAGAGTGGGTGAAGTCGCTCGCACCGTGGGGCGTCAGGATCGTCCAGTCCGTCTTCAATTTGGAAATGGTGGGCGAATCGGGACGGGCGTTGAAGTCGCCGCCGAGGAAGACGGGCTTCTTCGAGCTGCCGAATTCGCGTTCGATGACCTTGTTGATCTCGTCCACTTGTCCCGCCTGAGCCAGCGTGGATACATGGTCGAGGTGGGTGGTGGCGAAGACATATTTCTCGAACTCCACGACGACCATCACGCGGGGTTCGGCGCCGTCGCCCTTCGGCAGCGGAGCGGCAAAGGTCCGGACGGGTTTCTCACGGCTGGCGATTCCGTCGCCGTAGGCGCCGCCCTGATAGGCCATCGCACGCGAATATTCGTAACTCCACTCCTTGCCCATCAACTCGGCGAACTTCTTGAGCTGGAAGACCCGGCCGGTGCGGACCGTGCAGCTGTCCAGCTCGCTGATGCCCACCAGATCGGCCTTGCCCTCGGTCATCATGTCGGCGATCATCTGGTAGCTGCCGTCGCTGACGTACTTGGTGAAGACGCCGACGTTGTAGGTCACCAGACGTGTCGCGCCGTCGGTCTTGGGATAGTAGTCCCGGACGGGTTCTTCGGGGTTTTCGGGTTTCAGATGGGGCGGAACTTCGTCTTCGGAGGAGGAACTGCTGTTGCAGGCCGTTGCCGGGCAGGCGAGGCCGAGCAGCAACATCATGGTAAGGTATTTTTTGAGCATGTTCATCGTTTCGTTCGTTTTTGAAGTTAGTATTGGGAATTAAAAGTCGAGGCCGTCGTTCCAGCCGGGGTTCTGCGTCAGGGCGCCGCCGGTCAGCGAGCGGTCGTCGGTCGGAATCGGGTAGTAGTAGTCACGGGCTTCGTTCCACTCGCCCGGATTCTTCTTGTGGGGCGAGATGTAACCGTGATCGCCTTCCGAGAGGAAGATGTCCTGATCGATCTCCATGATGAGCGGAGCTTTGGTCGAGGGCGTCTCTCCCTTGGTTTTGAGATAGATGTCGGGCGTACCGTCTCCGTCGAGGTCGTATTCGCCCTTGGAGGGGATGTAGAGGCCCAGCAGCGGCTGCGTGAAGGCCTTGCCCTCTTTCCAGCGGATGAGGTCGTAGTAACGGTGGCCCTCCTGAAGCAGTTCAATGGTGCGCTCGCGGCGGATTTCGAGCAGTACGCCTTTGTTCGGCCCTGTCACGTTGGGGTAGCCTGTCTCAGGGGCCGAAAGGTACGGGTCGGGGTTGGCGTTGGCGTGATCCATGTCCAGATTGGGCATACCTACGCGATCGCGCAGTTTCTTGATCGACAGATCGATGTCGGCCTGCGTCAGCGTACCCAGCTCGGCTTTGGCTTCGGCGTAGTTGAGGTAGATCTCGGCCGTGCGGATGATCGGCAGGTCGGTGTACGAGAGGTTGTACCCGTCGGAACCGAAATCGGCGGGAGCGACGAACTTGATGGGCTGATAGCCCGTCATGCAGGTCGACAGGCTCGGCACTTCGACCTTGGTGGAGTTGATGCGCGTGTAACCCGGCGTGCGGATCGATTGCGCCAGACGCGGATCGCGGTTCCGGCACTCGTCCCGGAACTCCATCGTTTCCCAGCCCGCCTTGTCCGTGAAGCGCGTGCCATCGGCCATCAGATAGCTGGCGACGATCTTGCGCGTCAGCCCCGGACGGCCGTAGGAGGTGTTCAGCGAGTAGAAGGTGCTGTTGTGGAATACGCTTAGCCCCTTGTTGTAATCGCGGGCGAGGACGACCTCGATCTGCTGGGCGTCTTCCGACACGAACAGGTCGCGGTAGGCGGTCTGCGTGCCGCCCGTGGTGTAGAGTCCGTAGCCGCTGTTGGTGATGAACTCTTCGGACGCCTTCGCCGCCAGATCGAGGTAGTATTTCCAGTCGTTCTCCGGAAGGTCGATGTCGTGGTATTTGCGGAACGTGCCTTCGAAGAGACAGAAACGCGATTTCAGGGCCAGAGCCGTCCATTTCGTGATACGGTAGAGGTCGTGTTTGGTGGGCAGGTAGCGGATGGCGAAATCGATGTCCTCGATCATGCGCTGCATGACGTATTCTCGCGAATCGCGCGGACGATTGAGCTCAGCATCGGCCGAGCCGATCGGTTTCGCATACCACGGCACGTCGCCGAACCGCTTGATCTTTTCGAAATAGAAATAGGCGCGGAAGAAACGGGCCAGCGCGTCGTAGTGGTTACGGACGTCGAGGTCCTTGCAGTTGACCGAGTATTCGAGCAGCGTGTTGATATCGCGCAGGTCGGTCCATGTCCAGCCGCCGCCCGATGCGGGGATCGTGCGGCCGCCGCGCATCTCCTGAGGCAGGTCGTTGTGAATGATGTTGTCCCAGTACTCGTTGTAGAGCCCGTCGGACGGGAACGCCGTGTAGAATTTGTTGCTGAAAGCCTGCAGCTCGTTTTCGTTCGAGAAGAAGGTTTCGGGCGACATTTGGGCCAGCGGGTATTTGTCGAGCCACTCTTCGCAGGAGACGAGCGCCATGGTGCAGCCTGCGGCCAGTATCAATAATATTTTTTTCATGGTTCTGCTTGTTTGATTAGAATGTGACATCCACGCCGAACATGTAGGTCTTCTGCCACGGATAGGTGCGCATCTCGTCGTTCATGGCGGCCATTTCGGGATCGATATAGTCCGAGTGGATGGGCGACCATGTGGCGAGATTCTCTCCCGTGAAGTAGACGCGAAGGTTTTCGATCAACACTTTGCGGGTCCATTTCTTGGGCAGCGTGTAGCCTATCGTGAGGTTCTTCAGGCGGCAGTAGCGGATGTCCTGCAGATAGCGGTCGTTGACGGCCGTCAGCTCGCGGTTGGTGCCTGAAAGGGCTACATAGCCGCGCGGACGGGGGAAGTAGGCGTCGGGATTCTCTTCGCTCCAATACATCTCGTGGAAGTCTTTGGGAATCCAGCTCGCATACGGACGGGCATAGGGTCCCCAGAAGGCGATCGTATTGGCTTTGGGATACCAGTGGCGGCGTCCGATGCCCTGAAAGAAGATCGAAAAGTCGATGCCGGCCCACGACATGCTCAGCGTCGTGCCGTAGTGGAACCGGGGCTGGCTGTTGCCGATGATCTCCCGGTCGCCCGGATCGTCTACGGTGTTCTTGCCGATGGAGATGATGTTGTCGCCGTCCAGATCGAGGAACTTCAGGTCGCCGGCGTGCAGGCCGCGTTCCGAACCGGCCGCAGCGTTGATCCGGTTGTTGACGGCGGTCTGGTCTACGGCGTAGCCGGCGGCCTCGGCGTCCGAAGCGAACAGTCCGCCGGTGCGGTAGCCCCAGATTTCACCCCAGCGCATGCCCTCGTAGTAGGACTTGGCGAAGGTGCGGTCGGGGTTGTCGTATTTGGTGATGTCGGTCACGTAGTCGTTGAAGGTAACCGTCACGCTGTAAGTGAACGGCCGACGCAGAAGCTGGAACTCGTCGCGCCAGCTGAGCGAGAGCTCGTAACCCTTGGTGCGCAGGTCGGCGCTGTTCATCTTGGGGGGATCGGCGCCGTAGACGCCCGGCAGCGCGACGCCGGCGGTCAGCATGTCCTTCGTGTCGCGGATGTAGAAGTCGGCGCTGAAGGCCAGCCGGTTGTTCAGGAAGCTCATGTCTACGCCCAGATTGTTGTGGATCGAGGTTTCCCATGAGAGGTTCGAGGCCACGGGGGCCGAAATGGTGGCCGTCGTGGGTTTGTCGCCGCCGAACAAATAGTTCTGGTTGCCGATCGAGATTTTGCGGATGTAGTCGTAGTAGCCTACGTTCTGGTTGCCCAGCTGGCCGTACGAATACCGGATCTTGAGGTTGTTGAAGTTGTCGCGGATACCCTCGAAGAAAGGCTCTTCCGAGATGCGCCATCCGAGCGAGAACGAGGGGAAGAAACCCCAGCGGTGACCGCGCTTGAAGCGCGACGTGCCGTCGTAGCGGCCGCTGACTTCAACGAGGTATTTGCCTTTGTAGTCGTAGTTCAGACGGCCGAAGAAGCCCATCAGGGCGTATTCGTTCTGGCCGCCGCCGACCTCCATGCGTTCGTTGCCGTCGGCGTCCTGTCCCACCAGATTGAGGTCCATCAGCGTTTCGGAGAGCAAGTTGTAGCCCGTGGCCGATACGTCTTTGAGGTACTTGGTCTCCCAGTTGAAACCGGCCATCGCCTTGAAGTTGTGCTTCTCGTTCCACGTGTGTGCGTAGGTGGCGTAGACGTTGGCCTGATAGTAGTTGTGCATCATGGTCTTTTCGTAGAGCTTGTCTTGGAAGCGGCTGCCCGTCGAGAGGGTTTGCACTTCGCCCGGATACTGCGAGTATTCGGTATTGACCTGACGGTTGAGGTTGTGCTGGGTGTTGAACATGTAGGTGAAGTTACCCTTGATCTCCAGCCCTTTGACCGGGGTCCACGTCAGCTCCGTGGTGGTCGACATGTTGTCGGTCTTGTCCTTGTTGTAGTGGCCGCCCTTGTTCATGATCGTGGGCAGGCCGTCCATGATCGAGTATTTCGACAGCGAGGTGTAGTAGACGCTCGTGCCGTCGGGGTTATAGGGCATCATCGAGGCCAGTGCGTGTACCGTGCCGAGCGAGAAGGCTGTATTGACTCCGCTGGGGCCGGGGTAGTAGTACTGGTAGTTGTAGTAGCTGGTGTTATTGCTGATTTTTAGCCACTTGTTGATGTCGAACGAAATTTTCGAACGGAAGTTGATCCGCTGCAAGCGGTCGGGGTCCTGACGGAAGAGTCCCTCTTCGCTGTAATAGTTGCCCGAAAGCATGTACTTCACCTTCGAGTTGCCGCCCGACAGCGAGACGCTGTGGCTCGTGCTGGGATGCTCGTCCTTGAACAGGTAGTGGTACCAGTCGAAGTTGGCGTAATAGACATATGTGTCGCGGCCGTCGCGCTGGTCGATCTTCACCCACGGACGTTCGGGATTTTCGACCTTGTCGTTGCGGCGGGCCCATAATTCCATCATGTCCTGCTCGGTATAGTTGGTGTAGTTGGTACCTGCATCGGCATGCCAGAACAGGTCGTTGACGTACACCGAATAGTAGCCGCGGGTCTCGTAATCGGTCGAGGTGGTGGGGGAATTCCACCCCCAGCGTCCGCTGTACGACACGCGGGTTTTGTCCGAATCGTCGCCCTCCTTGGTAGTCACCAGTACGACGCCGTAAGCCGCGCGTGCGCCGTAGATGGCGGCGGCCGAGGCATCCTTGATCACCGAGATCGAGGCCACGTCGTTGGGGTTGAGTTTCATCAGGTCGCCTTCGGCGCCGTCGATCAGCACGAGCGGCGAACCGCCGTTGATCGAGGTGATGCCGCGGATGTTCAGGTCGGCCGAGTTACCCGGACGGCCCGATGTGGTCGAGATCGTCAGACCCGGAACCGCACCTTGAAGCATGTGGGCTACGGACGGCGCCGAACGGTTTGCAAGCTGCGTGTCGTCCACCGTGGTGATGGCTCCCGTCAGATTGACCTTCTTCTGGGTGCCGTAACCTACTACTACGACGTCCTCCATCCTCACGGCGTCTTCTGCGAGGAATACCTCGAGACTGTTCTGCGAGACGGGCACCGAGACTTTCTTGGAGATGTAGCCCAAGTAGGTGAAGCTGAGCACCGCATCGGCGTCGGGAACGGTGATGGTGAAACTGCCGTTGTTCCCGGAAACGGTGCCGCGGGTATTGTCGCCCTCCAGCGTGACGGCGACGCCGGCCAACGGCAGTTCGTGGGAGTCGTTGACCGTACCGGTGATCGTGCGCGATCCGGCCGGAGCCTTGCGTGCCGCGGGAATCAGGGCGATCTGGCGTTCGGATATCGTGAAGTCGAGACCCGTCGGGGCGAGCATCTGGCGCAGGGCGGCGGAGATCGGCAGCTGTTTGGCGTGAAGGCTGACGCGCAGGGTCAGATCGGTCTGTTTGGCGTCGTAGAAAAACGTGTATTTGCTGCTCTTCTCGATGCGCGATATGGCTTCCGAAAGGGGTATGTCGGTGAACTCTATGTTGATCGCCGGCTCCTGCGTCTGGCCATGTGCAACCGTTGTCCATTTGCAGACGAGCAGCAATAGAATTGCGAAGAGTCTAAAATGTTTCATGGTTGAAGTTTTAAGTTAGCGTGTGTTTGCGGCGGCTGCCGCGGGAAGGATAGCGTGCGGTTCAGGTCTGTTCGGTCATAGGCATTCGGGGTTTGGTTGGAGTTTGGTCGGTTTACGGTTTTATTCTACCTCGGAGATGGACACCGAGCGGTTGTCCGAGAAGGTGTAGACGATCGGATTGATGCGGCTCATGATGCGCAGAATCGCTTCGAGCGGTTCGTCGGTAATGGTGAACGTGTAGGCGTAGTTGCGGGCGAGTGCCGGAGAGATGTCGATCCGGATGTCGTACCAGCGAGACAGGTAGCGGCAGATTTCGCCCAGCGACTGCCGCTCGAAGACCAGTTTGCCCGCGGCCCAGCAGGATTCCAGCTCCACGTTGCCGCGACAGATGTCCAGCTTTTGTGTGGCGGTGTTGTAGCAGGCGATTTCACCGGGGTACAGCTGGCGCTGTTCGCCTTTGCCGGAGTCGAGGGCCACCGAACCCTCTACGAGCGATACGGCGACGGTCCGGTCTTCGAGCGAGGTGTTCACGTTGAATTTGGTGCCGTGAACCCGTATGCGCAACCCTTCCACTTCGACCGTGAAGGGGCGTTCGGGATCTTTGGCAATGTCGAAAAATCCCTCTCCGCGAAGCTTTACGTTGCGGCTTTCGGCGCCGAAGGAGCCGTCGCAGGCAAGCGTCGAGCCGCTTTGAAGCCATACGGTCGAACCGTCGGCCAGGTGTGCCAGCGATTTACCGCCGAAGGCGCAGAACTCCTGTCGGGCCGGACTCGGTGTGAGGGCGGCGTCGGGACGGACTGCGAAGAGCGTGACGACGACGCCCGCGGCGACGGCAGCCGCCGTGCGAAGTATCGGCACCCAACGGCGTTTCGGCGCGGGCCGTTCCGTAGGCTGCGGCGATCCGGAAACTCCGATACGTGACTGCAACTGTTCCCAGAGCCGATCGCGGTCGGGAGTGTAAGCTGCAGCGCGGCGCTGTGTGTCGTCCCATATGCGGAGGGCGTTTTCGTAGATGCGGAGGTTGTCCGCATTCGAGACCCACAGGTCGAATTCGCGGCGCGATGCGGTGTCCAGCGTGCCCTTCAGCGCACGGATCAGGAGGTCCCGGTAATGTTTGTCCATGACGGTATTCGGTTTTTACCCGAAGACACGAAAAAGGCGGCCGACCCTTACGGCCGACCGCCTTTTTTCTGATTTTTTAGCGGAATGTCTCCGGATATTCCTCCGCGGACGCTTCGTATGTGCCGGTAACGGCGACTATCGACCCAAAACATGTGGTCGTTCGACACAACGACGCGTTTCGTGATCGTTTAAGGGAATGTTTCGAAATCGACGCATATGAAAGTGTTCTGAAAACGGTCATACGAAATCGCCTGAAAAAGTCTATGACGAGTACCAATGGTAAATACCATACAGAACCCTCGGCCGAAGCATTGAAGGATTTCGACAGACGGCTGTCGGTGCAGGATACGGAGGACAGGCCCGTATTTGATGCTTTGATAGCATATTCCAGAAGCTCGACTTCTCAACGTATACATGACCAAGATATTATCGAAGGATTTACGAAATTCCTTTTGACGGATTTCAGGCAGGATGCCGGACACATATTTTTCCCGTTTCATGCTTTCCGAAGAAAACGATAAGGAGTCTGAACCAAATTATATCATTTCCGGACTGAAAGACATTACCGAATCGACAGATCTAAATACGATAGGCAGTCGGACGACCAACCGACGATCTATCTCGATACGGAAGAACTGTTCAGTGCATATGAATAAGGTTGGAATGGGTACCCTGTTTTAAGTTTCAATACAGATATTGTCCTGTTATGCTTTCCTTATTGGCGGCTACCGCTTCGGGAGTGCCCGTCGCGACGATACGTCCGCCGTCGGCTCCTCCGCCCGGGCCGAGGTCGACGATGTAGTCGGCGTTGCGTATCATGTCCAGATCGTGTTCGATGACGACCAGGGTAGCCCCTGCCGAAAGCAGATGCCGGAAGACTTCGAGCAATGTCCTGATGTCGAGCGGGTGGAGCCCGATGGTGGGCTCGTCGAAAACGAAGAGCGAGTCGCTTTGCCGGCGTCCCATCTCCGAGGCGAGTTTCAGCCGCTGCGCCTCGCCGCCCGAGAGACTGGGCGTGGCTTCGCCGAGGGTGAGGTAGCCCAACCCGAGGTCGCTCAGCGTCGCAAGCCGCGGTGCGACGCTCTTGAATCCGGCGCACAGCTCCGCCGCATGGGCCACGTCGGCCTCCATGACCTGCGGCAGCGTGAACAAACGGCCGTTCCCGACCGTACAGGCGATTCGTCCCGCAGGTTTCGCATAGCGCGAGCCGCGGCATTCGGGACACGGAATATCGACGTCGGGCAGGAACTGCACGTCGAGGCTGACCGTGCCGGTGCCGTCGCACACGGGGCAACGCAGCCGTCCGGTGTTGTAGGAGAAGTCGCCCGCCTTGTAACCGGCGGCCCTGGCATCGGGCGTGCGGGCGAAGATCTTGCGCAGCTCGTCGTGAATATCGGCGTAAGTAGCCACCGTAGAGCGCACGTTGGCACCGATGGGTGTCGAATCGATGAGCTTGACGTGTTCGATACCCGACGCATCGATATTTTTCACATGGGGTGGCAGCGGTGTGCCCGCTATCGCCGCTTCGAGCGCCGGAACGAGGCTTTCGAGAATCAGCGTGGTTTTGCCAGACCCCGATACGCCCGTCACCACCGTGAGGCGGCCTTTGGGAATGACGACTTCGAGCGGTTTTACGGTGTGAATCTCGGAGGTGGAGAGGCGGATCGCCCCTTGTGCGAAGAGTTCGCCTTCCGGCACGACGGGCAGCACGCGGGATTCGACCTTGCCTGCCAGAAACGGGCCGATGCGCGACGCCGGACTGCGTTCGATCTCCCCGACCGTCCCCTGCGCAATGACCCTTCCGCCGTCGGCCCCCGCTCCGGGGCCCATCTCGACGATATGGTCGGCATGGCTCAGTATCTGCGTGTCGTGGTCGACCAGCACGACGGTGTTTCCGTCGGCGACCAGGTCGTCCATAACACCCGTGAGACCTGCGATGTTGGCCGGATGAAGGCCGATGGAGGGTTCGTCGAGCACA
>ERZ1106951.3291-NODE-3291-length-11785-cov-3.167008_pt1 | contig 11785 bp, 13 predicted proteins | sample MGYA00403676_ERZ1106951 | MGnify/ENA primary metagenome ERZ1106951 (study PRJEB35170, sample SAMEA104062398) | human gut metagenome | biome: human gut; feature: human-associated habitat; material: faeces | place: Denmark | collected 2012-04-23 ...
TTTTCTTTATTCTTTCACTCCGAGACGAACCAGTGCTCTTTGCAGTTTTGCCTTGACGATCCGATATTCCTTATCGCTGAGACCGCCTTCTGCCAGTCTGGCTTCCGCACGTTTTCTGGCATCTTCCGCTCTCTCTGTATCTATATCTTCTTCCCACTCCCAGGTTGTTGCCAGCACATGGCAGGTTCCATTCATCACAGAAAGCATCCCGCCGATACAGGCTGCATTCTTCCTGCTGCCGTCTTCCAGTATAATATGGGCTTCTCCCATGCCAAGTGCCGTACAGTAATTGCAGTGTCTTGGCAAAATCGCAAGATCACCATTGATTGTCCGGCAGACAAGTCTTGCGACTTCTCCTTCATACAGCAGTCCGTCCGGTGTACCGATACGCAAAGGAAATGTGCTCATTCGTTACCCTCCTTTACTGGTTCTGTACTTTTGCTTTTTCAAACACCTCATCGATGTTTCCGGCAAACAGGAAGCAGCTCTCCGGAATCTCATCACACGCTCCGTCAAGGATCATGCGGAATCCACGCAATGTCTCTTTTAACGGTACATAAGTTCCCGCCATTCCGGTAAACTGTTCTGCAACCGAGAAGCTCTGCGACAGATAACGCTGTACTTTTCGTGCACGGTTAACCGTCTTTTTATCTTCTTCCGACAGTTCATCCATACCCATGATAGCTATAATATCCTGCAGTTCTTTGTAACGCTGCAGTACCTGCTGTACTGCACGTGCAATTTCATAATGCTCTTTTCCCACAATCTCCGGTGCCAGGATACGGCTGGTAGAATCCAGTGGATCCACCGCCGGATAGATACCCTGACTGGCAATCTCTCTGGAAAGAACTGTAGTCGCATCCAGATGGGTAAATGTCGTTGCCGGCGCCGGGTCTGTCAGGTCATCCGCCGGCACATACACAGCCTGTACAGATGTGATGGATCCTTTTCTCGTCGAAGTGATTCGCTCCTGAAGTGCACCCATCTCTGTAGCAAGAGTTGGCTGGTAACCTGCTGCAGACGGCATACGTCCAAGCAGGGCCGACACTTCCGAACCCGCCTGTGTAAACCGGAAGATGTTATCAATAAACAACAGTACATCCTGATTTTTCACATCACGAAAATACTCTGCCATCGTAAGACCGGACAGACCCACACGCATACGTGCTCCCGGTGGTTCATTCATCTGTCCGTACACCAGTGCTGTTTTATCAATAACACCGCTTTCTTTCATCTCATTATAAAGATCATTTCCTTCTCTTGTCCGCTCTCCTACACCGGTAAATACGGAAAGTCCTCCGTGAGCAGTTGCTACGTTGTGAATCAGTTCCATGATCAGAACCGTCTTTCCTACCCCGGCACCACCGAACAAACCGATCTTTCCACCTTTCGCATACGGACAGATCAGATCCACAACTTTAATTCCGGTTTCCAGAATCTCTGTTGCCGGAACCTGCTCTTCGTATTCCGGTGCATTTCTGTGGATCGGCCATTGTTCCTCTGTGATTACCGGACCCTGATCATCTACCGTCTCTCCAAGCAGATTAAACACCCTGCCAAGACAGGCTTCTCCGACAGGAACCGTAATCGGTTTTCCCGTATCCACCGCGGCAGTTCCACGAACCAGACCATCTGTCGATTTCATGGCAATGCAACGAACCGTATGATCTCCGGTCTGCTGCGCCACTTCCACGGTCAGTTTTTCTCCATGATTGTCTATTTCTATGGCATTCAGGAGTGCAGGTAACTCCCCCTCCGGAAAGCGAATATCCAGAACCGGTCCGGTCACCTGTATTACTTTTCCAATGTGCTTTTCGCTCATCTACCAATCTCCTTACCTTATATTTTTCTTTCAGCTTCCTGCACCGTATGTCTGGCTACAGACATTCTGCACCTCCGACAATCTCCGTGATTTCCTGAGTAATGCCTGCCTGGCGTTCCCGGTTATAATACAAATTCAACTCATCGATCATATCCTGGGCATTACCGGTTGCTTTCTCCATAGCATTTCTTCGTGCTGCCAGTTCGCTTGCCACACTCTCACAGACACCACCGTAGATCAGACCTCCGAGATATTCCGGAACAATGGAGTTAAACACTTCCACTCCATTTGGTTCATACAAAATCAGGTTACGAATTCTTTCTTTCTCATTATATCCCTGTTCTTCTTTTGCAATGTCTATCAGTGGAAGTACCGGAACTGATTCCGGGTTCTGCGTCAGAATAGAAACAAATCGGGTATAACAAAGTTCCACATGACCAAATGTTCCCTGTCGAAATTCTTTGCACAGGATAGAAGCGATTTCAAAACAGTCAGCTACAGAAATATCCGCAATTTCTGCAAAAGCGTCTGTGACGTATTCCAGATTGTTGGATCTGACATATTCTACCGCCTTTTTTCCAATAGGAAGAACACTGACCATTTTCCCCTTTGCATCCTCCTCAAAACAGCGCAGTAAATTAGCATTATACCCACCTGCCAGTCCCCGGTCTCCTGCGATCAGGACATAACAGCATTTTTCCTGAACCGCTTCTTTCGCATAAACAGAATAGAATTCTGTATTTCCTTTAGCTATTTCCTGTAATGTACGGTACAACTCCTGAAAATAAGGACGGCAGGTATCCGCCCGCTCCTTGGCCTTTCGCAGCTTGGAGGACGCCACAAGTTCCATAGCCTTGGTAATCTGCATGGTGCTTTCCACACTTTTTATCCGCAGTTTTACCGCTTTCATATTTGCAGCCATAGGTTCCTCCTTCTTTTTTTATTTATTTTTGAATTCTTGTATCCAAAAAGCTTTCTGTATAAGCTTCCAGAGCGCTTTTCAGTTTTTCTTCTGTTTCTTTTTCCAGTTTTCCGCTTTCCCGGATCACCTGCATCACTTCTGCTCCACGGGCATCCGTATCCAGCCATATATATAACCCTTCCTCATACAGTTCCACATCTTCTGTCACTACTTTGGACAGAATTCCTTTTGTGACCGCATAAAGAATCGCTACCTGCTTTTCTACCGGCACCGGTGCATTCTGTTTCTGTTTTAAAACTTCTACAATCCGTGCTCCCTGTTCCAGACGCATTTTGGTATCTGCATCCAGATCAGAGCCAAACTGTGCAAAACTTGCCAGTTCTCTGTACTGGGAATAAATCAGTTTTAATGTACCGGCAACTTTCTTCATCGCCTTAATCTGCGCATTTCCTCCTACCCTGGAAACTGAAATACCCGGATTAACTGCCGGCATAACACCGGAATGGAACAGTTCTGATTCCAGGAATATCTGTCCATCCGTGATAGATATGACATTAGTCGGAATATAAGCTGAAATATCTCCTGCCTGAGTCTCAATGATCGGAAGTGCCGTCAGCGATCCTCCTCCATGTGCATCATCCAGTTTTGCCGCACGTTCCAGAAGCCTTGAATGAAGATAAAATACATCGCCCGGATAGGCTTCACGTCCCGGTGGGCGTCGAATCAGCAATGACAGTGCCCTGTATGCCACTGCATGCTTACTCAGATCATCGTAAATAATCAGGACATCTTTCCCCTGATACATAAAATATTCACCCATCGCACAGCCGGTATACGGTACGATATACTGCAGCGGACTTGCCTCCGATGCAGTAGCTGCAACCACTATAGTGTAATCCATAGCACCATTTTTCTCCAGATTTTCCATCAGAGAGGCTACGGTAGAACGCTTCTGTCCGATTGCCACATAAATACAGATTACATCTTTTCCTTTCTGATTCAGAATGGTATCGGTGGCTATGGTTGTCTTTCCTGTCTGGCGGTCACCGATGATCAGCTCACGCTGACCTCTTCCAATGGGAACCATGGAGTCAATTGCCTTAATACCGGTCTGCAGAGGCTGGTTAACGCCCTGTCTCTCGCAGATACCTGGTGCCGGGCTCTCAATCGCCCTGTATTCACTTGTCACTACAGGTCCTGCACCGTCAATAGGCTGTCCAAGGGCATTTACAACTCGCCCGATCATAGCCTCACCAACCGGAACGGATACCACCTTTCCGGTGCGCTTTACGGTCTGACCTTCGCCAATACCGGAATCATCCCCAAATAAAACGATAGAAACACTGTTTTCTTCCAGGTTCTGCGCCATTCCGAAGCTTCCGTCCTCAAACTCAAGAAGCTCTCCTGCCATACAGTTGATAAGACCGCTGGCTCTTGCAATACCATCACCAACCATAAGAACCGTACCGGTCTCATTCTGTTTGATAGCGTTATCGTAGTATTTGATCTGACTGCGGATGACTTTTGAAATTTCTTCAGGTTTAAGCTGCATTTTCTCTATCCATCCTTATACTATAAGCTCGTTTAATTTCCTGGAAAGATCATCCAGACGGCTCTTTACTGTACCGTCCAGCTGTCTGCCCTCCAGTTCCACTTTAAGACCTGCAAGCACTGTAGGATCTGTCTTCTGGGTCAGGGTAACGGTCTTACCGCTTATCTTCTCCAGCTTGTCCTTAAGCGCTGCCATCTGCTCATCTGTCAGTGCAACCGCGCTGGTCACCACTGCAGTGGCAATGTTATGGTCCACATTGTACCGCCGTGTAAATTCCTCACAGCATCCGGAATACTCTCCCAGGATTCCGCGCTCACACAGCAGTTTCAGAAAATTCACCAGATACCGTTCTGCTTCTGTTCCAAATGCAGTATCAAGAAGTTTTGTCCTCTCTTCCTTCGGGATTGAAGGCTCTGACAACAATTTCACATAATCGGGATTCTCCCGGAAAAGCTGCCGGATTGTCTGCATCTGCTCCAGCACAGTGTCGGTAAGCTGTTCTTCAGCAGCAAGATCATACATGCTGCTGCCATATAATCTGGCAATCTGCGTCATGATGCCTCACCTACATTCGAAATAAACTCGTCGATCAGTTTCGCGTGATCCTCTTCTTTGATCTCACGCTCGATCACCTTGCCGGCAATCTCCATTGCCATGCCGCCGATCTCATTCTTCACTTCATTGACAGCTTTGCGTTTCTCCTGTGCAATGTCGCTCTCAGCCTTCTCTTTCATAGCACGGGCTTCCTGGGCTGCACTTTTCAGGATCTCCTCACTCTGGAGGGAAGCTGTCCTCTGTGCCTCTGTGACAATATCGCTGGCCTTTGCTTTGGCCTGCTGCATATTCTGTTCATACTCTGTCTTCATGGCAAGAGCTTCTTCCTTCGCCTTTGTAGCATCCTGGATTTCGGCATCTGCCATTGCTCTTCTCTTCTGAAGCATTTCATTGACAGGCTTAAACAAAAATCTTTTTATCAGATACATCTGAAGAAAAAGATTGCAGATCTGTGCGATAAACGTCCACGGCACAATTCCTACAAGTTCCTGTACCTGCATGTTCTAACCTCCTGTTGTAACTGCTACCATTCATACCTTTCCGGCAGCTTACCAGTATAAAAACCAGCTGCTTTGGTGCCGCCTCTATGGATCTTCTATAACCGCGGTCTGTGAATGGTAACCCCTGTGGTACTTGTCCTTAATTATCCAAGGAATTTCATGAAGGTACCAGGTGCAACGAAGATCAGAAGCAGACCGGTTACGAAACCGTAAATACCTGTAGTCTCTGCGATCGCACAACCAAGAAGCATGGTAGATGTTACATCACCTTTGCACTCCGGCTGACGTCCGATCGCTTCCAGAGCTTTTGCAACTGCGTTACCTTCTCCAATACCAGGTCCGATACCTGCGATCAGTGCAAGACCAGCACCAATTGCACAACCAGCCAGTGCGATACCTTTTGCCAATACTGTAAAATCCATAATCAAATCCTCCTGTTATTTATGATTTCTCTTGTTAAAAATTCAATTCATCCGGAAACTGCAAAATATTTTCTGCATTTTCCGATTTTCTGCCCACTTCGTGAACATCCGCCTTCTTTACGCTATTCTTCTGCTGCATTTGCTATATACATAACAGTCAGCATACAGAAAATAAATGCCTGCATGATTCCGGAAAACCAGTCAAAATAAACTGACATAATTGCCGGAATACCAACGTCCAGGAATGGGATCTTCGACAAAACATCTCCCACAATACCCGGAATCAATCCAAACAGTTTGGAGCTTGCCAGCGCCAGCGCTGCATAGATCAAACCATTGATAACTACACCGGAAAGAATATTTCCAAAATGACGGCACGCCATACTGATCGGTGTGGCGATCTCAGAAAGAATATTAAATGGTGTCATAATAGGGATCGGAGTTGTAAATCCCTTCATATATCCACCGAAACCATTTGTCTTAATCTTCTGTGCCGTGATCATGGTAAATACAACAACTGCCCATGCAGCTTCTGTGGAAAGATCTGCTGTAGGGCTTCGCAGTCCTACAAGGCTGATCAGGTTGGATACCACACTGGTGGCAAAAAGCGCCGCCACAAAAGGAATCATATAGCTGAATTTCTCACCCATATTTCCGATGACGAACTTATTTGCTGTCTCCACCAGAAGCTCAGCCACAGCCTGTCTCCTGGATATTTTCTCCACTTTCAGATCATGTGTCAGCCAGATACAAAGTCCTGTGATCAACAGCATAACCAGCCAGCTTACAACCAGAGTCTCCGTGATCTGGAATTTCCCCAGGATGGGAATCTCGAACGGAAACGTATAGAATATCCTGCCACCGGTTATTTCGATATCCATGTACTCTCACCTCCTGTCATTATAAATTTGTAACTGTTCCGTACCACCTCTGTCACACACTTCGCGGAGCAGTACCTGCTGAATAGTTACATAAAATTGTATATATCATTATGCGGCCTTCCTCCCCCCAATGATTCCAACTGTCTTGATCACAATGTTTGGAAAAAGCAATGGTAAGATTCCGGCTACAAACTGAAAACAGGGAACCGCAATCGCCAGAACGCCCCAGATAAGCTGAAGCATCATTCTCTGACTATAGCTGGCCTTCATCTTTGCTGCAGCCTGTTTATCGTCCTCCATGGAAACTATCTTCTGAACGGTCAGTCCCATAAGGAAAAAGTTCAGTACTGCCACCATCCCGCCAATAAATCCGGCGAGAAGCACTGTATAATCAAACGGAATCTGCTCCGGCACTGCCAGATGTCCGATTCCAAATACAGCCCACATCAGGACTACGCATACAAATGTACCAATCGCCACCTTCTTAGTCTCTTTCCTCACTGCCGGCTGCACATCTGCAAACATTTTGCTCATACAAATCTCCCTTCTGAAACGTGTTTGAAAAAGGCTTTCCGCAAAATGTACGTCACACTTTGCAGGAATGATTCCTCAAACATACTCTAATGATGTCTGTTAAATGAAACTTTATTCTTCTTTTTCTCTTTCTTCTGATGGCCGGTTACGGACAGGTAAAGCTTATAGGCTACTGTAAAGGAGCCTCCCAGTCCGAAAAAAAAGCCAGGAATAAAAATCCATTCTCCTATTCCCAGGCTGGTACTCATCCACCAGCAGATCAGCAGGCACAGAAGCAGAGGAGTGATAAAGGATAAGCTAAATTGACTAAGCAAAGTCATATTCTTGATAATATCTCCCCATTTTTTCATAAAAGCCTCCTGTCTCAAGTCTCATTTTATAGACAGATTTTAACACAATTCAGTGTGGATAGCAACTTTTATTGTGCACATTATTTAAAAACCGACTTCCATTTTATTGCATATCGTCAATTTTTTCACACTTCAAAAAGTAATTACATGCTAACAAATTCTTGTTATTTTGTCGTTATACAATTGTTAAACATTGACTAAAATTCAGACACTGCAGGTAATATTGTCTAGAGCATGTTTGAAACAGGCTCTGGCTGCAATATCCTTTGATATACAAAAAACTGCCTTGTATCAGCATTCCCATTCCTGGTAAATTCATGCTGTACAAAGCAGTTTCTCTTTCACAGTTTTTTATGAACCGCTCTATCTTATTTTAGAGCGTATTTGTAAAATCATTCCCACAATCTGCACGCCCCACCTTGCGGTATAATTTGCCCGAATTCGGTTGTCGCAGCCCGGTTCGGATAATCATTTCTGAAAGTTGTAACGTGCCTCTTATGGAAACTGTTTTAATTTGCATACAAATAAGAACTGTATGTAGGATCATCGATGTTTGAGGAATCAATCCATGCCGGGTCGATACGCACATTCCGCTTGATTTCCACACTCTTCTTTGGTGCTGTAGTCAAAAGTGCTGTCCAGATGGTCTGATATCCCATCGCGTAAGGCTGCTGGGAAACCACACCGACCTCTTTACCATTCCGGATAGCCTCCTGTTGTTTCGCTGTGGCATCCACACCAACCATCACAATGGAATCCTTTGTCTCATCCTTTTTCATGTCCAGATACAAATCGGCAATATCTGCATTATCGCAGAAAACACCGTCCAGCTGCGGATATTTGTCAAGAACCGCCTGCATGGCAGCTGTCATATCCTCTACCTGATCCTGATAAACAATCTCCACAACCTCAATATCCGGATAATTGGTGATATAATTGGTAAAACCACTTACACGTTCCTGAATGCTCTGCGTCTTTTCCTGCGCGGAAAAGACAGCAACCTTACCCATTTTTCCGATGGCTGTGGCTAATCTATACGCAGCGATTTCTCCCACCCTGGTATTATCCGTACCGCGGAATGCACGGATCATCTTACTGTCCGTAACACCGGAGTCAAATGCCACAACCGGGATTCCATTCTCCTTGGCAGCTTCCAGCTGCGCCTGAAGGGAATCCATATCGCTGGCAGAAACACAAAGTACATCCGGATTCTCTGCAATTACCGCATCTATGGTATTTACCTGGCTCTCCACATCTTTCTCATCACTGGCGCCTTCAAAGGTCATGGTCACCTGATCTTCTTTCTTGAAGCCATATGCCTCGTTTACATCGGCAATTGCCTGCTCCATTCCTTTCTTAACCAGTCCCCAGAACTCTCCGCTTGTACTCTTGCTTACAACTGCCACCCGGGATCCTGCCTGGATTTCTACAGATGTATCAATTTCAGGAATAAGAGGATCCTTTTCTTCCTGGGCTTCTTCTGTGGATTCCGTAGTCTGCCCGTCAGAAACCAGTGGTGCGATCACTTTCTCCACTTCTTCTTTCTTACAGCCTGTGAAGGTGCATAATGCAGCCAGAACAACAGCAGGTATCACTGCTACTTTTTTCATTTTATTCACTCCTCATCTGAATGTTTAAAGTTTTTTCAAAAAAACTTTTTATAACTATTTTTCGCAGTCTTCATCTTTGTTTAATCTTGCTTTTACATTATACACAATTTCGGTTCCACGTCTATAGTTTTTATGTTTTTTTCACATTTGCGGGATAGAAATCCCCTTAAATTCCGCCCCTTCAGGCTTCGTCACGAATTTCATCACCTTTCCGGTTACAGGATGTAAAAAGGTAAGGCTTGCGGCGCACAGGGCCAGGCTTCCTGCCCCGATGGTCACATTAGTTCCGGCACCATATTTCCGGTCACCAGCCAAAGGCATTCCTGCATGAGCCATCTGAACCCGGATCTGGTGATGACGGCCTGTATCCAGATGAATTCGAAGCAGCCATTTTTTCTTTCCGGAAATTGCATCCACAGCTTCACCGAGAACCTCATAGGAAAGTCTGGCTTTCTTCGCACCAGGAGTGTTCGCATTCACTACGGAAGAAGTATTGGATTTTCCATCTTTTTTCAGGTAATCCTCCAGAACTGTTTCTTTTTTCCCAGTCTCTGCCTGCTGTCCATATGTTACTGCCAGATAAATTTTTTCCATCTTTCCAGCTGTAATCTGTGCACTTAACGATTTCGCAGCCTCAGGTGTCTTCCCAAATACAAGAATACCTTCTACCGGCTGATCCAGCCTGTGGATTACTGCCAGATATGGAATCCTTCTCCCACCACCAGCTTGCATTGCCAGATAATTTTTCAGGCTGCTCTCCAGATCCATGGCACCAATTCTTGCATTCTGTACCGCAATTCCCGCTGGCTTACGGCAAACTATAATTTCTTTATCTTCGAAAAGAATGTAGTCCTCTATTTTCCCACTAAACATCGTCTGCTTCCCTCATAGTTTCCAATTTTCTCCGCTCATTATAGCGGATTAAAGCCTGATTTACAAGCTCACACTTTCTATTCCGGTATGCTTTATGCTGCATATCGGTTCCTGTTCACTTCGTATCCAATACATCATCCCGCTTTTTTGTCTCTCACAGCATGGAAAAGGACGGTCATCATTTTACTTATATTTCAAATGATGACCGTCCTAAAATTCTTCAGTATTCAATGGTCTTTTCCTCGTTTTTCAAATTGATTTACAATTTAATATTTACGTGGTCTTTATTCAGTTGTTCTATATTCAGTTTTAAGTTTTTATTTAAAATATCTTATCTTATTTCCTGCTCATAAACGATATGATGTTTATCATTCGGTTTATTTAGAAGTTTGATAGATTGAAATTATAATTCACGTTTTATAATTTCTTCTGCAGAAATATCGGATATACTTCTCAGGCTCTGAATCATTATCATAAACAATTTCAAACTTAATTCGGTTAAATCCAAAACCACTTACTGGTTCATATGCTCTCTTATATGTATTATACAAAAAAGTTTGAGCGGAAGTTCCTGATCTATTTCTGACTGGAATATCAATTATGATATTCTTCTAATGCAAAGTTTCGATTCATATTCTAAAGGTTCAATAGGAATCTCAAGATATCCTGCTTATCTGTGATAAGGGGTTATATCCTCTGGAAAAATGTTTCTTTACACAAGTTCCAGATCTTTGTATTAGTGGTGGACAGTTATTCAATATAAGTAATCGCTTCTATTTACCTTGGATACGTTTATAAGTATCAGTTGAATCAAATGATACTTTATTTTCTATTTACACAGTTCTCGTATCAGGTCTTCTTGCAGGAAATGCGATTCCTGTCTCTCTTATATTGATTAGAAAGATTTTATGTTCCCATTGGAATCACTAAGCTCCTTTCTTTATGAAGTTGTTTTTCTTTTGATGAGCTTATATTACCATCTCTGGTCTTATTTGTCAATACTTTTTCGTGCATTTTTCGTTTTATTTCTGTTTTATTTTGGTGCTTCGCGTTGTATTTCTGTGTTTTTTATTAATTATTGTAATTATTCAGAATATTCGTTCATGTAACAAGAAAGGCTCCTTTTTGCAGAAGTCTAAATGGGTGTTTAAAAAAGGCTTTCTGCAAGATGTACGTCACAATTTGTGGGAGATTTTGTCCGGATGAGGGTATTATAGCGGGCTACGACAACCGAATTCGGGAAAAATATACCGCAAAGTGGGGCGTGCAGATTGCGGAAATGTTTTTTTAAACACGTTCTAGCCTATGTAGAAACACATTGAGCGATATTTACCTTTTCGTTGCAGTGAGATCATACCATGTAGAACTTTTTATGTAACAGGGAATTTTGATAAAAAGGCAGGTCGCTCTCAAAAAGAATGACCTGCCTCATAACATTTTATTTTCTATTGTAGTTGATCAGACAGCCTTTCAGGATGATTTCCCGCTCATCATCTGTCAGCTCTCCAAGTGTTACGGTAAACGGAACCAGTCCGCTCTCTTTTACCACATAGCCGGTAATGCTGTCGGCTTTCTCTTCCACTGCCTTGCGGATTTCCGGGAAGAACAGGTAATCACCGTTTACAAACGGAAGATCACCGGCCGGGATCAGGAATGGAAGCATACCCCAGTTAATCAGGTTGGAACGGTAACGTTTGGTAGCGTATTCGTTGGCAATGTTTGCCCAGCCGCCAAGTACCTTCTGGCAGGATGCAGCCTGCTCTC
>ERZ1106951.3295-NODE-3295-length-11778-cov-3.120618_pt1 | contig 11778 bp, 5 predicted proteins | sample MGYA00403676_ERZ1106951 | MGnify/ENA primary metagenome ERZ1106951 (study PRJEB35170, sample SAMEA104062398) | human gut metagenome | biome: human gut; feature: human-associated habitat; material: faeces | place: Denmark | collected 2012-04-23 ...
TGCGACCGTGATACGGGCGATGGAACAGTGGTTTGAGACAGACTTTCCTCAATTACTTGTGCATACAACGGATGCAGAGGAAGTGTTGGAAAAGGTAAAAAATGACTGGCACGTAATTGCCAACGAACTGAATGTGCAGCTGGCCCGGTATGTTGAAGGAACCGGAAACCGGATGGGAACAACGATTGTTACACTGCTTCTGATCAAAAATCAGTATTTTATTATGAATGTAGGGGATTCAAGAGCTTATGCCCTCAGTAATCAGGTTTATCAGCTGACGAAGGATCAGAGTCTGGTGCAGCAGCAGATTGACCTGGGATTGGTTCGTCCGGAGGATGCGGAGAGACATCCGCAGCGAAATGTGCTGTTACAGTGTATTGGAGCATCGCAGGAAGTACTTCCGGATTTTTACAGAGGAACGGTATTTCCGGGAAGTCTTTTCCTTTTGTGCAGTGACGGGTTCCGTCATGAGATCAGTGAACAGGAACTGTATATGCAGTTACAACCTTCTGTATTGACAACAGAAGAAATGATGAAAGAGCGGCTTGTATATCTGACAGAACTGGTGAAGTCCAGAATGGAGATGGATAATATCTCTGCTGTTGTGATGAAAACTGTGCAGGAGGGGTAAAGATGCTGGAGATAGGATCCGTCATAGATGGAAAATATAAGATACTGAACCAGATCGGTAAAGGCGGAATGAGTGTCGTATACCTGGCTCTGAATGAACGTGCCAATAAGACATGGGCGATCAAAGAGGTCAGAAAAGATGGTGTACAGGATTTTGCCACGGTCAAACAAGGGTTGATTGCCGAAACCGATACGTTAAAAAGACTGAATCACAAATATCTGCCGAGTATCATTGACGTAATTGACGATGAAGATACATTCTTGATTGTTATGGACTATATCGAGGGAAAATCCCTGAATAAAGTTCTGAAAGAAAGTATGGAACAGACGGGACTGCCGATTGGAATCGAGGATGTACTTTCCTGGGGTATCCAGTTGTGCGATGTACTGAATTATCTGCATACCCGGGAGAAACCAATTGTATATCGAGATCTGAAACCATCGAATATCATGTTGCGGCCGAACGGGGAGATCACACTGATCGACTTTGGTACCGCAAGAGAATTTAAGATAGAAAATATTGAAGATACGACAAGTCTTGGTACACCTGGCTATGCGGCGCCGGAACAGTACGGAAGCCAGGATCATAAAGGAAAGGCACGCCCGGAGAGTGATATTTACTGTCTGGGAGCGACGCTGCATCATCTGATCACCGGACGAAATCCGGCAGCAACGCCGTTTAATTTTCCGCCGATCACACAGTGCAGAACAACATTATTAGAAGAGACACCGCGAGAGTTTCGAAACGAACTGCTTGGTCTGGAGATGATCCTTACCAAATGTACACAGCAGGAACCGGAACAGAGGTATCGAAGCTGTGCGCAGTTACAGTATGATCTGGAGCATCCGGAAGAACTGGGACTGCCGTACCGGCGAAAGTTAAAAAATAAGATGCTTGCATTCTCTGTGAGTGTCGGACTTGCAGTTGTTATGGGTGTTGGTTCTCTGACTGGTGCGGTTCTGGCTAAGAAAACAGAGACATCAGGGTATGATTATTATGTGGAAAGTGCTCAGACAGCATCTATGCAGGATAAAATTACTTATTATAAGAAGGCAATCGCGCTGAATCCGGAAGCGGAAGATGCATGGCTTGGTTTGGTGAACGCTGTGGGGGAAGATAATGAATTTACCTCCGAAGAGGACAGCTACATTCTTTCTATATTAAGTTCCAGGGATAACGGCAGATCGAAAGATAATAAAACATTATTCCAGAAAAACGAAGCCGGGTATGTGCGGTTTGCTTATAACATGGGGATGCTTTATTACTACACCGAAGGAACGGGACAGAATAAAGCTTCGGCCGGAGGCTGGTTCGACATCGTGAGTAAAGCAGATATGAACAATCTGGATCTTGGAGAAGACGAGGACAAAAAGACAGCATGGAAGACACGTTCAGATATTCTGGGCAAGATCAGTGCTTACAACAGTAAGATCGGACAGACGAATCAGGCGGGAGACGCACAGGTTTCCTATAAGGATTACTGGGATGATCTGATGGGACTGATGAGTGATAACATCGCAGGTCAGGACAACGTTATCACAGAACTTCGTCTGTATAATGAGATTGTATATCAGATCTGTACCCACTATGATGCGTTCCGGGAGGCAGGGCTTACTCAGGAAGAAATGAAAGAAGCACTGAATCGGATCACAACGGCGGTAAACGCGGCTGATGTGACGGATAATCAGGTAGCGAAAGAACTGAAGGACAATATTCTGGATGCCGCGGCTATCGGAGAAAAGCAGATTCAGGCGATGTTTGCAGCAAATGCAGTGACATCAGAAGATACACCTTCTGAAGGAGGTGAGGAATGATGACAGTAGTAGCAACAGCTGTACAGGGATTTGAAGAGAGATATACATTTTACAGAAATATTTTTCTGTACTGTGGAATCGCAGCTCTGGTTTTTCTGGCAATTGCCATCATTTTATTCTTCGTATTAAAGATCCCACAGGTATTCGGTGAACTGACCGGAAGAACGGCAAGAAAAGCTGTGGAAGAAATGGCAAGTGGCGGAACACCGACTATAAAGAAAAAGACAGATAAAAAGTCCAAAGGAAAGAAAGAAACGAAAAAACCGGCAAACGGAACACCATCGAAAAAACAGGTTTACAGTGATCTGATCGGAGAAAATGACACACCGGTTCGTCTGGTTACACACGATGATATACCGACACCGACGCTGATGCCAAGGAGAGAGGAAGAAACCAGTATCCGCAGCGAAGGTGAGACGGAGGTGCTTGGCGTGGGAACAACAGAGACCGAGACAGAAGTGCTTGGTGCAGGAATGACGGAAGCCGAGACGGAAGTAATTGGTGCCGGAATACAAGAATCCGAAACAACGGTTCTTGGAGCTGTGGAAGCGGAAACAGATATCCTGCAAATGCCGGAAACACAGGTTACACCTGAGAAAGCAGATTTCGTGGTAGTACGAAGTATCGTGGAGATCCATACAGATGAGGTGATCGAACGATGAAAAAGAGGAAACAGAAAGCCCTGAAATATCTGGGATTATCCATTGTGTGTTTCGGGCTTCATGCATGTTCGATTTTTCTGGAACCCTTTGCGGTAAACAGTGAGAATAAGGTGGCAGCCGGAGGATATATCCTGGGAGTACTCTTCTGGGTAACACTTCTGGCTGGAGCAGTTCTTTTTGGAGTTTGCAGGGAAATCATTTCCAAAACGGCTGGTTATCAGGAGTGGAAACAAAAGAAAATTATTGGTGTGTTTGGATTCTTCCGAACACCGCCGGCACGGATCATGGATCCGATTCTGCTGGTATCCTTCGCCCTTACTATCGTGGGAAATCTGACGGGAAGCATCCCGGAAGGTGTTCTTCTGGCAGTTATGGCGATCATGTTATTTACTTTTTATCTGCACATGATAGTAAATGGCAGAGTTTACAGATATATGACAATGAGTGAAAGGAAGGAAAAGAAAAGTGAAAAAGAAGGGAATTAAAAGAGCACTGGCCTTTCTTCTGGCCGTGGTCTTCGCTTTCTCGACCTGTATGACGGCCGGTCCGTATACGGTACAGGCGACAGAAGCCGGTCAGACAGGAAGCGGTGAAGAAGAAGTAGGAGGCGGCACGACACCGGATCAGGGAGGAACGGTTGACGAGAAGCTTTCGGTGAAGGTGGTGAACAATGCATCGATAGATATTGGACCCGGTTTGAGCGATGTTAATCTGAAACTTACGTATAATAACGGAACCGAAGCATCACTTACGATCGGAAAAGATCAGATAGGTGAAACGGTAAACACAGATATTTCTTATGATGAAGTTGTAGCCGGTACTTATGATGTGGTAATCAGTGATACCAATGGATTATATAACGTGACAGCTGAGACAGGAATCGATGAAGCAAGCAAAACATTGATGATCACAATTACAGGACTCAGTGTGAAAACAGACGATAACAGTATTTCAGGAGCAGCAGATGATACGGTATATGCAGCAGATGAAAATACATTTTCTGTAGTTGGAAGCTGGGCAAATTATATTGATACCTGGGAAATCAGAGACAATACTTCCGGTGCAACAATAGAAGAAAATGGGAAAAACTGTAAGGTAACAACTTCCAGAGGAAGCCAAGACGGAGCTCCGGCAGCGTTTACAATTGTGGCAAAAGTCGGTACACAGGAGATTGCAAGCAAATTGGTTACGGTAAAAAGAAAACCGACAAGTTTAAGTGTAAGTTCCGGAGAAGAGAATGGATGGCTGTTCAGTAAAGAAGTAACATTTACATTCACTTTAAAATCGGGCGATACTTTGGTAGGAGATCGAACTATTACAGGAAACTACCCGGAAAATAAGGGAACAACAACATTCGACTGTGTGACAAATGAAAATGGTGAAGCTACACATACAGTTAAACTGAAAAAATGGCAGAAAGATCTTGCAATAACAGGAAAATTTGATGGAGATAATATATATGAACCGGCAGATATTCAGGGAAGATATGCATTAAATAAATATACCGGAAAAATTCTGTTTGAAGAAGAAACAAATCCTAATAAATATTCTTCTGAGAACCCGCTGGTAGTGACATATGGAACAAAGGACACGGAACTTCCGATTACACTGTGTGATACAAACGGGCAGAGCGTAGAGAAAGACGAGAATGAGAGTGTGGAAACAGTGGATGCAGTTTCTGATAATTCTGCACTTGTAACTGTTTCAGCAGATAAAACAACCAAAACGGTAACCATTACTCCGAAGAGAGCATTTACCCAGCCTGTAAGAGTAACAATTACCGGTCAGACAACAAACTACAAGTTTTCAAGAGATATTTATGTACAGGTAGATCCATATCCACTGAAGATCAAAGAAGACAGCGTACATGTGTTTGCTCCTGGAAAAGTAAATGTGGAAGGAGCAGTTGAAGGCGAAAAAATCTACGATGGTACAACGAAAGTAGATGTAAAAGCCACACTGGAAGCGGTAGAAGACGATAAATATATACCAACGGATGCTGCTAAAGGTGAAATTGAGGCTTATAAAGAAGTTATTTTCAAAAATTATGACAGTAAGCTGAAAAATGTTGCGGAAAACGAAGCTGCACAGAAGATGTACTTCAAACCGGAAACTCTTAACAACAATGTAGAATTTGTCAGTGCAAGTGCTACAGACATTGCAACTTTTACAAATAACTATAAGATTCAGGATAAACGTCCATCAATTGAAAAAGAATTAACAATTCAGAAAAGAGTTCTGGAACTTTCCGTGGGCAACACAAGTCGTGGTTTCCGTGATCTGGATTATACAAGAGCACTGGATACACTGGTTTCCGTGAACGCAACTACGGGAGAAACAGGATTTGTTACAGGGGAAGGAACTGATTTAAAAGGATTCAAATTCCCGAACGTAGTAGATACAACAGCCACGGATCTGAATGCAGAAAATGTGAAAACAAAAGATACAGCAAGCTATGGTGAACACGCAGGTGCATTAAAATTACAGGCGGATGATCAGACAAATCCGACAAATAACTATAAGTTTGATCTGATTGATTATACAAGCGGAAATGTAGAAATCACAGAAGAAAAAAATGTTGAAGGCTATGTGTCTGTCAGAACAGACAGCATACATGCATATGAAGCAGAGGATAGCACACGTTACTATGGAAAAGATGCGAATGTCAAGTTTGCGCTGACAGGTGATTATAATGTGATCTATTCCTGCGATGAAAACGGTCAGAATGCGAATAATATCAGTGAATCTGGTCTGAGCCTGATCGGTGAAACAAAAGATATTGATCGTTATTTCTATCTGACCAATGAAGTAAATGGAGCAACCATCGCGAAAACACAGGTGTTCAGACTCCATTTCTTATATGATGAAACAGCTCCGAACTGTAAGCAGATTGCATTTGGTAATCAAGGTGGCGTAGTTTCCAATCTGGAACAGGCGATTACTTTTGGTATTTATAAAAACCATACCATCGAAGCAACCGTAACACTCAGCGATGACGGATCCGGTGTCAACGGAATGGCTTACTTTGTAGCTAACACTGCTACAGATAAAAACTATAAAGATCTGCTGACAGAAGATGATTATGCAGAAGCACTGGCAAACGAGCACTTTACGGATGCCGGAAAACCAGACGAAAACAATACATGGACGATAAAAAATATCGGCAAACTGAAAGATGGAGAAACAATTGAGTCCAATAACTACATCGTCTTTGTGAAAGCAAAAGATAATGTAGGAAATGTAAGAATTTATGGATCCAACGGTATCGTTCTGGAGAACCTGCATGATATTTCTGTAACTTATACAGAATCGGCAGACGGAACAGTAAACAGAAACACGTGGACAGATGGTATTACCTATTATTCCGGTAATGCGGACCTGAACCTGAAAGCGGAAGAGAACGCAGCAGATCCGAAATTCTATTCCGGACTGGAACAGATGGGATATCAGGTATCTTATGCATACGGAGACGGAAGCAAAGAAACCAAAGATCAGGAAGTTGTAAAGAATGAATATCCGGATAAAGTATCATTGGGAAAACTGCAGGAATACTGCACGATCACAAAAGATCTGCAGTTTGCAAATGATCCGAAACGCTCACAGGTAATCACAGTTACCGCTGCAGCAGCAGATACAAAAGACAATGCGGGCAACACTATGGATACCGATGCGGTACATACTCTGGTACTTGACTCTGTAAGCCCTGTAGTAACATCTTCCTGGGCGCAGGTGAATAACAACAAAGAATTCCGCCATGGAAAATATGCAAACAGCAATGTAACTTATGAAGTTACCGTACAGGAACGTTTCCTGAAAGATCTGATTGTTACCATTAACGATAAAGATTATACTCTGGATCAGCTGGAAGCACAGAAAGATACACTGGGTATCGGAACAATCAAGAAAGATGCAACAGCTGATATTACAAAGACAACCGACAGTACGCTGTACAAATTTACTCTGATCTTTGATAAAGATGGTGATTACAAAGTAAAAACAACGGCAACAGATGCGGCAACCAATACCAAAAGTGATGACGAATTTGAATTTACCATTGATACCGTGGCACCGGAACTGGAAGTAACTTATACTGCATACAACAAAAATCAGACCACTTCTTTACTGGATCCGTCTAAAGGACGTGCTTATGCAAACGAAGCAGTAGATTATGTAACAGCAACAGCAGTTATGACAGAGAGAAACTTCTCTGCAGAAAATGTGGTTGCAGTTGTCAAAGCAGTAAACAGTCAAAATGCAGATGTGTCTGTTGCTGACTATGCAGCAGCGATTAAAAACAAATGGAATGATCTTGGAGAGGTAAGCGGTTCCGACAATCGCCACAGATATACAATTACCCTCCCGGTAATTAATATCGATGCAAATTACGATTTCACTTACGATTACACCGACCTGGCAGGTAATCCGTTAAAAGCGACTGTAAAACAGGCAGTAACTCTTGACCGTGTAAGACCGGAAGGAACTGTTACTGTAGAAGATCTGGTAAATGGTTCTATATCTCAGGTATGGAACAAACTGTTAAATACCATCACATTTGGATACTTCGGTAAAAACAGTGTACGCGCATCCATGACGAGTGAAGATGAGACCGCGGGTGTTGCAACAACCCAGTATCTGGTATCTCAGAAAGCACTGAGTCGCGCAGATCTGGAAAAACGGACCGACTGGACCGGATATTCTGCTAAGATTTCTCTGGCAGCAAATCAGCATCTGGTGGTATACGAAAAAGTTGTGGATAAAGCAGGAAATATCGAGTTCTTCAGCACGGATAGAATCATCGTGGATAACACGAACCCGACACCGACGGTAACAATCACACCGACCACTCCGGCATGGGGTAAAGGAGTGTACAGCGCGGGGGACAATCCTGGATTTGATGTGCGTGTGGAAGATCCGGTAGTGAATGATGCATATTCCGGACTGAAAACCATCACCTACCGTATCGTAAACGGAACCACCGGCTATACAGAGAGCGGTACACTGGCTAATTTAGCCAAAGAAACCCATCAGCAGGTATGGACCGGACATGTAAATATCAACCCGAACCAGTTCTACTCCAACGATGTACAGGTAAGTGTATACGCGGAAGACTGGTCCACCAACAGTGCGACTTCTCAGACTGCAACACTGAAAGTCGACAACAAAGCGCCGATCGTAAGCTTCAGCTTCGATAAGAGCGACGTACATAATGGAAAATATTACAAGAATGATAAGACACTGACGATCACCGTAGACGAGAGAAACTTTGATCCGTCTTACCTGCCGAGAGTAACTTCCACTACAGGTGGCGGATACAGCATCAGCGGATGGAGCCATAACGGAGAGATCCATACGGCAACCGTTACTTTCTCCGGTGACAGTGATTACACCGTAAGTTATGACTGCTATGATCTTGCGGGAAACAAATCCAATACGGAAAACCTGGAAGAGTTCACTGTAGATAAGACCGTTCCGGTTATTAAAGTTTCCTATAATAATAACAGCGCACTGAACGGCAATTACTACAAAGCAGCAAGAACAGCAACGATCACCGTAACCGAGCATAACTTTGATCCGTCCAAGATCACGGTATCCACAACGGCTTCCGCAGGCGGAGCACCTGGCGTGAGCGGATGGTCCAACAACGGAGATACCCATACGGCAAATGTAGTCTTCAACCATGATGCAGATTACACCTTTACAGTCAGTGGATTTGACCTTGCGGAAAACAAAGCGGCAGATTATGCACAGGATAAGTTCACAGTGGATCTGAAGAATCCGGAAGTGAAGATCACCGGTGTCAAAGATAAATCTGCAAATAACGGTACTGTAGCACCACATATCAGCATCTCTGATACAAACTTTATTACGAGTGGTGTGAAAGTTACACTGAAGGGTGCCAACAGAGGAGATGTGAAGATCGATTCTCTGGCAAACATCACAAGCAGTGCAACCGGTATGAACGTGATCTTTAAGGATTTCCCGGAAGGCATGGATGATATCTATACCTTAACCGCGAAAGTAACCGACAAAGCAGGAAATGAAACAACCTCTTCGATCACCTTCTCTGTAAACCGTGATGGTTCTACGTATGAGATCGGAAGCAGTACAAAAGCCCTGATCGATAAGAAATATACAAATAAACCACAGGATCTGGAAATCACGGAGATTAACGTGGATGATCTGACAACGATTGAGATCACCTACAGTCTGGATGGAAAAGTCGTTACTCTGAAAGAGGGCGAGGATTACACTATCACAAAATCCGGTGAAGACGGACAGTGGAAGAAATATGTATATAAGATCAAAGCTTCCTGTTTTGAAAAAGAAGGAAACTATGTGATCAACATCTACTCTGAAGATGCGGCACATAACTCCACAACGAACAAAACAAAAGCAAAAACGATTGAATTTACCGTAGATAAGACGGCTCCTACCATGGTTGTATCCAACCTGGCAGACAGAGGACGTTACAAAGAGAACACCCATGAGTTCACACTGAATGTAAAAGATAATATTTATCTGGCTTATGTGGAAGTTTATCTGGACGGTGAACTGTTCAAACGCTTTGAAGAAGATGAGATCGCACAGCTGAATGGTGAGCTTCTGGTGGATATTGCCAGCAGCAACCAGTACCAGACCATTGAACTGGTATCCTGCGACAAAGCCGGTAATATTTCCAAAGAAGTATACGATCCGGAAACAAACAAACAGGTACCTGCTTCTTATAAAGTCCTGGTAACACAGAACAGCTTCGTACAGTTCATCAACAACACACCATTGTTGATCAGCGTGATCGTAATTTTTGTTGCCATCATTGTTCTGATTATCGTACTGGTAAAACGCAAAAAAGACAAACAGAAATAAAACATCACAGACAAAAGCAAGAAAACGGGCAGGAGCATGAAAGTGCCCCTGCCTGTTATAAAAAAGGAGAAAGCTTATGATCCAGGAAGACAGAGCGTTATGGAAATATATAGTATTTGGATTTTTAACCTGTGGAATCTATAACTTTTATTTTATTTATAAAATGGCACAGGATGTAAATGAGATGTGTGCGGATGACGGAAAGAAAACCAGTGGTCTGGTAGTATTTATCCTGTTATCTTATCTGACCTGTGGAATCTATACTCTGATCTGGTACTATTCCCTGGCAAACCGTCTGGCAGAGAACGCACCGCGTTATGGACTGCAGTTCCAGGAGAACGGAACCACGGTTCTCATGTGGCATATTTTCGGTATGTTGTTATGCGGAATTGGAGCATTTATCGCTATGAACATTCTGATCAAGAATACGAATGCGATGGCAAAAGCATATAACGGTCATGGCGGAAACAGACCGGACGGAGGCACACAGCCGCCCAAAAGCCCGCAGCCGGCGATGAACGGACAAAACTTTCAGCAGATTCCACAAAAGTCATATAATGAAGGTGGATGGACAAGTCCACAGGATCAGGGATTCCGGCAAAATCAGAAACCGATGTCTCAGCAGAATAATTATGCAGAAAGCGAAACCACTGTACTGTCTATGGATCAGAATTCGAGTCAGGCAGCATCTCAGATGCCGCCAAAAGGACTGCTGTACTTTGTACAGACGCAGCAGAGTGTTACTATCGAGAAAGACGAGTTTAAGATCGGTAAAAATGCAGGTATGGTGGACTATGTGATCCCTGCCTACTATATCATCGCCAGCGCAGAGGCCAGCTCCAACCTGGAGCGTTTTGACGGCGTGAAGTACGGTTTCCGTGCAAAAGAGTACGAGGGACTTCATGACATGTACAAAAAGACAAGGACTGAAGGTTTCGGCGAGGAAGTAAAGCGCCGTATCATGCTTGGCTCCTTTGTGTTAAGCTCCGGTTACTACGATGCTTACTATCTGAAAGCACTTCGCACAAAAGCCCTTATCAAAAAGGAATTTGATCAGGCCTTTTCCAAATATGACGTTCTTCTTGCCCCGGCATCACCCTTTACGGCGCCGAAGCTGGGAGAGAGCCTGAAAGATCCTCTTGCCATGTATCTTGGCGATATTTATACGGTAGCAGTAAACCTGTGCGGACTTCCCGGAATCACAGTTCCATGCGGAAAAGACGCAGCAGGACTTCCAATCGGGATCCAGATGATCGGTGACTGCTTCAAAGAAAACAACCTGTTCCGCGCAGCACACGCCTATGAGAAAAAACGCGGTGATTTCGGAACAGCAATGGAAGGAGGAGAAAAGGCATGAAACAGTATGAGACAGTCATAGGACTTGAGGTGCATGTGGAGCTTGCCACAAAAACAAAGATCTTCTGCGGATGCTCCACAGAATTCGGAGGCGCACCAAATACACATACCTGCCCGGTCTGCACCGGTATGCCGGGCTCTCTTCCGGTCCTCAACAAAAAAGTGGTAGAGTTTGCCATCAAGGCAGGTCTTGCGGCAAACTGTCATATCCATCAATACTGTAAGTTTGACCGTAAGAACTATTTTTACCCGGATAATCCTCAGAACTACCAGATCTCTCAGCTGTATCTGCCAATCTGCTATGACGGAGCTGTTGAGATCGAGACTTCCGCAGGCAAAAAGACTGTACGTATCCATGAGATGCATATGGAGGAGGATGCCGGTAAGCTGATCCATGATGAGTGGGAAGACTGCTCCCTGGTAGACTACAACCGAAGCGGTGTGCCGCTGA
>ERZ1106951.3297-NODE-3297-length-11774-cov-4.515317_pt1 | contig 11774 bp, 8 predicted proteins | sample MGYA00403676_ERZ1106951 | MGnify/ENA primary metagenome ERZ1106951 (study PRJEB35170, sample SAMEA104062398) | human gut metagenome | biome: human gut; feature: human-associated habitat; material: faeces | place: Denmark | collected 2012-04-23 ...
TCCGGTGGCGGCGCTTTATACTGCGGATAGTTATTATTCGAAGTTGAAGAAGAGTAATATTTCTAATTTGGGCGTTTAAAGATACATAAAGATATAACAAAGCGAAAAATGAAACTAGAGCTTGTGTAAATGTTCTGTTGTAATAATGTGTTGATGTTCTCTCCGATGGGAGGAAAAGAGCGTACCAGTGTTTATCTGGTAGGATGGGCGAATGCATGGGATTGGATGCCATTTTGGAAAGACTGGGGTCCGACATATCAAGAAGGCTGGTGCGGATTCTATAACATTCCGAGAGAGGCAGTATTAGCAGAAGATAATACATTAAAGTTTATTCCTGTAAAAGAATTACAGGATCTCCGGAAGAATAAGCAGGAAGAAGCGGACATTCTGATAAAAGAAGACGAGAAAAAAGAACTTCGGAGTGGCTGTGTTTATGAAACGGAAATGCGGATAAATCTGAAAAAATCAACTGCAGACAAGATTAAGCTGAACTTAAGAATGTCACAGGGAAAGAAGACAGAGATCCTATTTGATCTGAAGAGAGCGGAAGCATATTTTGACCGTAATAATTCCGATGGCTGGAGTAAAGGAGTCGCAAGATGTCCATTGAATTTAATGGGCAAAGAGCATCTGGATATTCATATTTATTCTGACAAAATTTCATTAGAAATATTCAGCAATGATTATCAGAATAATTTTTCTTGTAATATATATAATGTGGATGATGATCAGAAAAATGAAATGAAAGCAATTGGTGGAGATCTGATGATTGAAAGCATTCGGTCATGGGAACTTGAAAAGACAATGAAATAATTATTCTCTCTCTGAAAAGGAATAACAAATCAGATTAGCAAAGGTTTGTTATTCCTTTTTGCATATTATTTATCTAACTTAAGTCCCGCCAGTGCCTGTGCAAATGCGTTATTCACCGGTTCGTTATTTTGCTGCTGCTGTTTCTTCAGATATTTCTGGACATCGCGCTTAGATACGCCGGCACCTTCTTTGGCACGACGGTTCTTGAATGCTTCCAGCTTCTCTTTGTAGCCGCAGGAGCATACAAATGTCTCACTGTCCCCCTTTTTGATCAGTTCCATCTTCTTGTGACAGTTCGGACATCTTGCGTTGCTGGTGCGTGCGATCGTTTCGCGGTAGCCGCATTCACGGTCCTGGCAGACCAGCATGCGGGAGTTCTTGCCTTTGACAGAGAGCATACGCTTGCCGCAGCGCGGGCATTTTGTATTAGTCAGGTTATCGTGACGGAAAGTTCCGTCGGAAGTCTTGATATCCTGAATTAATTCTTTGGTGTAGCTTTCGATATCTTTGATAAATACCTGTTCTTTGTGTGCTCCTTTGGCAATCTTGGCAAGTTCCATTTCCCAGGAAGCGGTAAGCTCCGGTTTTTTCAAATCTTCCGGGACTAATTCCAGAAGCTGTTTTCCTTTGGATGTCAGAAGAATCTCATTTCCCTTCTTTTCCAGCAGGAAAGAGTGGAACAATTTTTCAATGATATCGGCTCTTGTCGCTACGGTTCCGAGTCCGCCGGTTTCACCGAGAGTTTTTTTCATCTTATTATCATCAGAAGACATATAACGTACCGGATTCTCCATGGCGGACAGAAGTGTCGCTTCTGTAAAACGGGCGGGAGCTTTGGTCTTACCGCTTGTGATATTCGTGCGTGTGACAGTCAGGGTGTCGCCTTTGTGGAGAACAGGAAGTGCCTGCTCTGAAGCCTTTAAGTACATATCATTATTTTGGAAATCTTCTCCAAAATCTTCAGAATCTTCATAATCCCCGTAAGCATCATACTGTGAAGCAGAGGAACCGGAAGATACAGCATCGGCATATACGGCCTTCCATCCGGCGGCTTTGATGACCTTTCCTTTTGCAGTAAATGTTTCACCTACGGCTTCAGCTTTCAGTGTAGTCTGCTCATATTCAAATGCCGGATAGAGGACGCTGATAAAACGGCGTACGACCAGATCATAGATCTTGCGTTCATTGTTCGACATATGTTCCATCTGGACATATTCTTCCGTCGGGATGATCGCATGATGGTCGCTGACTTTTTTATCATCTACGAAGGCTTTGCTTGTCTTAAGCGGTTTCTTTAAGAGCTCCGGAATATATTTCTTATAAGGTCCGATATTGCAGGCTTTCAGGCGTTCTTTGATCGTTGGCACAATGTCCGTACCGATATAGCGGGAGTCTGTTCTTGGATAGGTGAGGACTTTGTGGTGTTCGTACAGACTCTGCATGATATTCAATGTCTCCTTTGCGGAGAAGCCAAAGCGCTTATTGGCATCGCGCTGTAATTCCGTCAGATCATAGAGGCCCGGGGAAGGTGTCCGCTTGGATGAGGTATGCACATCCGTCACGGTAAGTGTCTGGTTCTTTAATTTTTTATCAAGGCCGGTTATCAGCTCTTCGTTAAAGGAACGCAGGGAACCGCTTTTCTTTTGCTGCCATGTCCCCTCCTAATTCATGTGACAATAGAAGCCATAGTGCCGATAGAACCACCGGTAACAGAAGTTGTACACCGCAGTCCATAATAATCTTCCGGTTTAAATGAACGGATCTGCTGTTCGCGGTGTGCGATCATGGCAAGTGTCGGTGTCTGTACACGTCCGCAGGAGAGCTGGGCGTTATACTTGCAGGTCAATGCACGGGTGGCATTGATCCCGACCAGCCAGTCTGCCTCTGCGCGGCTTCTTGCGGCATGATATAAGTCGTTGTACGCACGACCGTCCTTCAAGTGGGCAAACCCTTCTTTGATCGCTTTATCGGTAACAGAGGAGATCCACAGACGGCGGATCGGCTTATGACAGCTGGATTTGTCCAGGATCCAGCGGGCAACCAGTTCTCCCTCACGTCCGGCATCGGTTGCAATGATGATCTCAGAGACATCTTTCCGGAAAAGCTGTGTCTTTACATTATGGTATTGTTTGGATGTCTGTTTGATCACGACGAGTTCCCATTTCTTTGGAACCATCGGGAGATAAGACATATCCCAGGCTTTGAATTTCTTATCATATTCTTCCGGGTCGGCCAAAGTGACCAGATGGCCGAGTGCCCAGGTGACGATATAATTGCTGCCTTCGATCGCACCGGAAATGTTCTTGTGACATCCGAGAACACGGGCGATATCGCGGGCAACAGATGGTTTTTCTGCCAGTACGAGTGATTTCATATATATATACTCCTTTCAGATATAGAAAAACCCCGAAAACATGATGTTTCCGAGGTTATATAAGAGGCGCCAACCAGATTTGAACTGGTGATAGAGGTGTTGCAGACCTTTGCCTTACCACTTGGCTATGGCGCCATGCCTTACGTACTGTTAAGTATAACAAATACGTAAGATGAAGTCAAGAAAATCTGTATGTTAAAATCCAAGATCTTCATTTACCAGAATGACTTTGATGCGCTGCGGTGTCTTGGAATATCTGGTGATCAGGATCTGACAGCAGATCGTATCCGGTGTTTTGCAGTCAAAACAGGCACCTGTTTTGCAACAAGGAGTGCTCAGGTTGAAACGCTGTGCGTTGATCGGCGCGGCTTCATTTCTTGCACGGGACATGGCAGAATCTACATCGCGTGTAACTTTATTCATTCCGATGATCATCAACACATTCTGTGGTCCGGCAGCGATAGAGGATACACGGTTGGAATGTCCGTCAATATTGATCATAATTCCATCTTCCGTGATCGCATTTGCACTGGTCAGGAAGTAATCACAATCATATGCCGCAAGCTCGATCTTGCGCTTATCTTCCGGTGTCGGTGCGGTATCGCGGTTGTATACCTGATAATTTCCCTGACAGACAGCTTCTTTTAAGCCGATCTCATTGACAGACATGGAACCGCCCCAGGAGATGCTGCTTCCTTCCGGGATTAATTCCAATGCTTTCTTCAGAGCCTCTTCTTTGGAGTCTGTATAATAAGCTTCCATGTTGCGGGCTGTAAGTTCTTTTACAATCTTTGCGCCTAACATCTGGTTTCGTTTGATTCGATTCTGATCCATAATGAATCCCTCCCACGTTTATGTTGTTTAGATATTTCTACTTGAAATTATAACATAGATTCAGGTCTGCAGTCTTTGAAATAACGCAGAAGATGAGAAAATGAACATTTATATACTGCGCTTTTCCAGTCTTAAAATATAAAAAGAAAGCATGATGTCTGTCCGGTTCTCATTGGTCAGGATATCATAATCCAGAAGTTCTTTTATCTTATTCAGTTTATACGACAGCGTATTCTTATGACAATAAAGTGCATCTGCGGTATGGATGATACTACAGTCATGATCAAAGTAGACTTCCAGGATATGCAGATAATCGGTATGATGCACAGCGTCATAGTCAAGAATCGGGCCAAGTGTGGAGTTCAGGAAATCCGCTGTCAGCGATTGATTGTGGATATCGGCCAGAAGTTTGTATACACCAAGCTTATCGTACTCAAGGAAGTTCTTCGGGAGAGCAGTTTTGGTGAGCTGATAGGCGGTAAATGCGGTCTCGTAAGAGCGGTGAATGTCTGTAAGCTGCGAGACCGTAGTTCCGATCCCGACATAGACATCGGAGTTATTCTGACAGACATCGTAGAGCTTCTGAGATATATCGTTTACAGATTCACCGGCAAACAATACGATCAGATGCTTCCCTTCTTCATATACGATCCCTTTAGACATGAAATAACGGATCTTCTTTTCCAGCTGTTCCAGGTAAGAATTACCGGAATCACTGTCATAAGTGTGGCAGCTGATCATGAGGACAGTATAGTTCATGTCGCGGAAGAATCCATTGCTTTCCAGAGGATTCAGATAGGAGTCTTCATTCTCGGGGTAATAGATCGCATTTTTCAAAGCAGCGGCAAGACTGGTCTCGCGGTGTTCGTTTTTTAACAGAATCTCAGAAAAGATCCGCATGATATCAATGAACGGAGTGTCCCAGGAAGTGGAGAACAGCGGGAGTTGTATCTCATTGCAATAGTCGATAATCTCCTGGGAAAATGCAGGACGTGATTTTACAGAGATGATCAGTCCGCTGGCGTGCGCATCTTTCAATGACTTTAAGAACTCTTTCAGCCAGTCCTGAGAGGTAAAATTCAGACCGGAGTTAAAGATTAGTTCATCACCGTGGAGCAGATGGGAGAATTCACCCTGTTCGACGGTATGGATCCAGGTTACTTCTTTATCATAAAAACTATTGGTATGAAGGATGACATCAAATTGGTTGTTAATTGCTTCATACAGGGACTGTAATTTAATTGCCATAAGTGTGGTCCTCCTGATATATGTTGATCAGAGTATAGATATATTTTATCATAATTGTGTGCGACACACAATTTATAGAATAAAATCTGTCGATTAAAACTATATTCATAGTGAATTTCATGTGATATATTGTATGAGAAGTACAAAAGAATGAATATTCAACCCCGAAAAATGTGCTTCTAAAAAATCCATTCTCTAGATTTTTAAAAGAAAAGGCTCTCTGGCAAATGCCAGAGAGCCTTTTCCTGTAATGCGTTTGATGGTGTAGGTTCTAATGAATTAAGGTCCGAATCTGCCAGATAGTGAAAAATCTGTACACATCAACTATTGATTGCTCATTTCACTAGAACAGTCTGGTGTTCACGTTTGTGACGGCTCTTTCGATATTCAGTAGGAGATATTCCATGATATTCTTTAAATATTTTTGAAAAGTAAGAAGGAGAATTGAATCCACAGATCTGACTGATATAGTCTACAGACCAGTCAGAGGTGAAAAGAAATTCTTCACTCTGGGTGATGCGAAAATCCAGTATATATTTTTTCAATGGAACACCCATCTGCTTTGAAAAGATTTCTGAGAGATAGGATCGATTCAGATTCAGTTTGTCTGCAATATACTGAACTGTCAGGCCTCGTCCGTAGAAATCTTCTACAATGGAAATTGCCCGTTGGACATGACTTTCCGAATTTTGACGACTTTTTCTTTCTGGAAGTTCTTTGGAATCTTCGATAAATGTACCGACTTTTGAAAGAAGGAGAAGAAGGATTCCATTCGTATACAGATCATTTTTTGTATTGTTATTTTTTATGGAAATCAGAATATCGAGGAGATCTTTAATCTCTTCAAAGATTTCTGTAGAAAGTTCCTTGGTAAGTGAGGGGTAACCGAATCCAAGACGATGCATGAAATATGGTGCAAGTTTACCATTGAAACCGACCCACGAATATGTCCAGGGGTCTTCCTTATCGGCCTGATAGAAGACCATCTGATCTGGTTCGACCAAAAAGAGTTGATTTTCTGTAATCTGATATTCTGTTTTATTTACTACAAGGCGCCCTTTACCGGAAAGAACGAAATGCATAAGATAATAAGGTCTTGTTCCAGGGCCATAGGAATGAAGTGGAAGACATTCTGAGTGACCACAGAAACGAAGTTTTATATCATTCCAGTTGGTGTCTCTGTATAGATTTAATTTTTCTATTTCCATATAAACTCCTTTCAGTGATGTGAATATCAGACAAAATTTATAAATTACCCAACAAAAGTGACTAACATGATAATAAGATTATAGTATATGATATCAATGTAGACAAGAGAAAGAAAAGACAAAAATAATCTAAAAAATCAGACACGAAACGAATCGATTCAAAATCACAGAAAAAGAAAAAGCTATAGTTATGAGAAAAAAAGTCAGTTTGCAAAAAGTGACCTGTATTTTGTGCACCCTAAAATAAAATGGAAAGGTAAGGAAAGAGATATGTTAGAATTTGCAAAAACACCACCAAAAGGATGGAACAGCTGGGATGTATATGGAGCGTCTGTTACAGAAGAAGAAGTAAAAAGAAATGCAGATATTATGGCAGAAAAGCTTAAGAAATATGGATGGAACTATGTGGTTGTAGATATTCAGTGGTACGAGCCAGGAGCTGAGTCAGCAGCATATCGCAAGTTTGCGGATTTGAAGATAGATGAATATAGTCGTGTGCTTCCGGCTGAAAATCGTTTTCCAAGTGCAGCAGATGGAGTTGGGTTTGCACCACTTGCTGAATATGTACACCAATTAGGGTTGAAATTCGGTATTCACATTTTAAGGGGAATACCAAGACAGGCTGTTCACGGAAGAATGCATATCAAAGGAACGGATAAGACAGCAGATCAGATTGCAATAAACAGTATCTGTCCATGGAATTCAGATATGTATGGAGTGGATATGTCAATTCCAGAAGGACAGTTATATTATGATTCGCTTATGGAATTGTATGCTTCTTGGGGAGTTGATTTCATTAAAGTTGATGATATCGCATATTCAACGATTTACAGAGATTCTCATAGAAAAGAGATTGAAGGTATTCGAAAGGCCATTGATAAAACGGGACGGGAGATTGTACTTTCCCTTTCACCGGGACCGGCAAGACTTCAGGATGGAAGCTTTCTCCAAAAGAATGCCAATATGTGGAGACTTACAGACGATTTCTGGGATGAGTGGGAATTGCTCTATGATATGTTCGATCGTTGTAATTATTGGTCGCCATTTATCCGTAAAGGAAACTGGCCTGATTGCGATATGCTTCCGCTTGGACATATTGGAATCCGTTCCGGTGAGCGTGGAAAGGCAGACCGTATGACTTGCTTTACGAAACCGGAACAAAAGACAATGATTACATTATGGTCTATCTTCCAGTCGCCACTAATGTATGGCGGGGAACTGGCTGATCTGGATGCCTTTGTTGCCCGACAGGATAAAGAGTGGTACGCAGACCGGAATCCCAAGACCAATGAGCCGACTATAAATGAAATGCATCGCACGCTGGAAGGACAGAGACAGGAGTACAGAGATGATGAATGGATCGTCTGGTCCGGTGAAAATAAGGAAAGTACATATATTGCAATCTTTAACGTATCAGATGAAAAGAAAGAAATTCCAGGTAAATTGACAGAGCGATATCTTCGAAAAGATGCAAAAGAAATCTGGTCAGGAAAAAAGGTAACAGAAGGAACAGAAGAAGTAGAAAACCATGGCTGTGTACTGTATCAGATGAAAAGAATATGATGAACGTTAGATAGGAGGAATGAAGTGATGGACACAATAGGGAAGAAACTTGGTCTGAAAGAGAAGATGGCCTATGGCTGTGGTGATGCGGCAAGTAATATTATCTGGGCATCTACGGGAACATTCCTGATGTTCTATTATACAGACGTGGTAAATATCAATGCGGCAACGATTGGAGTCATTTTTCTCATTGCCAGGGTGATCAACGCAGTTGTTGCGTTACTTACAGGATGGTTGATTGACAATACACATTCTAAATATGGAAAGGCAAGGCCTTGGCTTTTATGGTTTGCAGTTCCATTTGGAATCGTAACATTTGCAATTTTTGCAGTTCCGGATGTAGCAAAGCTGTATCAGATTATCTATGTATTTATTGCATATAATGCGATGATGAGTGTTTATTCTCTGATTAATATTCCATATGGATCTATGGCTACAATGATGACCAAAGACCAGTATCAGAGAACATTGTTAAATATCTTTCGTCAGTTGTTTGCACAGATTGCAAGTCTCCTTGTTACAGCAGGAACACTCCCATTGATAAACTTTATGACAGAGTATGTGGGGGAAAAGAAAGCGTGGAGTATCGTATATGGAATATTTGGAGTTATTGCAGCAATTCTGTTCTTTTTATGTTTTGCAGGGTGTAAAGAGAGAATTCATGAAAATGAAGAGACGAAGACAGAAAAGATTCGTGTTGTTGACGGAGTAAAAGCAGTGTTGAAAAACAAATACTGGCACATGCTGATGGTGATATCCATTTGTATCAATATCTTCTTTCAGGCCATCAGTACGGTAAACACATATTATAGTAAAGCGGTTCTTCATAATAGCAGTATGATTAGTGTATTGAATACGGCTTATATAGTTCCTGCAATTGTAACCTTTTTCTTTGTACATCTGGTTGTGAAGAAGTATGGAAAAGGAAAGACTACGATGTTTGGATGGATGATTATCTGTGTCAGCTATGTGATACTTTTACCATTTACAGAAAATACAACAGTACTGATAATCACAGCTGCTATGCGTGGCGTGGGATATTGCTTCCTGCTTGCAGTGTCTTCTGCAATGGTAAGTGATGCAGTTGAATATGGAGAATGGAAAACGAAAATTCGTGTCGAAGGTCTGACATTCAGTATGCAGGGATTTGTAGGAACAATTGCGGCAGGTATTGTTACGGCAGTCATCGGATGGGTACTCAACTTCAGTAAATATGATGGAACACTTTCATTTGCTGATACACAGGCAGGATCTGCAGTACTTGCAATTAAACTGTTGTTTATCGCAGTTCCGTTTGTTGTTGGAGTATTGAATATTATATTGTTAAAATTTTACAAACTTGATAAAATGTATCCACAAATCATTGAGGATTTAAATAAGCGGAACGGAAAATAAGTGGGGAATGTATATGAAGACAAGCATATCAGAAAAAATAGCTTATGGTATGGGAGATGTTGCGTGTAATGTAGTATATGCACTCACATCTGGTCTTATCGTATATTTTTATACAAATGTAATCGGAGTATCAGCAGGAGTAGTAGGTACGATCCTGCTGGTATCTAGAGTGTTTGACGGTGTCTCAGATCTTTTGATTGCCCAATTGATGGATAAGATTAATTCCAGACATGGAAAAGCAAGAGCGTGGATTCTGTGGATGGCCGCGCCGTATGCGGTTTCAGCTACGGCACTATTTGCAGTCCCATCGCATGCGGGCAAAATGGTACAGGCAATCTATATCTTTGTTACTTATAATTTGTGTACGACAGTTGTCTACACGGCATTAAATCTTCCATATTCGGCAATGGCGCCGTTGATGACAAATGATGAAGAGGATCTGGCTAAATTAAATATTTTCAGAATGTCTATGTCGCCTGTCAGCAACATGATTGTAACCGCCTTATCACTGCCACTGATTAACTTTCTTGGTGGAGATCAGAGGGCATGGATTATAGTAACGGCGGTATATGGAATTATTGCGTTTGGAATGCTAATGTGGACCTTTTTAGGAACAAAGGAACGTTTTCACACGAAAGCGGCAGCAGAAGCGGAAAATCTTCCGTTCCTGGTTCGCCTGAAAGCAGCTTTACAGAATAAATATTTTATTATTATGTTCTTGATGGTAATGGCACTTGCTTTATATCAGAATGTCAATGGAACAGTATCTACTTATTATGCGCAGTATGTGCTTGGAAATGCGGAAATTATGGGAGTCATGCAGACGTGTGAGAAAATTCCGTGGATTCTTGGGATTATCTGTATGGCACCATTGATTAAGAAATTCGGAAAGCGTAATCTGGTCCTGGGAGGAGCTATCATATGTATTGCTGCTCAAGTTATTTTGATGATTAATCCGGAAAATATAAAATTAGTTTTAGTGGCTTCCATTCTGCGGGGACTCGGAGAAGCTCCGATTAACGGACTTACGTTCACCATGTTGGCGGATGTGATTAATTATGGCCATTGGAAAACAGGAATCCGTGTGCATGCGTTGATATTTTCAACCTTTACAGTCGGGCAAAAATTTGGTGGCGGTGTGGCCGGATGGGCAATCGGTCAACTGATGCAGCTATCCGGATTTACCGGAAGTGTTACAGAGACAGTGGAAGCTGTCGCAATGATTAAAAATTTGTATATTTACGGAGTGATATTGGCATGGGGATTAATTGCAATTTGTATGTTGGCATATCATCTGGACAAGGAATATGATCAGGTGCTGGCAGAATTGAAATGAAAAACCAGTTGGAATGGGGATTCGTCGAGAAAGCTGATCAGATGTAAAAAATCGTTAATATTTTAATTACTTTTGGACGTGTTGCATTTTATATCGTCCTATGTTACATTGACAACAGAGTACAAAAAGAATCAGAAAGAGCCAAAAACAGTGCCCCTCTAACAACAGAGACCGGAACAGGATAACCGGCAGACAAGTATGTCTTAATCATGACAAATATACATCGGATATGCCGGTTGTATCGAATGCATCATGTACTACGAATTGTCTTGCACCAATCTGTAAAGTTCTGGAAGATAATTATGGAATCGAATATGGGCTGATGTCAACGATTCATGCTGCAACTGCAAAACAAAAGGTTGTGGACAGCCGTTCCCAGAAAGACTGGAGAACCGGACGTTCGGCATTTGGTAACCTGATTCCATCTACAACGGGAGCCGCAAAAGCAATCTCGCTTGTCATTCCGGCTTTAAAGGATAAGATGAGTGGTATCTTCAGATTTTATCGGAGATTCACATGCATCGATCTTTGATGCAAGGCAGGGAATTCAAGTGAATTCCCACTTTTTCAAGGTCATTTGTTTCTATGACAATGAGTGGGGATATACAAGTCAGATATTCCGGCTGATTGAGCATATGGACAGGATAGATCACAATCGCTAATAATTAAGATAACGACAGGGGCATGTAAGATCTGATTCTGATGTAACACGTTTGATTTTATATCATACACTTCTGTAAGGGACATATGGATTCGTTATTACGATTATGAACCGGACAAGATGCGGACAGAAAAAAGCAGGCAAAGCTTTTGCTGTCCGTAGAAAATAAGAAAAAATCTGAAAAATAAAAATTTTTTGGAAAATTCAAAAAAACACTTGCCAAACAACCGAGTTTATGATATATTAAATCTCGGTCGTGTGAAAAACACAATGACAAATAAATATACGGCTCCATGGTCAAGCGGTTAAGACATCGCCCTTTCACGGCGGTAACACGGGTTC
>ERZ1106951.3304-NODE-3304-length-11756-cov-8.336723_pt1 | contig 11756 bp, 10 predicted proteins | sample MGYA00403676_ERZ1106951 | MGnify/ENA primary metagenome ERZ1106951 (study PRJEB35170, sample SAMEA104062398) | human gut metagenome | biome: human gut; feature: human-associated habitat; material: faeces | place: Denmark | collected 2012-04-23 ...
ACGATTTGAAGGTTCGGCTGCCGTGGACAATGCTCCACCACAAAAATCCTCAGACATTCGTCTGAGGATTTTTTATTTGCAATTTGTTCAAAATCCACACAAAGAAACTCCATTTTTATCCGGTACAATAAGGGTGCAGTCAGGGAGGACCACTCCGAGAGAGCTCCTTCCAAAGACCTGCAAACGCAGGCAAGAATGATCGCCGCAAACGCGGCCCCTTTAAAACACTGTCCCCCACCCATGCGAGGCAATAGCCGGAGGCGGCGGACAGACTACCAAACCCCTCCTGACAGCCGCAAATGTTTAGGAGTTCACCATACAGACAGGCAGCACCGCTTTCTCCTCCTTTCCACGGTGGCTGCCTGTCTTTTTGTTTTCCCGTTATTAAAACAAAGCGCAAAAAAGGCACGGAACATTTTGCTCCGTGCCTTTTGGTGTTTTTGGGAAAAGGTCAGCGCAGGTCGCGCAGGCGGTCGGCGGGAAGATGGGCTTTCAGGGCTTCCCACCCGGCGTCGAGGCTGTCGTTCCATAAGTAAGCCTGCGTCTGATGGACGTAGAGGTAGATGGCATTCTCTGTCCGGTAGGCCAGGTGGATGTGGTGCCAGTCGCACTGGCGGGAGGGGGCAGCTTTGTCCTGCTCACCGGCCATCCAGATGGAAAGGCCGGTTTCGTCCAGCTGGAGCCGGTAGAACGGCTTGGCGGCTTTATCGAGGCCCAGCTTCCGGATAAAGATTTTGATGCCGTGGGCACAGTTCCAGAAATAGACGGCGGGCAGACCCAGCGCCACGAGGGCCAGCACACCGGCCAGCAGTCCGGCCTCATGCCGGGTGTTCAGCTGGGTGAGGCAGACCCCGGCAAAGACCAACAGAATGGCCGTAAAGACCAGCGGACGTTTCCAGATGCGGTTATGCTGAAGCAGGTCGAACCAGCGGAAACGGCGGAACGATGCCGCGTCCATGGTGACCGAGACGGTAATGGGCTGTGACATGCAAACACACTCCTTTTTAGGCATAGTAACATATTATTTGGGAAGAAGCAAGCAAAAACTTGCGCAATTGCCATAAACTGTGGTAGAATAAAGCGATTCAAAGCGAAAAATGGCCCACGGCCAGAGGAGGAAACGCCATGCACCGAGAGATGACCCTGAAACAGCGGATCGGCCTGTGTCTGGCGGCCTTTTTCATGGCGCTGGCGGCCCAGATCTTTCTGAGCTTTTACCAGTCCGGCACCGTGCTGCGGGAACTGGACGACCAGATGGGCAACTTCAACGCCATCAGCCGGTTCCAGAACGGCGTGCAGCAGAGCCTGAACGCGCTGGAAAGTTACCGCTGGGAGTATGGCGACGCGGGGGAGCTGCTGGACCAGCTGCATTCCTCCAGTTCGGTGATGAGTGCCTGGCTCTGGCGGATCGAGGGCGACCTTGGTACCGTGAGCGAGGAGCAGTATCTGATTTACAGCGCCGTCTGCACCACCTACGACAGCTATAAGGAGCTGCTGGACCAACTGGAAGAAGAGGTCAGTATGGGGCGCGACGCGGCCGCTGCCCAGCTCTATTATGACAAAGTCTCGCCCTGCGGCGGGTATCTGCGCCAGTATACCCAGCAGCTGCTCAACAAGGCCATCACCGACGGGCAGGGGGACTATACCACCGTTTCGGCCCTGAGCGACCGGGTCAAGTGGGCACAGACCATCGTGGTGGCGCTCTGCCTGGCGCTGGGCAGCCTGATGGCCCGGGAGGTCATGCATCTGCTGACCCCGGTGCAGCAGATGATCGGCGCCTCCAGAGACATCAGCCAGGGCAGCTATGACACGCCGGATGTGCCGGTGCCCCGGCAGGATGAGATGGGCCAACTGGCCGATGCATTCAACCGGATGAAACACTCCATGGCCGAGCAGGTGAATACCCTGCGGGAGAAAAATGAGATCGAGCGGGAGCTCCACCGCCAGAAGACCGAAGCACTCGAGATGCAGAACCGGATGGAGCGGAGCCGCCTGCAGCAGCTGCGCAGCCAGATCGACCCGCATTTCCTTTTCAACACCCTCAACGTCATTTTGCAGACGGCAGGCACAGAAAAGGCCTACCGCACCCAGGCCCTCATCACGGCACTGGCCCATCTGCTGCGGTACAGCCTCATGAGCAACGACGAGCAGGTGCCCCTCTCCCGGGAGGTGCGGATCGTGAATGAATATTACTCGATCTACCATGTCCGATTTGGCGACCGCATCCGGATGGAATGGCGCATCTCGGATTCGCTGGATCTGACGGAGACCATGGTACCCTCGTTTATTTTGCAGCCCATTGTGGAAAACGCGTTCAAGCACGGCATCTCCCCCAAGGAGGAGGGCGGCGTGGTCCGTATCCGGGTCAATCCTTTGCGGGAGAAAGGGCTGCTTTACATCAGCGTGTGTGACAACGGCGTGGGCATTGAGCGGGCCCGGCTGGAACAGCTGAAAAACGCGCTGGCAAAGCCCGGGGAGCGCTGGGAACATATTGGGGTGTACAATGTCGCGGCCCGGCTGCGGCTGCTGGACGAGCGCAGCCATCTGGAGATCTGCTCGCACCCCGGGCGGGGCACGGCCATCCGGCTGTACCTGCCCCTGATCGAGCCGGAAGAGGAGGACTTGGACGATGATCCGATTGTTGATTGCTGACGACGAGAAGCTGGAGCGGGAAGCGCTGGCCGATATGGTGAGCCGCCGCTTTGAGCATGAGGTGGTGCTGGAGCTGGCGGAGAATGGCCGCAAGGCAGCGGACACGGCCGTGCTCTGGGGAGCCGACCTCATCCTGATGGACATTGAGATGCCGGGCATGAGTGGGCTGGACGCGGCCCGGGCCGTTCTGGCCCAGCGGCCCGCCTGCCGGGTCATCTTTGTCACGGCCTACAGCCTGTTCCAGTACGCCCACGAGGCCGTGCATCTGGGAGCCTGCGATTACCTCCTCAAGCCTGTGGACCCCGACGAGCTGGAAGCCTCCATCCGGCGGGCCATGCGGCAGATCGAGGCGGAGCGGAAGCTGGAAGAACTGGCCCGAACGACCGAGCTGTCCCCGGAGCCGGAAACGCCTGAAGTCCCGGAAAACCCGGAAGAAGACGCTCCGGAGGCAGAGTCCCCTGAGGGCGAAAACAGCCAGACCGCTATGGTCATGACGCAGGTGCGGCGGTATCTCGAAGATAACTATATGTTCGATCTCTCGCTGGACAGCGTGGGTGAAATTTTGCACATCAGTCCGGCGTACCTCTCGGCCCAATTCAAAAAATACCAAAAGATGAACTTCTTGGACTGCCTGACGGAGCTGCGGATCAACGCGGCCAAGGAGCTGCTGGCCGATCCGTTCCGTTCCTCGGCGGAGGTGGCCTCCATGGTAGGCTACGAGGACGCCAGCTATTTTGCCCGGGCCTTTAAAAAGCGCACCGGAATGACTCCCACCCAGTACCGGCGGCAGGCGGGCAAAAAGTCTGCGGAGGCCCATTTATGAAGCGGGAAACAAGCATCTCCCGCCGCAGCCTGCTGGTGGGCACGGCCTGTGCGGCACTGGGGGCCCTGACCGGCTGCACGGCACCGGAGCCCACGGCGGAAGAGCCGCAGCCGGAGCTCATCCTCCGCTATGCGGAGAACCAGCCGGAGGATTACCCCACCACCAAGGCTGCGCTGGCCTTTGCCGAGATGGTGGCCCAGCGGACGGATGGCCGGGTAAAAGTGGTGGTGTACAGCGGCGGAGAGCTGGGGGGAGAGCTGAGCGTCATTGAGCAGATGCAGTTTGGTGGCATTGATTTTGCCCGTGTCTCCCTCAGCCAGCTGGCCGGTCTGCTGGAGAACCTGAGCGTGCTGCAGCTGCCTTACCTTTACGAGGATGCCAAGCAGATGTGGCGGGTGCTGGACGGCAGCATCGGGGATGGGTTCCTCTCCACGCTGGAAAATGTGGACCTGGTGGGGCTTTCGTGGTTCGATGCCGGTGTCCGCAGCTTTTACACCCGGGAAAAGGCCGCGACACTGGCCGATCTGCAGGGCAAGGTCATCCGGGTACAGGAATCGGACATGATGAGTGAGATGGTGTCGGATATGGGCGCGGTGCCGGTGCAGGTGGTCTACAGCCAGGTGTACGCGGCCCTGCACAATGGCCGCATCGACGGGGCAGAGAACAACTGGCCCAGTTACGAGGCCATGGGCCACTATGAGGTAGCGCCCTACTTTTTGAAAAATGAGCATACCCGTGTGCCGGAGATTCAGATCGCCAGCCGGGCCGCGCTGGAAAAGCTGGCCGGGCTGGACAGCTCGTTCCCGGGCATCGTCCGGGGCTGCGCCCGGGACAGCGCCAATGTGGAGCGCCGCCTCTGGGCCGAGCGGGAAGCTCAGGCCGAAGAAGATATGAGGGCCTGGGGTGTGGAAGTGACCACCCTTTCCGAGGCCGAGATGCAGAAATTCCGGGCGGCGGTCCGCCCGATGTATGAGCGGTTTGCCGAACAGGCAGAGCTCATCCGGCAAATACAGGAAGCGTGACTCCACCAGTCCCGCGTTGCCAAAAAGCTCCCTCTCAAAGGGAACTTTTTGGCTGCTGGGATCCATGCGATTGTGCACTGTGCTTAACTGAAAGACAAGAACTTGGACACGTTGCACAAAAGAAATTTTCACATTCTTTGGAAAAACAGGACATTTTTCAGAAGCCCTTGCTTCGGCTTAGAAAATTTGCTAAAGTGTGAACAGTGAATGAACGGCGGCGCGCCACCCGTGCAGTGTGCACCGCCGGAATAGAAGGAAATACTTAGGAGGACAACTTATCATGAAGAAGATTTCTCGTCGTAGCTTCCTGGCCGCTGCTGGCGTTTCCGCCGCGGCTCTGGCACTGACCGCATGTGGCGGTTCTTCCAAGAGCACCGCTGCTTCCACTGCTCCGGCTTCTTCCACCGCTGCTTCCGCTGCCGCTGGTGATGCAGCCGCCGCTGCAAACGATCCCAAGGTGACTCTGGTCTACGCTGAAGTCAACCCGCTGGACACCATCGTTGGCCAGACCGCTACCCACTTCAAGGAGAAGGTCGAGGAACTGACTGGCGGTTCCGTCGTCATCGACGTGCAGGCTTCCGGTGTTCTGGGCTCTGAGAACGACGTTCTGGACGCGATCCTGGGCGGCTCCACTTCCATTGATATGAGCCGTATCTCCGCTTTCGCACTGACCAGCTACGGCTGCAACAAGTCCAAGCTGCTGTCCATCCCCTTTACCTTTGAGAACCGCGCACATTTCTGGAACTTTGCCAACAGCGATCTGGCACCGGAGTTCCTGAGCGAGCCCCAGGAGCTGGGCCTGCCCGTCCGTGGTATCTTCTACGGCGAGGAGGGCTTCCGTCACTTCTTCACGGTCAAGCCCGTGGCTGGCATTGAGGATTTCAAGGGCCTGAAGCTGCGCGTGTCCAACGACCCCGTCATGAACGGCATGGTCGAGGGCCTGGGCGCAAACCCCACCGTCGTTTCCTTCGGTGAGCTGTACAGCGCACTGCAGACCGGCGTTGTGGATGGCGCTGAGCAGCCCATCGCAAACTACAAGTCCAACGCATTCCCCGAGGTTGCAAACAACCTGATCCTCGACGGCCACACTCTGGGCGCTATCCAGGCTGTCATCACCGACAACGCTTGGGGCAAGCTGACCGAGAACCAGCAGGCTGCCATCATGGAGGCCGGTGCGGATACCCAGGCATTCAACGCGGAGCTGTCTGAGACCGCTGAGAACAAGGTTCTGGACGAGCTGAAAGCTTCCGGCTGCAATGTTGTGGATGTGCCCGATAAGGCACCCTGGCAGGAGGCCTGCGCTAAGGTCATCAGCGAGAACACCTCTGACCAGGCGGAGCTGTATCAGCAGCTGCTGGACATGAAAGGCTAAGCTTGTAAAGTAAGCCTCTTGTTCTGAAATCGTACATGAGCCCGGCGGGGGACTACGGGAATACGCCCGCGGACCTGCCGGGTTTTTATATGGAGGAAAGACTATGCCGAAAATCTTTACCACATTGGATAAGATCAAACCGGCGTACGACATCACCTACAAAGTGGTTCTGTTTATCTGCAAGCTGCTGCTGATCGCGGATATCATCATTACCACCATGTCGGTCATTGGTCGTTACGTCCCGTTCATCCCGGACCCCGCCTGGTCCGAGGAGGTCGTGCTGACCTGCATGAGCTATATGGCCGTTCTGAGCGCGGCTCTGGCCATCCGCCGCGGCGCGCACATCCGTATGACCGCGTTTGACGTCTACCTGCCCAAGATGGTGGTCAAGGTGCTGGACATTCTGGCCGATCTGGCTGTCTGTGTCCTGGGCATCATCATGCTGGTGGTGGGCTGGAACTACGCCACCACCCTGGGCGGCCGCGGCTTCTATGTCTCCATGCCCTGGCTGAGCCGTTTCTGGATGTATTTCCCCGTGCCTCTGGCCGGTGTGGCTATGATCATCTTTGAGATCGAGGCCATCTACAACCACATCAAGAGCATTTTTGTAAAGGAGGAAGTGTAATATGACAGCCCAGACACTGGCAATCATTGTCCTTCTTGTCAGCTTCTTTGTAATGATCTTCCTGCGTTTCCCCATTGCATACGCCGTTGGTCTTTCCAGCGTGCTGTGCATGATGGTGCAGGGTCAGGCACTGACCGATGTCTGCCGTCTGATGGTCAAGGGCATCTCTTCCTTCAGCCTGATGGCTGTGCCGTTCTTCATCACCATGGGCGTGCTCATGGGCTCCGGCGGCATCTCTGAAAAGCTGATCGCACTGGCTGACGCCTGCGTGGGCTGGATGCGCGGCGGCATGGCCATGGTCAACATCGTGGCTTCCTACTTCTTCGGCGGTATTTCCGGTTCCGCTTCGGCTGATACCGCTTCCATCGGCTCCATCATGATCCCCATGATGGTCGATCAGGGCTACGATGCCGACTTCTCCACCGCTGTTACCATTACTTCCTCCTGCGAGGGCCTGCTGGTTCCCCCGAGCCACAACATGGTCATCTACGCCACCACTGCCGGCGGCATTTCCGTGGGCAGCCTGTTCCTGGCTGGCTACCTGCCCGGCGCTCTGCTGGCCATCGTCCTGATGATCGGCTCCTACATCATCTCGGTTAAGGAGAATTACCCCAAGGGCTCTCCGTTCAGCATCAAGGGCTTTATCAAACAGCTGGGCACCTCCATCTGGGCACTGGCAGCCGTTGTGATCGTCGTGTTCGGCGTGGTCGGCGGCGTGTTCACTGCAACCGAGTCCGCGGCTATTGCCGTTATCTACTCCCTGTTCGTGTCCGTGTTTATCTACAAGGGCCTGGATTGGAAAGGTGTCTGGCACGCTCTGGACGAGTGCGTCAATACCCTGTCCATCGTCCTGATCCTGATCGCTACCTCCGCTGTCTTCGGCAACTGCCTGACCATGCTGCATGTGCCGGATCTGGCTGCCAATGCCATCACCAGCGTGACCGAAAACCCCTACATCATCGCACTGCTGATCGACCTGATCATCCTGGTGCTGGGCTGCATCATGGATATGGCTCCCATCATCCTGATCGCTACCCCCATCCTGCTGCCCATCGCCACCTCCATTGGCATCGACCCCATCCAGTTCGGCATCATCATGGTCCTGAACTGCGGCATCGGCCTGCTGACTCCCCCTGTCGGCGCGGTTCTGTTCATCGGCTCTGCCGTGGCAAAGCGCCCCATGGAGAAAGTCGTCAAGGCAACCCTGCCGTTCTATCTGTGCATGTTCATTGCACTGCTGCTGCTGACCTTTGTGCCTGACATCAGCCTGGCGATCCCCAAGCTGCTGGGCGGCTACGTCAGCCCCATCACCAACCCGCTGGGTCCGGTGTTCATCCACTAACCAAACAACCCACAATCTTCTCCTGATTGGAAACCTTGCGAAGCAAAGCCCCCGCCGGTCGGCGGGGGCTTTGTGCGTTTCTTATAAGATCGTTTGTAACTGCCTGGTGGTGAGGCGGGGCAGTTTTTCCGGCGTGCTGTTTTTTTGCAGCAAACAACAGAGCGCCTTGGCGGCCAGCCGCGGGGCAGGGAGGGAGAGCCCCGGCCAGAATGCATGGTTCGTGCGGGTAAAGGCGTGGATGCCCTCGGCGCGGGCCAAAAGCACCAGCTGGGTGTGCCCTCGCAAGAGAGGGAAAAGCGCCACCCGCATCTCCGCCGTGCCGAACAAAAATTCCAGCTCTTCCGTGGTGAGAAGGACAATGTCTGCCCGGGGGAGCAGCTGCCGCGTGACCTCCCGCAGGGCCGCTTCTCCCTCCGGCTGGGGCCAGAGGGCAGGCTCCAGACAGGGCACAAAGCAGGTCAGCGCCCCGGCATCCCGGGCGGCGGTGAGGGCCGCTAAATGGGTGTACCGCAGCGGGCTGTCGCACAGGCCGGAGGAGGCAAAGAGCAGGGCGTCCCCGGGCTGGAAGAGCCCCGGCTCCAGCTGCTCCGGGGCAAACTGCAGCCCGGCGGTGCGCACGCGGTAAGAGAGCGCCTCGCCGCCGCCCTCAAACAGCAAAGCGGTGGGCAGTGTGCGGGAAAAGGACGCGTGTGTGGTATCCACGCCCGCGGCGGCGAGCGTGGAGGCGGCCCGCTGCCCGAATGGGTCCTCTCCCAGCTGGGCCAGAAGAGAGGCGCACCCGCCCTGCGCGGCACAGGCCTGTGCCAGCACGGCGGTATCCCCGCCGAGGCGAGGCCGAAAGCTTTCCGCGTGGGCCAGCGGGGCGTCCGCGTCCAGTGCCAGCAAAACCTCACCCAGGCAGTAGATGGTATGCTTTGGAACCATGGGACTCCTCCTTTCTGGTCGTTCCCGGTTTTTTGAAAAACAAATCGAGAAACAGTATACACCCATCGGGGCGTTTGTGTAAACCCATCCGATGAAATCCGGAAAACTGCTTGACAAAACGACAAAAACTGTGATAGAATACCCCGGATTTGAACCGCTGCGGCTACAGCCGGGCAGAGGCAGCGGCGTGTGGAAAGCAAAAGAACGCGGTGTGTTCCCTCCGTAGGCCTTTGAGCGGAGGGGGCATCTGGCGTTCTCTTTTTATTATCATGCAGAAAGGAAATTCGATGAACGTCACCAAGCAGTACTTTAGATATGTCTCGCAGAACATCTTCGGGTTGATCGGCACGTCCTGCTACATTCTGGCCGATACCTATTTTATTGCGCAGGCAGCCGGCACCGACGGCGTGGCGATGCTCAACCTCTGCCTGCCCATTTATAATTTTATTTTTGCGTTTGGCTCCATGATCGGCCTGGGCTCGGCCACCCGCTATGCCATCCTCAAGGCGCAGAACGATGAGCGGGCCCACCGCTATTTTTCCAACGGCCTGATGTGCGCGATCTTGATTGCAGTGCCGTTTATGCTGGTAGGGGCGTTCTGTCCGGATGCGGTGCTCCGGTTGATGGGCGGCGATGCAGCCATTGTGGCGCTGGGCCTGCAGTATACCCGCATCTTCCTGCTGTTCACGCCGTTCTTCATGTGCAACTACATCGTTTCGGCCTTTACCCGGAACGACGGCGACCCCTCGCTGGCCATGGTGGCCACCCTGAGCGGCAGCCTGTTCAATGTGGTGTTTGACTATATTTTCATCTTCCCCATGGGCTGGGGCCTGCCCGGCGCGGCGCTGGCAACGGCTATTTCGCCCGTCATCAGCATTTCCATCTGCAGCCTGCATTTCCGCAAACCGACCAATGGCGTTCAGTTCGTGCGCCAGCGGCCTTCGGTGCGGCTGCTGCTCCAGAGCTGCCAGCTGGGCATCTCCGGCTTTGTGGGTGAGATGTCCTCTGCCGTGACCACGACGGTCTTCAACCTGCTGCTCCTGCGGCTGGCAGGCAATGTGGCTGTGGCAGCCTATGGCGTGGTGGCAAACTTTGCACTGGTGGCAACGGCCATCTTCAACGGCGTCTCCCAGGGCGCGCAGCCGCTGGTGAGCCAGTGCTACGGCAAGCGAGACCGGGCGGGTGTCAGGAAGCTGCTGGGCCTGGGCAGCGGCACGGCGCTGGCGCTGGCAGCGGCTCTGTATCTGGTCGCGTTCGGCTTTACGGATGCGCTGGTGGCCGTCTTCAACAGCGAAAACTCCGCCCTGATGGCCCGGTATGCTTTTACCGGAATGCGCATCTATTTTATCGGCTACCTGTTTGCCGGTTTTAATATTGTGTCCTCCGGTTACCTGAGCGCCGTTAACCGCCCGACGGAGGCTTCCATCACCTCCATCAGCCGGGGTGTGGTGGCCATCGTCGCCTGCTCGCTGGTGTTGAGTGCACTGTTTGGGATGAACGGCGTCTGGGCGGCGTTCCCGGCTTCGGAGGCCATGACTGTGGCGCTGACGCTGTTCCTGCTGCGGGGAAAACGGGCGGCGGACTGAGTTTTTTGTCCACTTTACATGGATTTTACGGGCACTTCCTTGCAGAAAGAACGGGAAGTTGCTATACTGGATATACTATCAAATCTGCCGCCTTTTACCTGGGGTGCCGCTGTGGGCTGGGATGGTGAGGGAGGATTGCGGAATGAAAACTTTTTATACGGCGGCCATCCTGCTGACGGTGGGGGCCATGCTCATTATGCAGATGTCAGTGCGGTACAACGTCATCCTGGACCGGGAGCGCCGCTGGGTGACGCAGGTGCTGTTCATTGTCATCATTGTGACGTCGCTGTGTGAGTGGGCGGGTGTGATGCTGGACGGGGTGAACCCGCGCTGCATTCCGCTCCACTGGCTTGTCAAAGTGCTGGAGCTGTCGTTGACGCCCTGCATCGGCCTGATCTGCGGCCGCAGCCTGAACCGGGATGACTGGCTGGAGCGGTTTGGCATAGTGGTTGTGGTTGTCCATGCACTGTTGGAGATCGGTTCCATCTTTACCGGCAGTATCTTTTACGTGGACGCGCGGAACGTTTACCACCACGGGCCCTGTTACTGGGTGTATATGGCAGCGTGCCTGTTTACGATCGGGATCTTCTTTGTCCGGAGTACGCAGGCGCTTAAGCGGTACCAGCACAGCGGCGGCGCGCTGATCTGGTTTATTACGCTGTATCTGGTGGCAGGCATTCTGGTGCAGGAAATCAACAGTACCATCAAAATCACTTGGCTGACTGCCGGCATCTCGGCCATCATGCTTTATAAAGTATACGGAGACGTGATCCAGCAGGTGGACGGCCTGACCGAGCTCATCAACCGCTTAGGCTATGAAAATTACCTCTCGCGTTTTCAAGGGAAAGGAGCCATCCTGTTCCTGGACACGGACCACTTTAAGGAGGTCAACGACACCTACGGCCATGCGGCGGGCGATGCCTGTCTGAAAGCCATTGCCGGGTGTATCCGCAAGACGTTCAGCCCTTACGGCAAGTGCTTCCGGGTGGGCGGTGACGAGTTCTGCGTGGTGCTGGAAAAGCGGACGGAAGAAGTAGGAGCCCTGCTGGAGCGGTTTGCCGCGGAGATGGCGGCCTGCCGTGCCGGAATGCCCATCCTGCCCCGGGTGTCCGTCGGCTGCACGGAGTTTGACACGGCTCTTAAAAATATCAACGACGCCGTGAAAGAGGCGGACGACAAGATGTACACCGCAAAGAAACGGGCCCGCGAAACCGCAGACCCGCTGAGAAAGAATTGATTTAAATGTAGAGCTCCTGCTCGCGCTGGCTCTCCTCTGGGGAGAGGCCGGGGCGGAGGGACTGACCGGCCATAGCCCGCCACTGCGCGGGGGAGTGGCCGGTTTCTTTTTTGAACACCCGGCAGAGGTAGTTGGCCCCGGAAAAGCCGCAGAGGCTGGCAATCACGTCCAGT
>ERZ1106951.3307-NODE-3307-length-11746-cov-3.298349_pt1 | contig 11746 bp, 10 predicted proteins | sample MGYA00403676_ERZ1106951 | MGnify/ENA primary metagenome ERZ1106951 (study PRJEB35170, sample SAMEA104062398) | human gut metagenome | biome: human gut; feature: human-associated habitat; material: faeces | place: Denmark | collected 2012-04-23 ...
TGATTATTTCGAAAAAGATCACTGCTTCAAAGAGCGTGAGCAAAATCAATAAAGAGGCATATCCAGCCTCGAAAGTACGCGAGGTTGCGTCACTTCTTCTTGATGTGCATGGTCAGCATGATCATCAGGCACTTATTCATCAGCATAAGCAGCTTGAGATCGTAGACAGAAGCGGCGGAAAAAAATTAAAAGAAGCAAAAGAACAGACAGCACAGTATTACCGCATATGGAAACAGTATAAGGATGAGCTTGACAGTTACAGCGTAGACGAGGACGAGCGGCTTAGGCGCATGGATATTTTATGTTATGAGCTTGATGAGCTTAAAGAGGCATCAATTACACCTGGTGAAGAGGCACGTCTTTCAAAAGAATGGAAACGCTTATCGGAGCGTGAACATATCATAACAGCGTATCAGGAATTGACATCACTTTTAGGTTATGAGTCAAATGGTGCCTGTGATCTTTGTGGAAGAGCAGAGCATGCATTAAAAGGTATTTCAGATGCAGACGAAGAAGCGCAGTCTTTATATGATCAGCTTACGGATGCCGAGTCAATTATTCATGATATCTGTCGTGAAGCTTCAGAACGTCTTGATGCAATGCAGGATGAGGAGCTTGATACAGCAAAGATTGAAGAACGTCTTGATCAAATTCGTCATCTTATGCAGAAATATCGCTGTGATGAGGAAGGGCTGCTGGAGATGACAGAGAAAAAAGAGCAGGAGCTTGAAAAATACCGTCATTTCGAGGAAGAGAAGGCGCGGGCACAAAAATTATGTCAAAATGCATTTGTTAAGTTAGAACAGGCCGCAAACGATCTTAGCAGCAAAAGAAGAAAATGCGCAGATTTACTTTGCAGCCAATTGATTAAGGCACTTGTAGATTTGAATTTTTTAGATGTGCGTTTTGAGATTCATATGGATCAGACAGAGCAGATTGGTCCAGGAGGAAAGGATGTCGTTACATTTTACATAGCGACAAACCCAGGAGAAGCACTAAAGCCGCTTGCTGCTGTCGCATCAGGTGGTGAATTATCAAGAATTATGTTAGCGGTGAAGTCTGTTATGGCGCAGAAGGAAGAAATAGAAACACTTATTTTCGACGAAATAGACACGGGAATCAGTGGCCGAACAGCACAAAAAGTCGCAAAACGTCTGTCAGAAACGGCAAAAGGAAGTCAGGTTATTTGTATCAGTCATCTGGCTCAGATCGTTTCAATGGCAGATACGCATTTTTTAATTGAGAAAAATGCAGAAAATGAAAGAACGACAACACATATCACAAAACTATCAGAAGAGGAAAGCATCCGTGAAGTTGCAAGACTTCTTGGCGGAGCAGAAATTACAAAGAACGTTCTTGATACAGCAAAAGAGATGAAAGATATGGCAAATAGAACAAAAGAATCCCAGATTACAAAATGATAAACAAACGCATACTAACAGCAGAAAAATGAAAGGAAGGCTGTTGGTATGCAAATGAAAATAAAGTACTTTAAAATACGAAAGGCTGTGGCAATTATATTTGCCATAGCCATAGCAGTTTGCTGTGCACATCACAGTTCATTTCAAAGTGTTGCAGCGACTGCGATGAAAAATACGGCTGTTCAAAACACCGTCCAAATGCCGCAAGTATATCCATGTGGATTTCCAGTTGGAATTTATATGGAAACAGAAGGTGTTATGGTGGTGACAACGGCGCAGATTCCAACAAATATGGAAACACTTTCTTCTCCATGTGAGGGCAGCCTGCAGCAGGGAGATTATATTACGTCGATCAATGGAAATCCAGTCAACTCGAAAGAAGAACTGGTTTCTAGTGTAGAGGCATGCGCGGGACAGCCGCTCACTCTTCATATTGTTCGCGAACAGGAATCGTTTGACATTTCTGTACTTCCTATTCAGGATACAAGTGGAACGTATCGTCTTGGTGTATGGGTCAAAGATGATGTGCAGGGAATTGGTACGCTGACTTATATAAGTGAGGATGGTCATTTCGGTGCGCTTGGTCATCCAATTAACGACAGCGATACAGGAAAACGAGTTAGTGTGCGAAAAGGTGGTCTATATGAATCGCAGATTCAGATGATAATCCGTGGCAAAAACGGTACACCAGGATCGTTCTGCGGTATAATCTGTTATGATACATCTACTTTTTTAGGAAACATCTATGAAAATACAAGTTGTGGAATTTATGGAAATGTATCTGCTTTGATGAAAGAAAAATTAGTAAGATCAGCATTAATGCAGATGGCACACAAAGAAGAGGTTGTCTGCGGAAAAGCTTTTCTTCGCTGTGCAGTAAATGGCGAGCCGCAGGATTATGAAGTAGAAATTATAAAAACGCAGCCAGGAAGTACTGGAGGATTTCAGATTTGCGTTACAGATAAGGTACTTCTTGAAAAAACAGGCGGCATTATTCAGGGTATGAGTGGTTCACCGCTCATTCAAAATGGCAAAATGATCGGTGCAGTAACACATGTGTTTGTCAATGATCCAACGAAGGGCTATGCAATATATGCAGAAGATATGTTGAATCATTAATATGAAGTGTCGAATTGCCTGAATATTACAAAAGCATAAATCTACATGAAAAGACAGTTCTTTGTCTTATATAGCGCGAAATACGCGCTTGACTACTCTTGTAGAAAATAGAAAAAACTGCTATAGTGAGTATGTCGATTGAAAAGACAAACGTAAAAATGAATGAACAATTAGCAGAAAGCAAGAGAAAGGATGAGGGAAATGGCAAAATTAAATGTAGCAATTGCAGATGATAATGAAAGAATACTCACAATGTTGGATGAGGTATTAACAGCAGATGATGATATTACAGTAGTGGGGACAGCTAGAAATGGAGAGCAGGCATACGAGATGATTCTGGATAAGAAGCCAGATGTGGTTTTGCTTGATTTAGTCATGCCGGGAATTGATGGTCTTGGCGTAATGGATAAGGTTCATGCTGAGAAAAATGCGGAGTCGATGCCATCCTTTATCATAATTTCCGGTATTCAGAATGAATCAGTGGCAGAAAATGCCATGTCTGCCGGAGCTACGTATTATATTATGAAACCGTTTGACAATTTTACATTGTTAAACCGTGTGAAGCAGTTAGGAAGACGAGGCTATGATATGCGCCCACAGCTGTTAACACAGAGTACAGCACTAAAAGAACCTGCGTTTATATATGGAGGACAGGGAAAGAGTTTGGAACAGTATGTCACGAGTGTGATTCATGAGATTGGTGTTCCAGCCCATATTAAGGGATATCAGTATTTGCGTGATGCAATTATTATGTGTGTCAACGATATGGATCTATTAAATTCGATCACAAAGGCATTGTATCCGTCAATCGCTAAGAAATATGTAACAACACCAAGCCGTGTAGAGCGTGCCCTGCGTCATGCTATTGAGGTTGCGTGGAGCCGCGGCAAGATGGATACGATATATTCGTTATTTGGGTATACGATAAATAGCGGAAAAGGTAAGCCCACTAATTCAGAATTTGTGGCGCTCATTGCTGATAAGATCCGACTGGAGCTGAATCTTTTTAAAAGTTAAAGCCAATTGACACAATCAACGAAAATTTGTATTGCATTTTGTATAAAAAGAGCTTCCATTATTCGGCATTTTCGTGTATAATTAAGAAAAAACGATGGATGAAATAGCTGACAAAGGTTGTTTGTCCTGGTACCAAATAGTGGAGGTTTGAGGTTTATGAAGAAAATTCTTTTCGCTGCGTCTGAGTGCGTACCTTTTATCAAGACGGGAGGTCTTGCTGATGTTGTCGGTTCCCTTCCAAAGTATTTTAATAAAGAAGAGTATGATGTCAGAGTAATTATGCCGAAGTACTTATGCATAAAGGAATCTTTGCGCTCCCAGATGAAGTATGTAACGCATTTCTACACCGATTTTTATTGGCGTACACAGTATGTCGGCGTTCTGGAAATGGAGTATGAAGGTGTTCATTTCTATTTTGTAGACAGTGAGTTTTATTTTGGCGGACCATGGCCGTATGGAAATATGTACGAGGATATTGAGAAATTCTGCTTCTTCTCAAAGGCAGTTCTTTCCATCCTTCCATTAATTGGGTTTAAGCCGGATATCATCCATTGTCATGATTGGCAGACAGGTTTGATTCCAGTATATCTGCATGACAGCTTCCAGTCTGATCCGTTCTTCTGGGGCATCAAGACAATCTTTACTATTCATAACTTGAAGTTCCAGGGTACATGGAGTGTGGATACGATTAAGGGCTTCTCTGGTCTGTCTGATTATTACTTTACGAGTGACAAGCTTGAGGCATATGGAAACGGAAACATGTTAAAGGGCGGACTTGTCTATGCAGACCGCATCACTACAGTAAGTCGCAGCTACGCAAGCGAGATTAGAATGCCGTTCTATGGAGAAGGCTTAGATGGACTGCTGCGTGCACGTTCTAAGCAGCTTAGCGGTATTGTAAATGGTATTGATTATAATGTTTACAATCCGAAGACAGATAAGGACATTGCAGTTAATTATTCAGTAGAAGATGTAATTAAGGCAAAGGCAGCAAATAAGACAGCACTGCAAAAGGAACTTGGCCTTGAGGAAAATCCAGATGCATTCATGCTTGGAATTGTTTCACGTCTGACTGATCAGAAGGGACTTGACCTTGTTGAGTGTGTTCTTGATCAGATTTGTGCAGAAGATGTTCAGCTTGTCGTTCTTGGAACAGGAGAGGGCAAATATCAGGATATGTTTACCTATTACTCCAGAAAATATCCAGAGCGTGTATCTGCAAATATTTTCTACTCTGAGGCGCTGTCACATCGTATCTACGCAAGCTGTGATGCATTCTTAATGCCATCTCTGTTTGAGCCATGTGGTCTTAGCCAGCTGATGAGTCTTCGCTATGGTACTCTTCCGATTGTACGTGAGACAGGCGGACTTCGCGATACCGTTACACCATATAATGAAGTGGATGGAACAGGAACAGGATTTTCATTTACTAATTATAATGCGCATGAGATGCTTGCTATCATTCGTTATGCAAAGAAAACTTATTTCAATGATCGCAGGGCATGGAATGAAATGGTTCTTCGTGCAATGAAGCAGGATTTCTCATGGGATGCATCTGCAAGAGAGTATGAAAAGCTTTATGATGGACTTATCGAAGAAGAAGCACGTAGAAAAGAAGCAATTCGTTTACAGCAGGCGAGAGAGGCTGCTGAGGCTGCATTAAAAGAAGCTGAGAAAGCCTTAGAGCTTGCAAAGCGTGCTGAAGAAAAAGCAATTCGTAAGTTTAGTGGTATTGAAGACGAGACAGAAGATGAAAGAACAGAGACTGCCGAAGTAGAAGCAGATAAAACTCCAGAAGCAGCATCAGAGCCAGAGGAAGTTACAGAGGTTTTGGAAACTCCAGAAACTCCAGAGGAAGCTAAAGAAGTAGTGACAAAAGCAAAATCAGAAGAAAAAGAATAATCCAATGAAAATGGCAATCATTCTAAAAATAGGATGATTGCCATTCTTTTTTGATATATACTTTTTACTCGCCTCCTGAGATTAGCTTAAGGCTGCTGATATCAGGACTTGCTACAAGTGAATAATTAGTATGGTAAATTACAAAACCTGGCTTTGCTCCAGCTGGCTTTTTTACAAACTTGCGTTCAATGTAGTCAACTTCAGCCTTTGGTGCAGTCTTTGCCTTGGAATAGTAAACAGCAAGACTTCCAGCCTCTTCATAGGTGCGGTCTGGCACTTCCCTGCCATTTGTCTGAATAATGACGTGAGATCCTGGTGTTTTTTTGGCATGCATCCAGATATCATTTCCTTGTGCGAACTTAAAGGTCAGTTCTTCATTCTGGTAGTTGTTTTTTCCAACATAGATATCAAAGCCATCAGAAGAAAGATAGTGATAAGGAACACATTTTCTTCGATTGTCCTTTCTCCCTTTTGGACCATGCGATTTAATATAACCGCTTTCTCCAAGCTCTCTGCGAATTTCATCAAGATCTATATCACTTGCAGCGATATCAATTGATGTCATGATAGATTCGAGATGAGCAAGCTCATTTTCTGTCTCAACAGTCAGAGTAGACAGCGCTTCAAAAGTTCGTTTTAATTTATTATAGCGCTCAAAATATTTCTGTGCATTTTCTTTTGCTGTCATTGTCGGATCAAGTGGGATCGTCATCATTTGATCAGTATAATAATTAAATACCTCATACGATTTTGCATCGGGCGGACAATCATAGCCATATGCATTTAAAAGCTCGCCATAGATGCGGTATTTTTCACGCTTATCGGTGTCAGAAAGCTGTCGTCTTTGAAGATCAGCCTTTTTGGCAGTGCGTTCAATCAAATTTTGAACAAGATGGCGAAGATCTGCCGATTTTTGGCGCATGCGTGCAATGGCACTGCGGGAATTATAGTAAGTATATAAAACTTCGCTGATTGAGTCAAAAGTCTGAAGACGATACTCAGTTAGTCCTGTCAGCAAAAATGCAGAAAATTCCTTTGGCTCATTGTTGTCATAAGCGATACATGGAGAAAATTGCTGTGTGCGGATCAAATCCATGACACCAGAAAAAGCGTTCCATAGGCGAGTCTGTTCTTCTAATGTGCAGGCCTCTGCGGCAAGAGAGCTGTCTAGGCCGCTGCGATAGACGATTTCCTCTGCACTGACATTGCTGATTCCGGTAAAATTTCCTGAAAGTATGGCAGCAATATTTTTTCCAGAAGAAAACAGAGAAGAAAAAAATGTCTTGTCGGCAGCAAGCGGATTTGTTTTGCCTGTTGTGTTTGGAATAAAATAGTCGCGGCCAGGAAGAACCTCGCGCACAGAACTTACAGCGGCACTTACATGCTTGATACTGTCAACGATCTTTGTGCTATCACAGAAAATTATATTGCTGTGTTTGCCCATTATCTCAATTACAAGAGATTTCTGACGAAGATCACCCAGTTCGTCAAGATGCTCCAGTTCTAAGCGCACAATTCGCTCTAGTCCTGGCTGTGTGACATCTGTGATGCGGGCATTTCCTATATGCTTTCTAAGAAGCATACAGAAATTAGGTGCAGTCATCGGGCTAAGCCCTGCCTCCTGCGTCAGATAAATCAGCGGAAGACTTGCATTTGCTGATAGAAACAGACGGTAGGTGTCTTTTTTGTTTTTGATTGTTAAAACAAGTTCTTCTGGCTCAGGCTGAGCAATTTTGGAGATGCGCCCGCCAGTTAATTTTTGCTTTAATTCAGATACAATATTTGAAATTACAATTCCATCAAAAGCCATAGTACGTAATCAACCTTTCTAAAACAGTCTTGGACCTTGATATTTGACAGTATAACAGAATGTAAAAAAAAACGCAATCTTTCTTCGATTGCAAGTTGACGATAGAATTAAATTAGCGTATAATAATAAGTCGTAGTCTGCACGATAAAAGCAGCTGCCGGAAAGGCGAATACATTTATGATACGAAGTATGACAGGATTCGGGCGCTTTGAATTTGCGGGCGAATCGCATAAGATCATCGTAGAGATGAAATCAGTAAATCACAGGTATCTTGATCTCTCAATTAAGATGCCAAAGATCTTTAACTGCTTTGAGACTGCGATTCGCAGTCTTGTAAAAGAACAGCTGCAGCGTGGAAAAGTGGATATGTATATCAGCTATGAAACAGAGTCTGATGATCAGACAGTGCTGTGCTATCATGAGGATATTGCAAGAGACTATATGGCACATATGGCGCAGATGGCTGATACATTTAATCTTGAAAATAATCTGACATTGACAGAGCTTGCACGTATGCCAGAGGTTTTTACTATGGAGCAGCGGGATACTGATGCAAAAGAGCTGTGGCCAGATGTAGAGCAGGCAGTAAGGCAGGCTTGTGTTGCAATGGTACAGGCGCGTCAGACAGAGGGTGAGCAGCTAAAAAAAGATCTGCTGTTAAAGTTAGATCACATGGATATGTTAGTGGATATGGTGACAGATAGAGCACCTGTGATGGTACAGGAATACCGCATTCGTCTGACAGAAAAGGTAAAAGAGTTTATTGAAGCTTCTGTGATTGATGAAAATCGAATTGCAGCGGAAGTAACTCTGTATGCGGATAAGATTTGTGTGGATGAGGAGATGGTTCGTCTTCGCACTCATATCAGCCACATGAAGGAAGCGTTGTGCACAGGCGGAAGCGTTGGACGAAAACTTGATTTTCTTGCACAGGAGATGAATCGTGAGGCGAATACCACACTTTCAAAGATCAACGATGTAACACTTGCAGATGTGGCAATCGACATGAAAACTGAGATTGAGAAAATACGTGAACAGGTTCAAAACATCGAATAAAGTTTCACTACAGGAGTTTTGTATGTTTGTAAATATCGGATTTGGCAATTTTATAAATTCCAGTCAGATTGTATCTATCTGCAGAGCAGATTCTGCACCGATGAAGCGTATGGTCAGCGAGGCTAGAAGCAAAGGAAGTGCAGTTGATGCGACACAGGGAAGAAAAACAAAATCAGTCATTCTTACTGGAAGCGGTCATTTGGTTCTCTCAGCGCTCACACCAGAGACGCTTACCGCCAGATGTAATCTGACAGTGGAAAAGACACAGCTACAAGAGGAGGAAGAAGATGAGTAAACGAGGTAATTTATTTGTTGTTTCCGGTTTCTCAGGTTCAGGAAAGGGAACTGTAATGAAACAGCTTTGCAAAAATGAGCAGTATGCACTTTCCATATCCTGCACAAGCCGAGCACCAAGAGATGGTGAAACAAACGGAAAAGAGTATTATTTCATTTCTCATGAGGAGTTTGTAAAAAGACAGGCAGAGGGTTACTTTTTAGAGAGTGCAATCTATGTAAATAAAGGCTATGGAACACCGCTTGGCTTTGTTGAGGAGAATTTGGCAGCCGGAAAGGATGTTATCCTTGAAATTGAGATGCAAGGCGCTTTGCAGGTAAAGAAAACATACCCAGACACCATTCTTATCTTTATTACACCGCCGTCTGCAGCTGAATTAAGAAGACGTCTGACAGCCAGAGGAACTGAGACGAAAGAGCTGATTGAAAAGCGTTTAAAGCGTGCCGTTGAAGAAGGCGTTTACATGGATCAATATGATTACATTATTGTAAACGATGACTTAGATGTATGCGTCAAGGAGCTTGATGCACTGATGCAGAGCACGCATCACGCAGTAAAATTTAACAAAGAGTTTGTTGCAGCAATCAAAGATGATTTAAAGACACTTTAAAGATAATTTGACTGCTGTAATGATCAATAAACAAATAAAAAATGATAAGGAGAATGAAAAAATGATCCATCCATCTTATAATGAGTTATTAAAGACACTTAATGAGGTTCGTGACGAGAATGAGCCAGAAATCGACAGCCGCTATTCACTTGTAATTGCATCTGCAAAGCGTGCACGCCAGATTGTAAACGGACAGGAGCCGCTTGCTGATCATGTTTCTACCTATAAGCCTCTTTCCATCGCAGTAGAGGAGATTCGTGAGGGCAAGGTTCATATTACAAAGGAAGGTGAGGATGATTTCACACCAGTAGCCACTATGGAAAGCCCACTTTCTTTCACAGAAACAGAAACTTCGGAGACAGAAGATGCTGAATAAGAAGGTAATGATTGTATCCCTTGGCTGCGATAAGAATCTGGTGGATACTGAGAAAATGCTTGGCATTCTTGCCGATGAGGGATGTACATTTACAGATGATGAAGCACAGGCACAGGTAATTATTGTAAATACCTGTTGCTTCATTGGAGATGCAAAGGAAGAAAGCATCCAAAATATTTTAGATCTGGCACGTTTTAAGACAGAAGGGAAGCTTGAAGCACTTATCGCAACGGGATGTCTTTCACAGCGTTATCAGGATGAAATGTTAGAAGAGCTGCCAGAGCTTGATGGAATTCTTGGAATAAGCGCATGGCATACAATTGCGGATGTTGTGCGTGAGGCACTTGAAGGCAAACGACCAAGAAATCTGATGTCCACAGGTGTGTTAAACAGTCATACAACAAAGAGACTGCTGACAACAGGCGGTCATTATGCCTATTTAAAGATTGCAGAAGGATGCAATAAGCGCTGTACGTACTGCGTAATTCCATCTGTGCGCGGTGCTTATGTCAGCGTACCGATGGAGGAACTTGAAAAAGAGGCAAGAGAACTTGCAGCAGAAGGTGTAAAGGAATTGATTCTTGTTGCACAGGAGACTACCGTATATGGAATTGATCTCTATAAAAAGAAAATGCTTCCAGAACTCCTTCATCGTTTGTGTGCAATCCAGGGCATTGTCTGGATCCGTCTTTTATATTGTTATCCAGAGGAAATTACGCCAGAGCTTGTTCAGGTAATGAAAGAAGAAAAAAAGATCTGTCATTATCTGGATATGCCAATACAGCATTCCTCTGACCGTATTTTAAAGAAGATGGGCAGACGTACAAACCGCAAAGAGCTGTTAGATAAAATTGAGATGCTTCGTACAGAGATTCCGGATATTGTTCTTAGAACAACGTTAATTACAGGTTTCCCAGGCGAGACACAAGAAGATTTTGAAGAGATGCTCTCATTTGTAGACATGGTTGGCTTTGAGCGCCTTGGTGTTTTTCCATATTCACCAGAGGAAGGAACGCCGGCTGCCGAGATGGAAGATCAGATTGATGAAGAAGTCAAAAAGCAAAGACGTGATGCTATCATGGAGCTGCAGCAGGAGATTTCTTTTGATTTTGAGGCAGACTGTGTTGGCGAAAAGCTGCTTGTTATGATTGAAGGATATCTTCCAGATGAGCATGCCTATGTCGGACGAACCTACATGGATGCGCCAGGCATTGATGGTTACATTTTTATAAAATCAGGAGAAGCACTGATGTCCGGTGATTTTGCCGAGGCAATTGTTACCGGCTCAGATGAATATGATTTGATTGGAGAATTGTATGAAGAACATGAATCTGCCGAATAAACTGACTATGCTGCGTGTAATACTGATCCCGTTTTTTGTTGTATGTGAGCTGATTCCATACAGCTGGGGAAAGTGGGCTGCACTGGTAATTTTTGTGGCAGCGTCTATTACCGATAAACTCGATGGTACGATTGCAAGAAAGTATAACCTGATTACAAACTTTGGAAAATTCATGGATCCACTCGCAGACAAGCTGTTAGTCTGCTCTGCCATGATTTGTTTTGTCGGACTTGGAACGTTGGCACCATGGATTGTTATTATTATTGTAGCCAGAGAATTTATTATCAGCGGCTTCCGTCTTGTTGCTGCTGAAGGCGGTACAGTCATTGCAGCCGGTATATGGGGCAAATATAAAACGGCCGTCACAATGATCACGATCATTTTCATGATCCCGAATTTTGGCGGAGCAGCCGTTCATATGATCGAGCAGATCATGATTTATCTGTCGCTGGCACTGACCGTGATCTCATTGATTGATTATCTGATCCACAACAAATCTGTCCTTGCTGGCAAAATGTAACCGGGCCCCTGCACAGTGGAAGAGGAGTGATAGAAACTGTGAAAATAGTGAAACGATTTCTTTTTATCATCAGTGCATTACTTGTACTGATGCTGGCAGGCTGTTCAGGAAAACTCAGTCACATTAATATCAACACAACACTGACTGTGGATACGACCTTCAACGGCAGCCGTGAGATGACAGCAGATATTCCCGCCGCCGCATACAAGTATGCCTTCGGCGGCAGTCTGACAGCGCTTGAAGACATGATCAATCAGTATACGCCGGGTGATATGTAC
>ERZ1106951.3313-NODE-3313-length-11732-cov-2.703434_pt1 | contig 11732 bp, 9 predicted proteins | sample MGYA00403676_ERZ1106951 | MGnify/ENA primary metagenome ERZ1106951 (study PRJEB35170, sample SAMEA104062398) | human gut metagenome | biome: human gut; feature: human-associated habitat; material: faeces | place: Denmark | collected 2012-04-23 ...
ATTGGTGAGATGATGCGAGGGTGGGGCGCGAGTGTGCAGATTTTCCATGCGCCAGACGAGGCTTTCTTTAGTTGGGTCGAAGCTGAAATTGAAAAGGTCGAACTCTTTATCACCGACTTTAACTTAGGGGAAGACGTTGCGGACGGGTTCGAAGTGCTTGCCAAAGTGCACCATATGGTGGCGGACGATGAACACGCGCCAGTGAATGTCCTTCTCACGGCAGTGGCGCGAGACTTAATTGAAACGCGTTGGGAAGAATTGGAAGACTCAGGGGCAACGGGCGATATGCGCTTCCCGGCGGTCCTTCAAAAGCCAGTGGACGAGAGCGACCTATTGGCACTCCTGCCAAACGAAAAGACAAGCGAAAAGATAGGCGCTTAAGGCTCAGGTTTGTCAAACGTTTGAGCGAGCGATAAAATAGACAGAATTTAGACAATTTAGCAAGGCGCAACGCACGCCTTCTTTGGGAGAAGATTATGCAGTACATCATTGTGGACGATCACGCACTGGTCACCTCGGCCGTGTCGATGTTGCTTGAAGATAAGGATGAAAACGCCAAAGTCTTCACGGCGTCGTCTTCGAGCGATGCACTCAAGGTGATCGACGAAGAGGGCGACAATACTGATCTGTTGATTTTGGATTTAGGTCTTCCTGGCGTGCAGGCGACTGAGTTGATGGAAGAGATTGTTCGCCGTCAACCGTTGCTGAAAATTCTTGTTCTCTCAGGTTCGACCGATCGCACCAGCATCATGCGCGTCTTGCAGCTGGGCGCTGCAGGTTTTGTCCCCAAGAGCTTTGACCCAGAAATGCTTTCTACCGCGATTGACTTTGTGTTGAAAGGGGGCGTCTTTATCCCGACGAAGCTTTTAAGCGATGGTCAGCGTGAAGGACTTTTCCAAGAAACCACAGAACGCTTGCGTCCTCAGACGCCAGAAGTGCATCTGACAGAACGCCAGCGCGATGTGCTCCAGCATCTTGCGAAAGGCGCTCCGATCAAGCGTATCTGCTTAGACTTGAACCTCTCTGAGGGGACGGTGAAAACCCACGTCTCTGCGATTTACCGCGCTTTTGGCGCAACGAATCGCACCGAAGCGCTCCTTGCCGCACGTCGTGCGGGCTATAATGTGGATGTGTAGTCAAAAAAGTTTTCTAACGAAAATGGGTGGCATTGCCACCCATTTTGCTTTTTAGTCAAAGAGCTGATCAATGCGCTTGGCTTCTGCCTTGCGAGCAGCTTCGGCTGCTTGAAGCGCTTCCCAATTGGTTTTCACACTCGTAATGCCATCAATTGGCACATCAAATTCCAAGCGTCCTTCTGCTGGCGCAATCCTAACGCGTGGCATCCAGACGTTACGAGCAGGGGACTCGCCTGTTTGATAAGCGCCAATTTCTGAAGTGGCCTTATAGCGTTTTGCAAGTGCCGCTTCGACGGGTTCGAGCTCTTCAGCGCTCGCCTTGGTATTCACAATGAGGCGCACTAAGCGGTGCGAGTCGGCATCAAACCACAGGTCACTACGCACTTCGTGAGGCAGACCAAAGCAAGCGCCAGTGAGCGTAAGTGCAAAGCTCCCGTTGGGATAAATCGCGGGCGTGCCTAAACGGCAGTCAGAGCGCGAGGCGGCCCAAGTCTGCAACTCTGGGAGCATCGTGTGCCCAATCAAAAGACCAGAAAAGCGCGGGTAGCGAGCGTTAGGATCCGCGTCTAACCATTGACGCGTCTCCCAGGCTTGGCGCGCAACAGCACCATAAAGAATCGTGACGCCACCTTCTGGGTCGCGCGAAAGTTCAAGCTCGGCGGCTGGGGCACGCCAAACCAAATCTTGGCGCACTTTGGTCCAGAGACCCTCGGGATCCATTTTGGCCGTCAGGCCTTTGAGCTCACTTTCGGCGTATTTCACTTTGTCGGCTGGAATTTGTAGATAAAGGTCAGAGACAATTCTGTCGACCGTGTAGCCAATCAAAAGCGTCTGCGCACCTAACCCAAAATCGTCTCCCGTCACCACGTGGCGGGGACCGAGCGGTGCATCATCAGAATAAAAGGCGTTTTCTTTAAAGCGCGCTTCAATATCGGCCTTCGTCGTTTGGTAAGGAGTGATCCCTAAAAAAGCAGGAATAGCACCTAATTCGGGCGGCATCTTGGGCTGTGTTTTCTCGACAACTTGGGCGCTCCACATGGCAGCAGCCTTGGCTTCAGGATTAGGATTATCTTCGCCGTAATCCTTTTCCACTTTGGGCTTAGCCTCTGTCTTTTCCGCTTTTACTTCAGCCTTGACGTCTGCTTTACTTTCAGCCTTAGGCGCTTCGGTGGCTTTGCCTTCGGGCGCGACGGGAACGGTTTCCACGCCGTCTTTCTCTACCGTGGGTTTCGCGTCTTCAGTGGGCGCGGGAGTATTGACGGTTTCGAGTGTTTTATGTTCAGTTGTGTCGCTAGGCGCTTCGCCTTCAATGAGCGCTTTGAGCGCGTCATCCGGGTCAACCACATCAGGCACATCGTTTGCGTTCTCTTGCGTGGGAGTGCTGGGCGCAGCCACATCCTTTTCGTCATCTGTGGCCAGTCCTTTTTCTTGAATGACCGCATCGATCGGATCTTCAGCAGGGGCGGCCATCGCACCTGGCGCGGACATGACCCCGAGGAGTCCTAAGGCCAATAGCGCCCGAGAGTAGCGACGAAGAAGAGCAGCATCGATTTTTTTCATATTCACCATAGCATTTCACTTTGAAAAGGCGCGCGGAAGAATTCGTGCGGACAATTCTGAGGTTTGATTTAACTATTGTGGCGCATTTCAAAGCGGGTTGCTTCACGGAACTCTGTCAAAAAGCGTTGCAAGGCGAAAGCAAAACGCGCAAAAGAAGAGGGGGAGAGGAGAAAAAATACGCCTCTTGGCGCTTTAATGTAAGGGAAATTCCCAACGCCAAAATCTCCAAAAATTACCCAGAAAGCGTGATTTTCTCGCTCGAAAATGCCTTGTTGCGCCTAAAATGGTATTAACGACGACAATAACAGAGGAGTGCTGAATGTCATCCAAAAATACGACAACTACCCCAACATCGAGTATCGATCTGACAGAGCCTCGCCTTTATACCAACCGAGAAATCAGTTGGCTTACCTTTGACCAGAAGGTGATGGAAACGGCGGCGGATAAGTCCGTGCCACTCTTAGAGCGCCTTAAATTCTTCTCGATCTTTTTCAACAACCTCGATGAATTCTATATGGTGCGCGTGAAGAACTTGCAGCAGCAAGCTCGTCGTGGCGTCACCTCCACAGCTGCTGACGGCCTCACCGCCGCACAGCTCCTAAAGCAGATTCGCGACATTACGCAGAAGATGCTCGATGATGCAGAAAATTTGTGGGTTACGGAGTTGCTCCCGGCTTTGAAAAAAGAAGGGATTGAACTCGTTACTTACAAGGCGCTGAGCGCTAAAGAGCAAGCTCTTGCGGACGACTTCTTTGAGCATGAAGTGTTCCCCACGTTAACGCCTCAGTCCGTTGACGCAGGACATCCGTTCCCGCTCATTTCCAATACGAGTATTAACTTCGTGATTGAATTAACGGGGACGCATCCTTCGGTGGCGGGGCTCACGCGCTTTGCACGTCTGAAATGCCCGAACAATTTGCCACGCTTTCTCTACTTTGGACGTCAGGGCACTAACCCCACACTTTCCACTCGCCCAGAAGGCTCTCGCATTTTGTGCTTGGAAGACTTGATTGTGGCGCGTCTCGATCGCTTGTTCCCTGGCTACGAAATTAAGTCCACGGGGCTCTTCCGTATTATTCGTAACACGGACGGCGAAATTGAAGAAGACGAGGCCGATGACCTCTTGGCCGCGGTGCGCGACTATGTGGAACAGCGCCGCTTTGGCTCTGTGGTGCGCTTGCAGATTGAATACGGCATGAGCCGTCGTCTGCAGGAATTCTTGATCAAGAATTTGAACGTGACGCAAACGCAAATTATGCGTACACGTTTGCCCTTTAGCCCCTCGGACTTTATTCAAATCTCTGGCCTTGACCGTGATGATTTGAAGTATCCGCCCGTGGCTTCTCGCCTGCCACCACCCTTCCAGGCAGAAGGGGATTTGTTTGGGACGCTCCTTGAGAAGGATCTCCTTCTCTACCATCCTTATGAATCCTTTGATGGAACGGTGGAATTCTTGCAGCGCGCCTCGCGTGACCCGAAAGTGGTGGCGATTAAACAGACGCTTTACCGCTGTGGGTCGAATTCCCCGATCGTGCAGGCGCTTCTTGGCGCACGCCGTTGCGGCAAGCAGGTGACGGCCGTTGTGGAATTAAAGGCTCGCTTTGACGAAGAACGCAATATCAACTGGGCGGAAAACTTAGAAGCTGCTGGGGTGAATGTGGTCTACGGGTTCCCGAATTTGAAGATTCACGCAAAGCTCGCTTTCGTGATTCGTCGTGGGGAAAAGAACCTTGAGCGCTTTGTGCATATCGGCACGGGTAACTACAATGCGGGCTCGGCCAAGATCTACACCGACTTGGGGCTCTTTACTTCGAACCGCGAAATTTGCGACGATGTGCAGGAGCTCTTTAACGTGATGACGGGTTGCGGCGTGGTGGACCACTATCGCAGTCTCTGGGTTTCGCCCGTCAATATGCGCGACAACATGATTGCCGCGATTGATGCGGAAATTGAAAGCCACAAGAAGCATGGCAACGGCTACATCCTCTTTAAGCTCAATCAGTTGGTGGACCCGAAGGTGATTCGTGCGATGTATCGTGCGAGCCAAGCTGGGGTGAAGATCGACTGTATTGTGCGTGGGATCTGCTGCTTGCGTCCGGGGATTCAAGGAGTCTCGGAGACGATCACGGTGCGCTCCATTGTGGGTCGCTACCTTGAGCACGCTCGTGTCTACTGTTTTGGCAACAACGGCAACATGAAGATGTACATGGGTAGTGCGGATATGATGCCGCGCAATTTAAATGGTCGTATTGAGACGGTGACACCGATTAATGCGCCAGAGTTGCGTGAACGCATTCTGCACGACATCCTTGAACCGCAGTTGGCCGACAATACCAACGCTTGGATCTTGAAGTCTGACGGCAACTACGATCGCGTTGTACGCGCGAAAGACGAAGCGGTCTACTCAAGCCAAGACTTGATTCGTGATTTGCTCAATTCGCATGGCTAATGCTGGCGCTTTGAGTTAACACTTCCGAAAAAAAGATTCGCCCGCAGTCCTTTGATTGGTACTGCGGGCGAATTGTTTTTGAGCTCTTCGAGAAGCTAACCAGTGGTTAGTTCATAAAGTCGATCGAAATCGGGCGAGAATTCTTCTTAGCCTGAATTTCAGCGCGCTGACGTTCAAGTTCGAGACGCACTTTTTCTTTGGCGGTCTTGGTGCGTTCCACTTCTTCCTTCGTCAAGCGTTCGAGTTGCGTCTTCTTCAACTTGCCTTCAAGGATGGCGAGTTCAGCGGCCAGTTCTTGCTCACGATCCTGCATTTCTTCCAAGCGGTCTTCACGAGCCTGCTGTCGCTGGATCTTAGCGCGGTCACGTGCATCAATAGTGGCGTTACTTTCGCGCAACTGTTCGAGCTGCTGAGCTGCGCCTGGGCCCATACCCTGATAAGCCATTTCACGGCGTTCTTGGTAGTTGTTTGCGCAACCAGCAAGAAGCGTGGCAGAAAGAGCAACCACAGCCAAAAGCGATGTCTTAGCGGATGTCATAGTGCTTGCCTCCTTGTTACTTGCTCTTCACACAACCACCGGGGTTGTTCGGCTGAATACGTGCATCACCCTGGTTCGGGGAGACGAGCATGGCGGTTCCTAAACGGAATTCGCAAACGTTACCCACCTGAGCGGACTGATAGAGACGACCATCTTTGCCACGGAAGGTGAGCTGCACGCCATCGACAAAGTCGTTCGAAGTGCGATCGCCCACAGCTTGACCCGCGAGGTTACCCAAAGCGCCCCCAGCCAAACCGCCCATCACGCGAGAAGAGGTGGAGTGGTGACCGTGGTTACCAATAGCGGCACCAGCGATAGCACCCAAGATCATGCCTGCCATCTGAGCACGATCCTTGTCGCCAGAGGTGGGCACAGCCACCTGAGCCGGAGAGATATAAACAATTTCCACCGTTTCCACAGCCTGGACGCGATTCACGGCGTTAGCAGAGTAAACGTCGGAGCGATAGCGGTTACCGTCTTCGACGACGCAGCCCGTCATGGCAAGGGTGAAAGCCAAGGTGGAGGCGCAGAGTAAAGTCTTTTTAAACATTTTCTTTTTCAAGTCCATGAAGCAAAAAGGGTTAGCCACATAGAAGTGGGGTGTTAGATGCGGTAAAGATAGCATGATTTGCAAATTCTTGCGCTCAAATATCGATCTCACATGTAACGAAAAACCGCAAACCGCACAAATCCTTTCGCGAGAAGGAAAAGGGTGGGGCGCGGCAAGCGCGAAAAACGCCGCCCACAATGAAGAGGACGGCGTTGAGAGAAGTCGTGTCGTGTGACTTTTAGTTTTCGACAGCGATCGCGGTCAAGGAGTGGCGAGCCGCCCAAGTCCACGGGCTAGAGAGCCAGTCGTTTAACTTTTCGCGTTCTTCAGCGGTCAAGCGATTCATTTCCACGGCCTTATCGATCACTTTCGTGAAGCTAATCATTTCGTGGCAATCAACGCCCAAGCGTTCAAAGAGGTGCTTGGTTTCTTCGATCCCAAAGCTCGTAATCGCTAAGCAGTCTTCGACGATGGCGCCTTCCGCTTTTAAGCCTTCAACGGCGGAGAGAAGAGAGATACCTGTGGAAATATGGTCTTCAATCAAGAGGACACGTTTACCCGCGACACTCATCCCTTCCACACGGCTCTTGTTGCCATAGGTCTTGGCGGAATTACGCACGAAAATATGCGGCTTATCCAAGCGGTAGGCAAGCGCGGCAGCGTGGGAGACGCCAGCGCCTTCGACACCCGCGACGATATCGAATTCAAGACCCAATTCCATCACTTTCGTGGCCATCGTTTCAAGTACGTCGCGCCAGGCTTCAGGGGTGGACGTAATCGTACGGTTGTCCACATAGATCGGGGTGACCAAACCAGACTTCAAGCGCATCGGGCGGTCAGTTAAGAAGACGACGGAGCCCACATTGATGAGATGTTCAGCGAGGATGTTTTCAGCAAGTTTAGATTTGTACATGTCAATATTCTCTACAAAAGTCTGATCAGTTAGTCGATACCAAGAGCGCGGCGGCCGTTCACCGTGGCGATCTGCACGAGTTCGTCAAAGTAGTCAAAGCGGCAACCCGTGGCTAGCGTGGTGAGTTCGTGCCACATATCGCCAGCATTCCAAGGCACCATGGCGTCAGAGACGTTGTCCGTGCCAAGAGCGACCGTGATACCAGCCGGCACCATTTCGTCCACTGGGGTGAGCGAATTGTGCATCGGGCCGATCATTTCAGAGCGCGGCGTATCGATCCAAGCCGTCGGGCAAGCGATCATCATCACATCGGCTTCTTTCATCAACTTGTAGAGGCGCTGACGATAGGCGCGAGAGTGAGCAGCGATGGAAATACCGTGAATGGCTACCACGCGACCCTGCATACCGTGTTCAATCGTCTTTTCGCAGAGCTGTTCGGTTTCGTATTCCACACTTTCGTTAAATTGGTCAACGTGCACATGCACCATCTTGCCCATGGACTTGGCGGTGCCTAAGATGATGTCAAAGGCTTCTGCGCCCTTGCCGTAGTCGCGTTCGTCGCGCTTCGGGAGTGCCCCGATGATGTCCACCATTTCAGCGCCAATGTCAAACCAGCGACGAGCTTCAGGATTAATCACCCCTTTGAGCGTCTGGTTAGCAAACTTCACCGTGAGCTGATCCTTGTAGTGTTCACGAGCGCGCAAGCCAGCCTTGATGGCGCGGTCTTCGGACTGCGGGTCGATGTCCACAAAGGTAGCCAAAGCAGTGACGCCCTGGGCGATCTGGTTTTCAAAGAAAATGGAGAAACGACGGTAGAAATCTTCTTCGGTGGAATTGCGCTTCAAGCTATCGAGTGCGTCCCACTTTTGCTGCAAGGTGCAGGTACGGCGCATTTCTAAAACGTCAGGGGAGAGGGTGTAAGCGCGGTCAGCGTGAGCGTGAGTATTGACCCAACCACCCGCAGCCTTGATGGCCGGTTCAATGATGTCGCGGATGGTGAGGGGATGTGTCGGTGCGGACATATGAGCAACTCCTTAACAATAACAACTTTCAAAAAGGTTTAAAAAACAATAAGGCTCAATCACTGTAAAATCAGTGACTTACGGTATGCAATAGAAACACTACGGTCTTGATTGCACGAACCTAAAATTCTTTATCCTTGCTGTGGGGATTCACCGAGATCAGCACGAAATTCGTGCGACCGTCAAGGTGGGGAAAAGTCCACCACAGCAACCTCCCAAGGGCTGCAGTCGTTAGGAATTGGCGCTACAGGATAGGCGTATTGAAGTTGCCCCTCAAACTGTAGGCTAAATTGACAAGATTTTAGGTATATTGTCGACAAATAGCAAGGCTGTACATAATTTTTTACAAGTAGCCATATTTTGAATAACTTCGGGTTTCCTTGCCTTGACAGAGCATGCTTTAAAGGCTCATCAATTAATAATTGACCTCTTCGCAAAAAGACACCTTCTCTCAGAGACTCTTGCGCGAAAAGAGAAGACGGACTTCTTTTTGGAAGAAGTCACTATTCACCGATTTTTAGCAGGACGAACCCCCATGACCGAAAAATTAGATCCTATCGCCTTACGTCGTACTCTCCACACCATGCCGGAGCTCGCTTTCCAAGAAGTGCGCACCTCTCAGTTTGTGGCTGATACACTGGAAAAATTGGGCTACGAAGTCACCCGCAACGTGGGCAACACCACAGGTGTCATTGGTGTGGTGAAGGGTGCAGAGCCCGGTCCCACGTTGATGTTGCGCGCTGATATGGATGCGCTTCCCTTTGAAATTGATGGTAAGCCCTGCGCGATTCACGCTTGCGGGCACGATGCACACACAGCCATGCTTTTGGCTGCCGCGAGCGAATTAAAGGACGTGGTAAAGCGCGGTACGTTGAAGGTCCTCTTCCAGCCTGCTGAAGAAACGATCGAAGGGGCTCTTGCCATGATTAAGGCGGGCGCCATTGATGACGTCGATATGATTGTGGGCGCCCATATTCGCCCTGTGCAGGACTTGGAACCCGGTACCTGCTGCGCTGCAGTGAACCACACGGCCAGTACTACGCTTTACGCCACAATTAAAGGTCGCTCCGCTCACGCCGCGCGTCCGCACTTGGGCATTAACGCCATTGACGTTGCTTGCGCCGTGGTGCAGGGCGTTCAGGCGATTTGGCTCAATCCTGCCGCTTCGTGGAGCGCTAAGGCGACGCAGCTGCATGCTGATCAGGGGGGCGCTACGAACTCCATTCCTGAAGAAGCTCGCCTTACTTTTGACGTGCGTGCTGGCACCAACGAAGGCATGAAAGAGTTGCTTGAAAAGATGGGACACGTCATCAAATTGACGGCTGAAGCTGCAGGTGCGACTGCTGAAGTGCGCTTTGGGACGCAGTGCCCAGCGGCTGACTACGATGAAAAGTTGAAGGAAGAAATCGCTGACGTGATTCGTACGGTGGTGGGCCCAGACAAGCTCGCTCGCCCTTGCGGCGGTGGCGGGGAAGACTTCCATCACTATCGCTTAGCTCGCCCTGAATTGCCTGCCGCTTACTTTGGCGTGGGTGTGGGCGCAGCGCCTGGCCTTCACGCTGCCACGATGGACTTTGATGAAAAGTACCTCCCGATGGGCACGGTCGTGTTTGTCGAGTGGGTGAAGCGTCACTTGGCTTAATTGACTAATGGAAAGGAGAGGCTAAGGTCTCTCCTAAAAAAGAAAGGCTCAGAACCGAAATTCTGAGCCTTTAATGTTATTAGAGCTTTGAAGTTACTTTGCAGGACGGCGATCCAAGCCTAAATCAGCAATGATCGTGGCGGAAATTTCTTCAATCGACTTTGTCGTGGAATTGAGCCAACGAATGCCTTCACGAGCCATCAAGTTTTCCGCATCTTGAATTTCCTGACGGCAGTTTTCAAGGCTGGCGTAGTGGCTGTTCGGGAGGCGTTCATTGCGAATTTCAGACAAACGTTCTGGACGAATCGAAAGCCCAAAGAGCTTGTGGCGCAAAGATAAAAGCGCGTCTGGGAGTGAACCACGATCAAAGTCTTCCGGAATCAAGGGGTAGTTAGCCACTTTGAGACCAAACTGCATCGCGAGGAAAAGCGAGGTTGGCGTTTTCCCAGAGCGAGAGACCCCCACCAAAATCACATCCGCTTCATCGAGCCCACGGTTCGTTTGCCCGTCGTCGTGCAAGAGGGTGTAATCGATAGCGGCGATACGACGGTTATATTTTTCGTCGTCGCGAATACGATGGCTCTGACCAATCGAATGCGCACTCTTCATGCCTAATTCGGTTTCCAAGGGACCCACGAATTTACGGAAAAGGTCAATGATGTGCCCTTCGACCGCTTCATTGAAGGTTCGCATAATGTTGGGATCAACGAACGTGGTGAAGATGATGGGACGCAACCCATCGATTTCACCTTGCTTATTGATCTGCTGAGCCGTTGCCAAAGCCTTTTCTACCGTATCGGTAAAGGGAAGGCGAGTCTGGTGGTAATTGAGGCTCGGAAACTGCGTCATGATGGAGTGAGCCAGGGTTTCGGCGGTGATGGCGGTTCCATCGCTCACAATGAAAATCTGGCGAACCGGTTCAGTTTTCTCGTTATCTGTCATCTTTAAGAATACGCATCGTGGTGCGTCAAAATTGAATATACGTGCACGTGAATTCTACTCGAAAGAATTCATTTCAAGGCAAAAAGAGTGAAAAGAAAAATATGCGCAGTCTGGACTAACGGGCAGAAAAAAAATGAAAACCCGAGAAACTTTAGGGGAAACCCTATAACGCCTTTTTGATCTAAGCCTAGAAAATGGCCGATTGTCACGAATCAATCGAGAAGGAAGGCTGAAATTTGACGCGATACAAGGTAGAATCAGGCCAGATTGTTTTACCGCTCATTCCGAGCTTAAAAGAGGACAGACATGCAACTAGTAGGTCGTTACGTTTTCCCGTTTAGTCAACTTCGCATGAATGACGTCGATCGTGTCGGCGGCAAGAATGCTTCCTTGGGCGAGTTGCTCAGCCAATTGACTTCTGCGGGCATTCGTGTGCCAGATGGTTTTGCAACCACCGCCGAAGCCTTCCGTCTTTTCATTAAAGAAGGTGGTCTTGAAGAACGTATTGCCAAGCGCCTTGAAACGCTTGACGTTGATGACGTGAAAGCCTTGGCTCAGGCCGGTGCTGAAATCCGTGGTTGGATTGAAGCGGCACCGCTCCCTGCCGAATTGGAAAAAGAAATTCGTGATTTCTACGAATGGCTCAAAGACGGTCAGGCTGAAATCTCCGTGGCTGTGCGCTCTTCCGCAACGGCTGAAGACTTGCCCGATGCCTCTTTTGCTGGTCAGCAGGAAACTGTGTTGAACGTGGTCGGCATTGATGCCGTGTTCGCTCGCATGAAAGAAGTGTTTGCCTCGCTCTATAACGACCGTGCTATTTCTTACCGTGTTCACAAGGGCTTCACCCACACGGAAGTAGCTCTCTCGGCTGGCGTGCAGCGTATGTGCCGCTCCGACAAGGGTGCTGCTGGCGTGATGTTCACGTTGGATACGGAATCTGGCTTTGACCAGGTGGTCTTCATTACGGCTAGCTATGGCTT
>ERZ1106951.3321-NODE-3321-length-11716-cov-7.374153_pt1 | contig 11716 bp, 10 predicted proteins | sample MGYA00403676_ERZ1106951 | MGnify/ENA primary metagenome ERZ1106951 (study PRJEB35170, sample SAMEA104062398) | human gut metagenome | biome: human gut; feature: human-associated habitat; material: faeces | place: Denmark | collected 2012-04-23 ...
GCTGGTGGGTGGCCATGTCATAGCTTTTGTACTCCGCCTCGATCAGGTCATAGAGGTCAGAGAGGATGGGGTAGTCCTCCGAGCGCATACGGCGGAAATTGGTCCGCTCTGTGATGCCGCATTTCCCATACAGCTTGGAGAGCATGATTTCAATGGTGTCGATTTGGGCATCCGAGAAATCCTTGTAGGCGCGGAAGAAGTCCTTGAGGAAGGAAATGTGCTGTGCCAGCAGGGTGCTTTTTCGGAATGCTTCCGGTGCTGCCGTATCGTCCGGGTCGCCGCCATCATCCCAGCATTTCGGCTCCAGCACATTGATGATGTACTTACCAGCCATAAGGTCAGCAAAGCAGCCGCCGACAGCTTCGCACATTTCCTGCTGCTCGTGCTCGGCATCCAGCGTGATAATGGATTTGCCGGACTCCAACAGGTTCAGGATGAGCAGCTTCATGAGGTAGGATTTGCCCTGACCGGAATTGCCGAGGATAAGGATATTGGCGGAGGTCTTGTCCTCGTCGCGCTGATCGAAGTCTACAAGGATATTACTTCCATATTTGTCCTTGCCGATGTAGAAACCTTTGGCATCCGTCTTGCCGGAATAGTTGAAGGGATAGAGATTTGCCACGGAGTTGGCGGGGAGCACACGTTCAAACTGAGCACCAAAAGCATTGTACCCCACAGGGCTGACGCAGCAGAAGCCTTGCTGCTGGCGGAGCAAGAGCTTATCAACATTGAGCTTGCTACGCACCAGCTCTGTTAGCACATCGGTCTGTAACAGCTTCAGCGCATCGTAGTCTGGGGCGGTCAGTTCAAGATAAACCGCGCAGTGGAACAATGGCTCTCGATTGCGATGCATAGATACTATCAGCGATGCCACATCCTGTAAATTGCTTTCAGCGGTAACCGTCTGCCGCAAGTCGTTTGTGTTAGAGCTGCCCATACGGTTTTTATTTGTTGCATTTTGGATGATGCGATCCTCCTCCGCAGGTGTGAGCTGGCGGGTGTAGATGCGCAGAGTGATCCCGTCCTTCTCACCTAAGTGCCGCAGCAGTGCCTGCTCGTCAGTTTGAGTCGGATACTCTCGCAGTGCCCATACGCAACGGAAGGTGTTGCCGCAGATAAAGTGGTCGGGATTGAATTTCACCACAGAGGGTGCAATCATATCCAAAAAAGATTTGCTCGGTGCATCAGCCACATACCTTGCGGTGGCCTTTTTCTTATCTTTTGCCATGTGAACCATCCTCCATTATTCTCCGAAGATAATCCAGCGTTCGCCATCGTGATCCTCGAACCGCTCGGTGGTCACATTCTGCTCGAAGTAGACTCCCAGCATCCTTTTGAGATCCTGCTCGGTGGCACGACGGACGGTGAAACCGTTATCCTTGATGCTCTTTTCGATGCGGGAGAGATAGCTGAACACATCGGATTCCTTTTTGCCCTGTAGCCGAACGAGAATATAAAACTCCCGGCTGGATGCCATAAGCACTTGGATGCGATCCAGGTGTGCGCTGTCTTGCTCCAACAGCTTTCGGATGGCGGGCAGATCCTCAAGATTCGCCTGCTGTCGATAGAAATCCTTGTTATTCTCGAAGGACTCCTTCGAATTCAGAGCCAGCATTTCAATTTCCGCCTGCCCCTTAATGACATTCAGAAGCGCATATATCCTCGCGCCTACACCGGAGCCCGGTAAGACAGAAATGTTAGTTGGTTTAATAGCAAAAAACACCAGATTCCCCATGCGGGTTGCGATGCCGTAGTCGGTGAAATCATCAATGCCCATGAGCTGCCGAGTAGACTGCTCACGGGCATCTTTCTTTTTCTGCTTTCTGTTCATGTGTCAAGTCTCCATTCGTAGTATTGTTGTTTTGTCAGCAGGAATGCTGCAGCGTAGCGGATGAAGTCCAGAATGCTGGTTCCCTCATGCCGGATGGTCAAGAAGGCAAAGACAACCGTCAGCACCAGAGGTAGAGCGATGCCAGTCTGGGTCAGCGCCAGGACAGAGAGAAGAAGTCCTACGCCAATGATGCCAATGTCCCGCAGTTCCCACAGCCACAGAGTAGCTTTTGCAGACAGATTGTCTGGATAAATGTACATGGTTAATCACCTCCGATGAGAACGAGGGAGACCGCGGTTGCTTCCGCGGTCTCCCTCGTGGTTGTTATTCTTTTTCCGAATCTTCCAGCGCACTTTCGATGAGCTGGATGAGGAACTGCTTTTGCTTGAGGTTGCGGGCTGCCAGATATTCCTTCAGTCGCTCGAAGAGCTCCGCCGGGATCTGTACCGCCAGGGTGCGCTCTGCTTTCATGCTGCTCTGCCCTCCTTCAAAGTGTTCGGTGAAGATGCGCTCCACATATTCCGCCAGTGTGTTCAGCTCCAGCTGTTCTTTTTCTGCCATGATTTTTGCGTGGAGATCGGTGGATATCATGGCACAGAGGTTCTTTTTTCCCTCCATCGGTTCTGCTCCTTTCCTCGATTTTGCAAGCAAAGCATACCGGAAGAAGGCGCGGAAAGCTATTCACCAAGTCTAACGAAGAAGCATGGCAAAACAGAAGCGATACCACCAAAGCGGCTATGCCTCCCACAGTCAACAGGAAAGCGGATGAAAGGATCAGCCGCCCTGCGATTCGCAAAGCGGCTGATCCATTGCGCTTACGCTGTATTTGCATTACAGCTCCATTTTCGGTGCGTAATCCGCGGCAACTTCCTCTCGGACATCGTCCTCGGTGGTATCGAGCTGCCGTGGCGTCTGCGTCATCGCAAGCTCCTGCAGATGACCGATCCGGCGCTGTACGCTTTCCGTGATCGCATGGATACGTCCCTCATCGATATAGTCGGCAGCTTCCTCGCAAGACAGTACGCTGGAGATCAGCTCGTCTACATCGGAGAGGCGATCAAAGTCGATCCAATCAAAATCGGTCACCAGCTTCAGCTGCTCGGCGTGGTGGTTTTTGAAGGGTTTGCAGATCACATCCTTTTCCGAGCGCATCTGACCGGGCATCTTATCATAGCCAAGGGAGGAGCCGCTGTCATAGATCGGAGCCATACCGAGCCATTCCAGCGTTTCCGCGTTTCGCAGTGCCCCAAAGTTATTGAAGTGGCGATCCTCGTTTGCGATGATATAGTCCAGCACCAGCATCCGGTCTAAAAACGGCGTAATGTTCCCGATGCCGAGCAGCTCGCAGCACTCCAATAGATGCCGGTATCGGGAGGTGCTGTTCTTCTGCTTTTTCGCCTGCAGCAGCCTCCACGCCGGGATCAACTCCGTATTCTCCGTAACAAAATCCTCACAGACCGAGTAGGGTGCATCCTTGCTCCAGATGACTGTATACGATACATGAGGAATGCCGAGCCGCTCCATGATGCCGGAGGCAATCACCTCGTTGAACGGCTGCTGCCGGAACGGATTGCTGCCGCCCTTGATCAGGCATCGCTTCCCATCGATGATCTTCCACCGCTTTTTCAGATTGCCGTCCGATGTGCTGTCGGGGGAGCTGAAATTGAGTGCGTCCTTCTTCTTTCGTTCTCCGAACAGCACATCTCCGATGTCCTCCGAGAAATCATTTTGGAAAAAGTTGATGTCCTCCCACCGTAGCTCCGCACCTTCCGGACAGATCCAGTACTGATCCGAGAGACTCAGCCCGTAGCAGCGGACGAGCAGCATTTTGGTGTCTGCCACCCCCAACGATTCCAGTGCTTCCCGCACACCGCTGCGGCTTGCCGGAATAGAGCGATCCCGCCACCAGTCGTTAAACGCCGCACGGTCGGCGATCTCGTTTCGCACAGGGATGCCGATAGGCAGATGCTCCGGTGCGTAGACACTGCCAATTTTTTGTATAAAGCCGGTCACATCGTCCAGCTCGAGCTCTGCCACGGGGGTTCGTTTATGCATAAAGGTGCATTTCATACCTGTCGCCTCATTTCGTCTGCTTTTCTGTGATTTCAGTATGCGCAGCTGCGCCTGCAGTTCCTTGCGCTTTTCGATTTTATCTGCCAGCGGCGCGATCTCACTGTCGTGCAGATAGCGGCTCTGCTTGACGCCGTTTTCCGACCACTGGTGATAGTAATAGACCTTTCCGCCGATGGTTTTTTTGGAAAGATACCCCTTCGGCAGTCCGGCGATCTGCTCGGTCAGTTCCGTGATGCGCCTTAGCTGCTCCCTGTTATCCATGTCTCTCACCTCGTCTTTCAGAGGTATTATACCCCGACTTAACCCCCGTTGTCAACGCTGTGCTTTATAAAAGCGCGGCGGCGATGCGCGACATAATAAACTCCACGCAGGGTATCGCCACACTGTTGCCCAACGCTTTATAACGGGCACTGTCCGAAGCACCGGGTATATCCGTCCAGCCGTCCGGGAATCCCTGCAGTCTTTCACACTCCAGCGGAGTAAGACGACGAATGAGATGGGCACAGGCTTCTGCCTGTTGGCAAATCAGGTCGGTTGCGTCCTTGTACTGACGGGCACTCTGGGTACTTGCCACATCATTATGCCGAAAGTCATCCACACGCTGGCGGCTGTAGACCGCGTGGCGGTCTGTGGCGGTCAAAGTATACGCCAAGTCATCCTGACAGCCAAGACCGTTGCCGCCGTTCTGCGGCTGCCGGTCGACTGTATTGCCTGCAATGCAGATGGCATCTGCCTCCTGCTCGACCAGCGGCACATTGTTGCCGCCCGTTTTTCTTATCTTTTCTGTTGACACGATTACATTCTCCTTTCTGTTGTGTCCTTGCTTGTGGGACAAATTTTTTATATAATAAATAGCACGATGAAAACATTCCGGTTCACATCGTGCTATCATTACATTTGTTTAGAAAAGTTCCTCGCCCTGCGCTGCAGCCTTGTGCGTGAGGATATGTACTTTTCCACGCAGAAGTTCGACCTCGTAACGCAACTGCTCGTTTTCATGGAGAAGCCGTTGGATATAACCGTTCTTTTCCGCAATCAACCTATCCATCCTGCGTGTGCTTTCGGCACCTGCGGTTTTCTCAGGAGTTTGTGTTTGAATGATTCCGTATTCTACCAGCACTTCGCGAATATGAGGTTTGGCAAAAACGGAACGGGACAGACCGGTTACGCTTATCAGATCCTTGATTTTGATATTGTAGCCTTGGGACTCCAAGACAAGAATTGCTTGTGCTACCATTTCTACGGTGTCCTTGCGAGTTTTCTCCTGCCGCTGGACGAGGGATTTAGGTATTGTTCGCTTCATTTCTCTGCACATCCGTTTCAATTGATTTTAGTATGGATTCAAACAGGCCCGCATTTCTTTTCGCATTTTCACAAATGATTGGAAATGCCGAAAAACGTACTTGTTTTTCACGCCAAAGAGCTATCTGTTCGCGATAGTATTCTGTTTGTTCTGTATCGGCCACAAATGCCTTACATTCAAGGCAATTCCACATATCACTTTTGCAAGTTGTAATATCGCTGCATATACCCCCACGGACGCGATGGGCTCTGAGGTTTTTCATCAGCCGCTGTTCCATTTGCTCATCCATATTAAGGATTCGTCCGCCAAATAGCACATACCGTTTATCCGATTCTTGCCGTTCAGCTAATACATAATTCTGCTTTTCACGGATCGTTTCTGGCATAAGATTCAAATGCGCATAGGCGTTAAAGATCATGGCATCTCCGTGATGGCCTGTCATCTCAGCTATCTGGGCAGCGGTGAAACCGGCTGCCAAACGATCTGTGATGCCGTTATGGCGAAACTGGTGCGTTGTCACCACATAGACATTTCCCGTTTCATCCGAAATGTTGTAACGACGGCATATCTTTCGAAAATGGTCGTTGACAGTAAATATTGATGCCACAAAGCAGAGTTTGGTAGAATATGTGGGTTTTCCTTTACGGCAATAACTCTGTCGGTATGAAAACAGCATTCCTTTTTTATCTTCTGGCAGAAACTCCTGGATCTGACGCGCCGTTTCCTGCTGCTCTTTTATTAGTCCTATAAGGTATCCAGCAATTCCTTTGTCCTCCAGGTGAATACTTCGTATGGCTGGTTGCTGCCAACCCCCATTCTGCTTCCATGTGGGAATAAACAAAACATACTGTCCGTTAAACCTTTTTAGACAATCTATCTTCATGCCAAGGATTTCTCCGATACGCGAAGGTATTAGCCTTAGCAACCAATAGACGCACCGAAGATAGAGCGCGATCTCATCGTTCTTAAATGCAGTATCTAATTGAATCGCAATTGATTCTGGAATATACTTTGCATCGTACCTGCGTTGGTGGCGATAAGGGGATACAGAAAATGGATTCTTACTCCTTGCACCATCAATATCATTCATCGTTTCAAAAAATATGCTCAATGATGACCAGATCCCAATGCGGGTCGCTTCTGCAAACTCCGTTTTCTCAAGGTAATGATAGAAGTCGGCCACGGCAAATTCATCGCAACCGCTCAACGGCAAGGTGCCTTTATCAAGTGACCAGAAATCAAAAAATCGGATGAGATCCATCACATACGACTTGACGGTAGATATCTTTTTCCCTCGTATAAGGCTGATGGCGGCAAAGCTCTTTACTGTTTCTCTGTGTAGTGCCGGAATCCTGTCAAAGTACAATGTGAACATACAACTTCTTTCTGCTGGACTGCGGCGCAAATTACTGCACACCCACTTGTTTTCGTGAAAGTGTATATTGGAGCCAAGTTGTTCGACAAAGCAGATATATTCTTTTAACTTTGCTGCACTATAGTTTTCAGCAATGACAGCACTGCTCATATACAACCTTCTTTCTCAATCATATTTACGACGCTTTGGTAGGACTCCAACAGGCGGTATTCTTGTTTGTACTCCAGGTATTCTGAATAATCCGTAATGCTCTCCGACTTATATACCTCTGCCAGCCGGTCTAAAAGTTTCTCCTGTTCCTGTAGAAGACCTTTCCAATATGGAAGATACTGTTTTCCAGTGCATAAGTTGCGGCAATTCACACAATTATAAAGGCTGCATCGGTCCGCGCACGGCCCATCTGCCACCTTCCGAACACAAAATCCAAGTTCCACACGTCGTTGACCAAGGCAAAAATCCGTATACAGGAGCCTACGTTCTTCTTGCATATAATTTTCAAGCTGTTCGCCGGTCATGATTAACTCAAACTTGCTTCTGAAAAATTCAGTATTTAGCTCCGCCAGTTTTTTCTTACGAACTTCAGCATAATATTTCGCCGCCGTGTCGCTGCATAAGTGCCCCAGCCAATAAGCTAATTCAACAGTAGTCGCTCCGTTTTCAATTAACCTAACAGCCAGGGTTTTACGGAATTGTTTAATGGTGAAGTGCCAGAGTTCTCCATTTTCGTCGCATATATCATACTTTCTGATAATCCCACGGATGCATTTGACAAATGGTTGAGAGTCAATAACTGCTCTCTCATACCCATACCTTCTGCTTCGGAAAATATACGATGTCCCCGCTATTTTTCTTTCCTCAGCATCCTCAATGATATGTTGGGAAAGCCTTCCAGCTATATCTTTGGGTATCATGATCCTGTGGTAGTCCCCAGCTCCGCGTCGATGTCTTGCACTTAGTGTTTTATGCGGAATATATTTCAGTTGGCAGACATTAGGGTATCGAGATTCTTCAATGCAGTCTTCTTCAAGAAGGTACACTTCTTTCAATCTCAGTCCTGTATTCATGAATAAATCGTATAGCAGCCTGTATTGACAGGGCATTTCTTCTCGATGCAAGTCCAATTGCTCCACCACTTCTTCCGGAATGATTTCGGTAGGTGTGTTAAACTGGCGAAGATTGTGAAATGTAACAATATCAAACGGATTGGTGCGCGGCCTTGGCGCTCTAATTTGTGTGTCCCGTTCAGTGCTCATGAGGTAACACATGATCCGTTTTAGACCGTTTACGGATTTTGCAATGTAATATTGAGACAATGGCTCCCCATCATTTTTCCGCATTGCTTCAAGGGCTAAAATCAGTGTCCTGATGTGACCTTCCGTTATATCCGCAAAATATATGACCTCCGGCGCAATATCTGCAAGTGTGTTGATTGCCAGCTTACACGCATCAAAAAGAGGCACATAAACTTTCCCTCTTTGTTCAAATAGATAACAGAAATAATATTTCACCTCAGACCGCAGAGAAGGCCGTTTGATGGCTGTGAAATCAAGCCGTTTGAGCCGTAATACATTCCCATACGGCTCATATAACTTCCAAACATCACGGTAAGGTGTCACTTCTGTAGAATTACCTGCAACGAAAAGTTTCCGTTGGATAATACGTTCCTGCTCCACAGCCTTAAGAAGCATTTCCTTGAATGCTGGATCATATAGCGACAGAGAAGACATTTCGTAATGGAACATTGAAAGCAACAATGCACTATGGGATATCTGTTCTCGCTTCTGAGTAATGGCAGAGGCCATCCTCTGCAAATATGTTTCCAGTAAGCGTATGTCTTTAAGCATATACTCTATCGTAGCAACAACCCCTGCACATCTGGATATTTTTGACAAACTGTGTCCCGTAAGCATGGCCTCTCTTGCGGCTTCGCATTGTTCAGCAGTGAGCGGCTTTGCTTTACTCATTTTCCTCACCACCCCTATGCAGCTTTTCCATGACTGACTTTGCTATGATGGGATTATTATGATTCCTGTAATGATCGATAGATGAAAAGCTCCTCCAGCCGAAGCTTTCCATGATAATGCCATCGGTAATATTGTCTTCTGGATGGAGGGACTGATGTTCAAGAAATTCCATAACTTTTGTGCTGCGCCCATTGTGGGTTCGTATTTTCGCCGCATCGAGCCCGGCACGAGTGGCACACCGCTTTAATATCTTTAGGTAATTATGATAAGACATAGGCAGGCCTTGTCTTTTTCCGGAGTTCAGATTTATAAATAAATACTGACTGAGTTTGCCGCTCTCACTCTCGGCATCCGCCCTTTCAGTCTGGATGTACTTGTCTATAACCTCGCAGGTTTTCTTGGGGAGGGCAACAAGCCTGAGTTTATTTTCTCCATTTCTGGCATTAGCTCGTCCCTTTGACCTTGTTGGCTGTACAAGCTGTTCTATGGCATCATAACTGTCAAGCGTAACGCTAAGAACCTCATCGATTCGAAATCCCTCGAAGGTGAGGCGCAACACCGCTTCATCCCGCAGAGTATTGAAGTTTCTACATAGCAATTCTTTTGTTGCTTTGTCGTACCATTTGGTGTAATCACGACTGGACTTAAGCCTGGCAGCATATCCGTCAATCAAATATCTATACTCCCGTGAATAGATTTGTCCATACAGAAAAGAGCAATTCGCCTGTACGGATTTTTTCTTCCAAAGCATCTCTGTCTGTCGCATATCATCCAGCCAGCCATAAAAACCCGTGATGACTGTGACATACTTTGTTAATGTTGAATATCCCACCGATGCCTGTAGTGATAGTACTTTTTCGTCCGCCAAGTTACCAAATACGAGTTCATGTAAGAACTCTCGCACATGGTGATTTGTCGCATTTTCGTATGTGACCTTTCTTGAATCCAACCAGTTCAAAAACGCTACAAGCTTCTTTGCATATTCCTTTCCAGTGCTCGTCTTTCGTATGCTTTTCAGTTCGAGCCATTGGTTGCCAGGGAAAAACGGCATATAATTTTTCGTAATCATATACCGTGTATAATTGGTACTGGCATCCGTCTCGAAACGAAAAACAACTACACGAAATGTTTTTTCTTCCCGCATTATTTTCCTCCTGTTACAATTCACTTGGACTAATCGCCCAAATGCATTATAAAGGTTTCTCTCACAAAACACGATACGGGAGGGACACTCTTACCAGTGTCCCTCCTCTGCATTGTCAATCGTGTGAATCTGTATCGTGTGCACGAGGTTCAGAAAAGCCCGTGCCATAACGGGCGGACATGGTCGGCGCGACCTTATGTGGCCCTGTGTAACGGCTGTCAATGCCGTGATTTTCATATACGAGAGGCTGGTGTCCATGCTCCTGCGCCCGCAGCGTGCCGGATATATTTTCAGAGCAATTCATCACGCTGCCACCCTGGTCGTTGAGGCACAAAACCGACGGCATACAGTTCCCTCCGGGGCTGCCCTTGAGTGTGGGAGCAACCGATTCGTTGTATCCAATGCCGCCCGCGCTGGCACCTGCCCCGGCAGAAAAACCAGCCACGAAGGTCTGCTGTTTCATTCCCGGACTTGCTTGCAACGCGCCCGCCACATCGTGCAGATCCCGCACCTCGTCCCGCTGGTTGGCGGCGAATGCGATCTGCGTTTGCGGACCATTCTGACTGCTGCTTGGATTTGTGATAAAGGTCTGCATTTGGAGGTTCTGCGTTGCCATCAATGCACCGGACACACCGTCCAGGTCAATGCCTTCATTGCGCTGATTGATATGGTAGGCTTTCGCTTCGCCGGATATGGGCGCGGGCGGGTCAAGCCCTGCCTGCATACGCAAAGCTGCTTCCAATAAGGGTGGCAGCGATTTGCCGCGGCAGGCTGCGCGGCGCAGAATACCCAGGCACGCTGTCTGGGATAGCGAGTATCGGGATGGCGCTGTAGCCTGCAAAATCTGCCACAAGGAACACTCGACGGCGTCTTTGGGGCACTCCGAAGTGTTGAGCATCCCAAACGATCCAAGCCACGGAGGATCGTACTCCCAATATGCCCCCAACATATTCCCAGCGCCCGGTCTCAGGTCTAACAGCATGAAGGTATGGTTCTTCAACTTGGAGGAACGCTTCGAGGACTTTTTGAAAATCCGCCCCAGGCTTTTTTTGACCCGTTTCAGCGTCCCGCCCACTTGAGAGAGCGCCGACGACATTTTCCCAGATCCCGAATCTCGGCCGAATATGGATTCCTGTCCTTCCAGATTTTCTGTCTGCATCTCGCATCTCCTGAATGATTCGTATTTGTTCCATAAAGAGGCCGGAACGCGCACCGTTCAACCCGGCACGCATTCCGGCCACGCTGAGTCCTGGCACGGGCTGCCCCCGCAGATGATGTCCACAGGCGGCAGATACGCACCGTTCAGTTTTGTGATGTCTCCCATTTGCTCCATGCGTGGGAAACGGATCTTTGATACCAGTATGGGGAACGGTTCGATCTCGCTGGCCCAGATTGGCTCGATGCCGCACCGCACCGAAGCCAGAGGAAAGCCGGAGATGCCATCGAACAGGCTCCCCATCGTAAGTTTTCTTGTTGACTGTGTCATTTCATACACACCCTTTTATTTGATTGCCGCGGCGATGGTCCTCGTCACATTCACCGCGGACTGTGCCGTATAAACGGCGCTCGTAATATTGGCCTTTGTTGTGGTGTCCAAGCCGAAGCTGCCGGCGATGCGCGGCACTTCGCCAGCGGAGAGCATGAGCCCCACGCCCATCAGCGCGTGGTCCTTGAACACCATGAGTCCCGCAATGAGGATGGTGGACTGGAGGAAGGCGGTCAGGCACAAGCCGATGACCTGCCGCATCCAGCCCATAAAGCCGTCCAAATAGCCCCGTGGGACGCTGAACATATAGAGGGAGCCGACCGCAATTTGAATCAGCAAAATGCCCCCGCGTTTGAGGTTGGCGAAAAACACCTTGATGACCGCGTAGCCCATGAGGATCACGCAAAAAAGGAGCATAATGGGGCTGGTGATGATGCCGAGACCGAAGTGAGAGCTGTTTATCACGTCCGAGAGCGTCTGAATCTCGCTGAGCTCCGTTATGATGTCCTGTCCCACCTCACCGATGCTTCGTCCGTAGCC
>ERZ1106951.3325-NODE-3325-length-11708-cov-4.606968_pt1 | contig 11708 bp, 20 predicted proteins | sample MGYA00403676_ERZ1106951 | MGnify/ENA primary metagenome ERZ1106951 (study PRJEB35170, sample SAMEA104062398) | human gut metagenome | biome: human gut; feature: human-associated habitat; material: faeces | place: Denmark | collected 2012-04-23 ...
TTCCTGTGCCCGGGTCATTGCCGACGGTCACGCGCGCTTCCCATCGACCGTCAGGCCGCTGCCGGATGCTGCCCGCGCCCTGTGCAGCGCGGCTGTTCTTCTTTCGCGGCATATTATTTCCTCCTTGTAATTGCCGCTCCTGTCATGTAAAATAACAGTGCGGTTTTGATTCTGTGGTAAGGGTTTGAACTGCATATACCGTCCTCGGTGTTGGTAGCGCCGGGGGCGGTTTTTTATTGTCCTGTGACATGGTCGATAAGAATTTCATCGTATTTGACTGTATAGCCGTCGATAATGTCACGGAGCAAATCATCAACAATTTTCTTGCATACAGCTTCAACCTCTACGTCGTACACTTTATGGCTTTTTCCAACGTCAAAGGGGAACTTTTTTCCTGAGTTGGTGAAGCTGTTTTTTTGTTTGAGCGCGACAATTAAATCAGGTAGAGAGGGGTGAGAAATAAGATAGCTTATGAAATCTTGAAGATCGCGTTCCCCGATATACTGCTCGGTGTGAAGCGTTGTTATTGCCTGCTCCCATAATCCTGTATAGGCTCCGACAGCTTGCAGCGTTTCGTTTCTTGACGGAATATCAGATCGGCCTGTCAGATAATCAAGTGAAACATTGAAACAGTCAGCCAGAGCCTGAGCGTATTCAAGTTTAGGCATCGTTTCCCCGCGTTTATATGCTCCTACGGCCGCCGTCGATATGCCAAGTTTTGAGGCAATCACTGAAATAGTAATTTCTTTGTGTTGATCCATTAGATCGCGCAGCCTTGACGGAAATATAGCTGCATATTTTGCTATATCAACTTTGCTTGTGTATGCCACGCAAATAACACCTCCCGCAATAATGTTAGCATTATGGTCAAATTGACTTTTCAAATAACTTTAATTTTGTTATGATGACGACAGAAACTTTGATTGCCATATGACGATGATGACAATCAAAGTATATCACAATGCAGAAGATTGTCAAGGGAGGTGCGAAAAAATGAAAGCAAATTGCGAGATCCGCAACGAGTGCAGAAAGCACGGAATTAAACTATGGGAACTTGCAGCGTGGATCGGTATTAGCGAGGCTACTATGACCCGCAAACTCAGGCAAGAACTCCCCAGCGAACAGCGTGACCATATCCTCAATATGCTCTACAAGCTCGCGGAGCACAAGGCGGAGCAGGAGGCGGAATATCGGGCAAAGAAGGAGGAATGCAGCGGTGAGGACTATTGATAGAGTAACCTTGTCGGTTGCAGAAACCGCCGCCGCGCTCGGCGTTTCTCGCCCAACTGTATATACGCTGCTCCACAAGCGCGGCTTTCCTGCCTTTAAGGTCGGAGGGCGGACGCTTGTTTCCGCCGAAGGGTTGCGGGAGTGGGTTGCTTCACAGGCTGGAGGAGGTGAACAGCATGGCGAACAGTAAAAAAGCCCGCCCTGACGGTGGAGCGTCAGGACGAGCGCCGGGATGCGACACAGCAGGCCAGCAGTCCCATGAGAAGTATAACACGCGGCAGAAGCAAAAGACAAGCATATTTGACATGCTCCCCGTCGGAGCAGAATGCGCAATCAGCCGCCGCACACTGGTAGCCCTGACCGGCCTATCGGACAGGCAGCTACGTTACAAGATATCGCAAGAGCGCAAAGCGGGCGCGCTCATCCTATCGACGACAGAGGGCGGCGGAGGGTACTATCGCGCTGCAAGCGCCGACGAGCTGCGGCGCTATGTGCGGTCAATGCGCAGTCGAAGCCGTGAGACTTTGGCTGTGATCCGTGCGGCAGAGCAAGCCGTGGAGCAGATCGGAGGGTAATCTATGGCGCAGCGAAAAAAGCAGCGGCCAGGCGTGATGCTTTATTTTGAACTCATTCCTTCACTCGCGCGACTTACCGATGCGCAGCGCGGGCGGCTACTATATGCCGCTTTACTCTATGCGCAGGATGGCACATCGTCGCAAATAGATGATGACCCCGTATTGTCTGCCTTATGGCCGCTGGTGCAAAGCCGAGCGGATGCAGACGGGATCAAATATGACAAGATATGCAAAGCGGCACAATTACGCCGGAGATATGGCATCTATAAGCAGGCTCAAGAGCGAGAGGATAGAGACGTGTTACCGTTTGATGAGTGGTTGGAGCGTGTTGACGATTGTTGACTTGTGACAACGTGCGTTGCAATCTGCGACTACCTCATCTACATCTACAACGTCAACTATACCTACAACAACATCGTCAACGGACAACAAAACGATTGCCACGGGCGGCCTGTAAAGTATGAGGAGGTGAAATGCTCGCTTGACGACCGATGACGTCAAAGCATGGCTGCGCCGCTATGCTGACTTGCTGCGGGAAGTCGAGCTATTGCGCGCCCGCGCTGATGCTATCCGCTATCGTGCAGCGTCTCCGCCGACATCTGCGCTCGACGGTATGCCGCGCAGCCCCGGTTTTGAGGTCGACAAACTCGGCAGTGTCGTCGGCGTGGCGGATGCGCTTGAGCGACAAGCAGCGGAGAAAGAGCAGGACGTAGCGGCTCTGTATAACGAAATCGACGAAGCAATACGGAAGATCGGCGGCAAACACGGGGTGGAACGTCGGACCGTACTGCAATGCCGATACCTCGACACAATGGCGTGGCAGGATGTTGCATACCTTGTGTTTGGTGATCGCACAGATTACAGTGACAAATTCGACAGCTTCCAAAGGCGGGTATTTAATATCCACAAAGCGGCGCTGGAAGATCTCGCGCAAATCCTGTACCAGTCAGAGGGTGACAGGAAAACTGAAAATCAGAAGGAGACAGAAAAATGAGCGACAAACGGACGCGAGCGGAGAGACTTTCTTCCGTTTTGAACAAGCTGGACGCATTGGCGTTGGAAGTGCGCCAGATCACGGAGCGCACAGAAAAGGTCAGCCGAAAGCTGATTGAGGCGCAATATGAAATCGCGCACATTTTCGACGAGGAGGGCAACAAATGATCGACAATGAGAAGCTGAGCGCCGCCTTAACGCTTTCGACGGACTTCACGGCGACGGCGCAGGCCGTCAATGATGCACACGCAGAGCAGCGGGCAATTTTGCAGGCGGTGCGTGAGCGTATCGCCGCCGACAAGCGCCGCGCAGAGGAGCGCAGGACGGAGCTACAAGGCACGGTCGCAGACAGCAGCCGGAGCGCGACGGTGCGAAGCCTCGCGCAGCACGAGCTTGACGCGCTTGCCGCTGTGTCCTATGGCCCGACGGCGGAAGAACGCGCAGCCTTTGACGTAGCGACGAGAGCGGGGACGCAGGCGGTAGCGGATTTGCGTACAGCGCATACAGCGTTGAGGGACGCGCTTGCCGATGCCCGCGCCGAACTGAAACGCATTCGCGGCGAAACGACCGGCAAGACCGATATTGACTTGATGCAAAGATGGCTTGATGGCTGTCAAGCTGAATTTGACAAACTTTGAGGAGGATAAAAACCATGAAGAAAAACAAGAAGGTAGACGCGGTACGCGTCTTTAACCACGCTGCGGTGGTGCTGGAAGATGCAGCACATGATTTTGATGACTCGATGCAGTGCTTGCGGAGTACGCTGCTCGAGGTGCATTTTGCCGCACAGGATCGCGGCGAAAGTGTCGCAGCATTGGAGCGCGAGGCAGACGCACTCCGCGATGATGAAAAGCTGCGCCGCTTTTTTGTGAGTGCTGCGGTTGACGCGCGTAACGGTTTTGACCTCGACGCCGAGGCAGCAGAGGGAACGGAAGCGGCTGCGCGCTGCGCACATGAGGAGATTGACCGCATCCGCCGCGTGTGCCAAGAGGCACATGCAGCGGCGGACGCTGCGGAAAAAGAGCTCGCAGGGCTCGAATTTGAACTTGCAGAGTTTAGAGCCCCAAGGGACTATGAGCTCGCCCTCGACGCGGTCATTCCGAATGACGTTTCCAAGCGCGTTGTCAAGGCATTCTGCCTGTCTGATTGCAACGTTATGACGGTCGGCGATGCGGTCGCGGCAATCTCCGAGCGTGCTGCAAGCGATGCGACACTCCGTGCTTATCAGTGGATCGGCGACATGATGAGCAAATGTTAACCGAAAAGCAGCAACGCTTTGCGGACTTTTATTGTGCCGAGCCGAACGCGACGAAGGCAGCGGAAGCGGCGGGATATTCACCTCGGACAGCATACTCACAGGGGCAAAGACTGCTGAAAAATGTTGAAGTAAAAAAATATATCCGCGATCAGCTTGAGGCCGCGGCGGATGAACGCATCTTGAGCGTTACGCGCGCCCGTGCAGCACTGTCAGATATCGCCATGTCACCAAGCGTCAAAGATGGTATCCGCGTCCGAGCGTTGGCTGCGCTCATCAAGGTAGCTGGAACAAATGCTCCCATGCCGCCCGCAAAGATGACAGAGCCGACGACAGCAGTGTCCGCCGAAGAAGATGCGATAGAGCCGGCAGAGGCCGAGGGCTTTGTCAAAATCCACTTGCCGTGGAACGGGCAGGATGATAACGCAGTTACCGCCGTTCAGCTACCAGACGGCAGCGTTGTCCCGCTGGCCGGACACGAAAACGATGATCTTCTCGTTTATCAGCCGCTTTTGCAGCCAGAAAATCACGAACCGAATGAGGATGACGAACTGAATGACGATTCAGAGTAGACAAGTTATAGCAAACTTTGTAGAAGAAAAGCAACGTATTCGCCGATGGATTGAACGGCAAGGCGTGCAGATCCACGATGCAACGCCGGCAGAGAGCGAGGCCGTGCGGCAGATCTTGAAGGACACGCCCCGCTTGTTCCCCGATTTGCTATATCGGAGCGGTCTGCGGCTGCTTTTTCTGTACAAGCAAGGCGAGACGCAGGAAAATGACGGCGTGTGCTGGATCGACGTGACGCGCGACGGACACGGCGTGCTGTATGCAATCGGCCTTGCGACATGGACACTTGAAAATCCACCTTACTTTCAGCTCGTCTTTTTGCATGAACTCGCCCATGTCGCGGTGGGCGGTGAGCATAATGCAGCATTCCGCGCATATCTTGACAGCTTGATTGCGAGATTTAATGAAGCGACGGGCGCGCAACTCGTCAATGATTATTCATCGGAAGGAGGTGCAAAACAGTGAAACCACGGAAGCAGCGTCCCTTTACTCCGCGCGACGCCGAACGCGTCATGTTCGGCGAAAGGCCAGGAAGCGCAGCCGCAGCGAGAGCGAGGATGATCGAACGCATGAACGGCAACAAGCCTGAAAGCTCAGAAGCGGCACGCGAAAAAATGCTGGAACGGCAGCAGAAGCGATAAACCCCGCCAAAAGCCCGCAGAATCGTCGCAGCGCTGCAAGGGGTATCATTTGACATCTTAAATGCTGCGCGCGATTATGGAGGCTTTTAGCAAGGTCTATGGCAGTGTAAGGAGGCAGCGCAAAATGGACAACTTCATTTTTGCCCCGCAAAAAAGGATAGACGACGGCGCCCTCATAGCGCTCTATGAGGGCAACGGCCTGTTCGCCAAGATCATCGACACGCCCGCCGAGGAAGCGACGCGGCGCTCGCCAACATTGCGCGGGAACAAGTGCACGGCCGCTTTCGTTGCTGACGAGCTCGGCAGGCTCGAATGGGATGAACAGGCACTCACTGCCGTTCGCTGGGCGCGGCTGTTTGGCGGCGCTATCGCTGTCATGCTGGTAGACGACGGCGGGCGGCTCGAAGATCCGTTGAGGGTGGAGCGCGTCAAGAGCGTGGCCGACCTCCGCATCTTTTCCCGTTCGCAGATCGAGACAGAGCTTGTCGACGATCAGCCGGAGTATTTTCACATTGCAAGCATGTACGGCGGTTTTACCGCACACGCGAGCCGGTGTCTGACCTTCCGCAACGACCGAGCGCCGGAGCTATCTGAAAATACCGTGTTCCATTTGTGGGGAATCCCTGAGTTTTACCGAGTGAATGAAGCGGTGCAGCGGGCAGCGCTTGCGAGCTCGCAAACCGTCAAAATGCTTGACCTGTGCGGGCAGGCCGTATACAAAGCGCACGGAATCTCCGCCGCTCTCGCAACGGAAGACGGCGAGCAGCAGATCATGCGGCGCTTACAAGTGCTCGATATGGCGCGCAGGATGCTCAACACTGTCGTGATCGACGCAGAGGGCGAAAGCTATGACTTTCTGGCCCTTGAGCTTGCGGGCAGGGGTGAAATCGCAGAAATTGCCCTGCGCTACCTCGCAGCAGTCAGCCGCATTCCGCCGGAGATCCTTTACAACTACCGCAGCCCGCACTGGTGGCGCAAAAGCAGTCCCGCCGCAACGGAAAACTACTATAACGCCGTCGAGGGCATACAGCACCGAATGCTGCGCGGCAATGTGCAGCGGCTTGTGTCGCTCATTCTGCGAGCAGGCAAGGCTGCGGGCGAGATTCCACAGATCCCAACAGTAAACATCGCGTTCCCGCCGCTATGGTCGGAAAGCGCGGTGGAAAAGGCGACGGCAGCACAGAGCCGAGCAGCGGCGCAGCTCGACCGCGCAAAGGCAATCCAAACGTATATGGAAACCGGCGCAGTCGGGCGGCAGGATGTGCGGCCATTGCTGAAGAAGTTAAAAAACAGTTAATCGGCGATAAGCCGAAAAATAAAAAGGAGGCAAAAAATGAAAAGACTTGAAACGACAGAAAAGATCATCGGTGAAAACACATTCTACATTAGGCCGTTTGCCGCATTCACGGCGGCCAGTATCGGCAGCGAACTCGCTGCGCTGCTCGCTCCCATTTTGAGCAACATTTTCCCCTCTCTGCACAGTGAAGAGGAAGCCAGTGGCGAGAACAATGTTTTGAGCGCCGATATCGACGATGTCTTACCGGCAATCGCAAATGCTGCGGCGTATCTGGATGGCAAGAAAATCGAACGCATGATGACGCGCTTGCTCATCGAAAATGACAACGTGTCCGTTCAGGGCGCTGCTACGGGCGGTTCTGTCCAAAAGCTGACAAAGGATCTCGCCGACGAGGTCTTTTGTCAGGATCTTACAAGCATGCTCGCGCTCGGCTTTGAAGTTGCAAAGCTGAATTTCGGCGGAATGTTCACACAGCTCGCAGAAAAGGCGCGCAACAACGCCGCCGAGAAAGAAACGGCCTGATACTTCTAAGGGCTCTGCTCTATGGTTTTCGTAGAGCAGAGCCCTTTTGAGAAAGGAGGGAAACGCGATTGACCGTCGCAGAATTTATCAACAAGGTCGGCTTTAAGGTCGACCAGAGCAGCGTTACAAAGGTAAATAACACAATCAGCGATATCAAAAGCCGTGCAGCAAAAATGCTCAGTGCTATCGGTGTCGGAATCAGCCTCACCGCGATCAACGCACTTGTCGAGGAATTCGGCGCAGCAAATCAGCAGATTCAAAGTGCGGTCGGCGGGCTCAAAAACATGACAAATGTGCAGGATCTTGTGCTTGAAAAGGCCAACGAGGCGCGGCTTGCCTACACCGACATGGCTGGCTATGTCTCGAACCTCGTGAAGGCTGGTCCTGATATCTTCCCAGTTGACGACGCGATGCAATTTGCAAGCACCGTCGCCAAACTGATGAAGACCAACGGTCGAAACGACTCTGCTATTGCGAGCATGATGGAAGGCTTCAACAAGTCGTTTCAGAAAGGCATCGTCGACAGTGAGACGTTAAACAAGATGCTTGAACAGGCACCCGAAACGGCGAACATTTTGGCAGACAGTCTCGGCGTTGCGAAGTCGCAGCTCTTGACGATGGCGTCAGAGGGCACAATGACCGTCCGGCAGCTCAAGGCCGCGTTTATGGACTCTTCCGGCGCGATTGATGCAGCATTCTCACAAATGGATATGTCTGTGACATACGCCTTAAAAAATGTGCGGAACAAGTGGGGACTATGGCTTGCCGAAATGGATTCCTCGCTCGGTGTCACAAACTTCATTTCGCGTGGGATCGTCAAACTGACCGACATTGCCTTACGAGGACTGAACCGTGTACGGACTGCGACCGTATGGCTAAATGAAAAGCTCGGCGGCTCGAATAATCTATTGAAGCTCGTGACCGCCGCCGCGGGCGCGTTTGCAGCAGTGACCGCCGCGCAGAGCTTCGGGCAGTTTGCGACCTTCTTGAAGGACATAAATACAAAGCTCGGTCTCATCAACACAAAAAGCATGAAAACCGCCGCCGTGCTCATCGTCCTTGCATTGCTCGTCGAGGACTTTGTCAGCTTCTTGCAGGGAAACGATTCTCTCATCGGATCGGCCTTTGATTCACTCGGGATCGGCGCAGATCAGGCAAGGGACGCTATCAAAAATGCCTTTGGGAAGGTCAAGGAAATCATAACGACCGTTTGGTCTTCCACCACGGGCTTTCTTTCAGATCACAGCGAAAGCATAAAAAATATGTTCTCGGAGATTTGGGGAATGGTCGGGCGGATACTGCTCAAGGTCTTCAGCTCTATCGCATCCGCCGCAACGTCTATCTTTTCCGCTCTTCAAGCCTTTTGGGCGCGATGGGGCGACAAGATCACAGCGGTTTTTGCAAGCCTTGCAGGCTTCTTTGGCCGAACCTTTGAGCGGATCATTGCCGTTATCACGCAGTTTGCAGAATTTTTGAGTGCTGTTTTCGATGGTGACATTCAAGGGGCGCTGCAATCTCTTCGCGCTATCTTTGAAACGATTTTCAACCAGATTGCAGACCTTGTCAAAACCGTGTTCACGGCAATCTGGACGGCAATCTCTGACAGAGTCACAAAAATCAAGGACAGCATCGTCGACGGTTTCACCGCTGCGATTGATTGGATCAAAGCACTGCCCGCACAGGCGATACAATGGGGCGCTGATATCATTCAAGGCATCGTCGACGGTATCAAGGGCGCTGTCGGCAAGGTCGGCGAGGCCGCGAGCAGCGTAGCCGGTAAGATCAAATCATTCCTGCACTTCTCCAAGCCTGATGAAGGCCCGCTGAGAGACTTCGACACCTACATGCCCGATATGATCGACACAATGGTAAAGGGCATCAGTGCTGGCCGCAGTAAGGTCAAGGAGGTAGTCGGGAACATTGCAAGCGATATCGCCGGTGGTATGCCTGACGTACATGCAGAGGTAATGACCACAACTGCAAAGGGCAGCACAGCGGGCTTGCAGCAGATCGGTGCGAGCAAAGATAAACTACTTGACGCAGTACAAGCCTTAATCGGCGGTATTGCGGTCATGGCTCAGTATAACGCGGCAGTCAGCCCAGCAACAGCTGCCACCGTGTACGGCGGGAATACCAGTCGGACTATCATCCAAAACAACAACTTTCATCAGCAATTCAACGGCGATCAGGCAATTCAGCGGAAAACAGCCGCCGCAACAGCAAAGGTATCGGAAGATGCAACTGCGGCGCTTGCCCGCTCTCTCGCATACCTGAAATAACCGTGTCCGTTGGACAGTCCTCGGACAAATCCACGGACACGTCCGCGGACAGTCCAATAGACAAGCAAAAATTCTGCCTGATAGATAAGAAAAAGCAGAGGCTATAACGCCTCTGCTTTTTGCTGCTATTCTGCTAATATCTGTTGTAGATCTCGCCTCTGTTTCCTGCATCAATCACCATGACAATGAGCTCCCCATGATCTACGGTGTAGATGATTCGATACTCTCCAACGCGCAGACGGAGCAGATCATTGTGCCCCTTGAGCTTTTTAATATCCTCACCGTTTGGCAGCAGCTCGATTGCGGCGACGATTCGCTTTTTCTCGTTGAGTGGCAGTCGATCAATAAATTTCTTTGCTTTCTTCTTGATGATGATTCGATACATCAATCAATCCCCCACTCCCGCTTGCAATCTTCAAGCGAATAGCCCTTGCCTTTTTCAGGATCCGGATCATTTTCGTAATTCTCGACCATGCGCTGACAAAAAGCATCGTCGGCTTCTTCGTCGGCAGTAATCCCCTGAACATAGGCCAAAACATAGCCCATTTTGTAGTCAGGCACACTGCGCAGCAAATCAATAACTCTTTCACGGTTACTCATAATGTGACCTCCTTGTCGTTTTTTTGCCATTATGAAACGCAAACATTGCACGTAAGCAAACGCACGGGAAAAATTAAGGGGCTATTTGTCCGTTGCTGTCCTCGCAATATTCTAAAAAGTTGTTCGGCTGACATTCCATAAGCTGACACAATTTTTCGATGTTTGCCCAAGAAATAGGTTTTTTCTCTCGCAATGATTGAATTGCGCCCTCAGACAAAAGGCGCTCTTTTCTCAATTTTGTCGTGTTGTACCCGTGATCCTTCAAAGCGGTCAACACATCTTCTTTATAAACAAGCGGCACTGTTTTCTCCTTTCCGGAGGCTGAGATATTGCAGCCTTCTTTTCCATTATAGTCATAATAGCACAGTAATACACGGAAATCAATGTAAAATATCAACAACATTTTACACAGATATTCGTGCAATTTGCGAATTGAAGTTACACGGAAAACCGTGTATATTATAATCACAGCAAGGGAGAAACAAAACAATGTTTCGTAACCGGCGATCAGAAGAGCTTGATAGAAAGTCCCAAAGGGATAGAGACTCAGGAGGTCGCCGCCCTCGCAAAAATCAAAATGGAGGTTTGATAAATGAGCATCAATGAAATTGAGAGCAAAGCCCGCGAGCTGCGGCAGCTTCAAGCGCTCATCGACGAGGCCACGGCGGAAGCCGAAGCCCTCAAGGACGCGATCAAGGCCGCTATGGGCGACGCCGAGGAAGTCCACGCCGGCGAGTACAAAATCACATGGAAGCCGGTAACGGCCTACCGGCTGGACACTGCGGCACTGAAAAAGGCGCTGCCGGACGTGGCCGAACGCTTCACCAAGCGGAGCACAACGCGCCGCTTTTGCGTGGCATAACAGAAAAAGCCCTTGCGGCGTCGCCTCGCTGCAAGGGCTCTCACTGGGGAGTTATGTTTCTTATGAAAAAGACTCACGCAAAAGCGGCGCCCGTTCGCCGCTCACATGAATCAGCGTATACGATAAGGAGGACGCTGTCAAGATGGTAATTAAACGAAATAAGGCAGAAGAACAGGAAGTTTCTCAGCGCTGCGGCAGCTGCTTACACTGGCGGCCGTTGAGCTCGCAAAACGTGCGCGGTATCCGCGTCTGTCATTACCTGTTAGATACCGGAAAAACGAGAGGAATGCGTGCGCAGGAATGCACGAGAAAGGAAACAGTATGAGCAATTTAGATATCGAATTCATTTGCGACAAGTATGATATGATCGGCAGCTTAATCTATGCAATGGTAGATTATGTTCCAAGTTATGGCAGCGAGAGAGAAACGCATGACCGTTTCGATCATCTTTTCTTCCTTCTGGAAAAGGAATTCAACAATACAACAAAAGAATTCCACACCTTGCTTAATGAGATGAGCTGCGCAGACGCCGGAGATCAGAACGACAGTGACAAGATCGACGAAATGCGAGTTACAATCGAAAGACTGAAAAAAGGAATCAAGTAAGGGAACGCCCGCCGCTGGATCATCTCAGCGGCGGGCGTTTTTATGTGGTCAAGCGCTTAAATTTTTCTATCAAAATACCCCCGAAATTTTGACCCCATTTTGACCCCATATTTGACCCCTTACAGCTTTTATAACCATTTACAGCATTTTACGCCAAAATCCGAAAAGCCTTGAAAACACAGGGATTTCTTTACGCGCATTTACAGCATTTTACACCTGCTTGCGAATTCAAATCCTCTCTTCCGCGCCAAGTAAAAACCTTGAAGCCATAACGGTTT
>ERZ1106951.3334-NODE-3334-length-11696-cov-6.578129_pt1 | contig 11696 bp, 10 predicted proteins | sample MGYA00403676_ERZ1106951 | MGnify/ENA primary metagenome ERZ1106951 (study PRJEB35170, sample SAMEA104062398) | human gut metagenome | biome: human gut; feature: human-associated habitat; material: faeces | place: Denmark | collected 2012-04-23 ...
CAAGGTTCTCTCCCCCACCCGCTGCGGCGGGAGCCCCCTCCCAGAGGGGGCCAAGAGAGGCGGTCACGCGCCTCTGTGGATCTCCACCACGCACGGCTGGTGGGACAGGCGGGTCAGCATCTCGTCCACCGGCATCTGCATCGTGCCGGTGCGGACTGTGACCTCGACCTGGGCCGCGCCGTTCTCCGGGCGGGACTGGGTGATGGTCACGATGGACGCGCCCGCCGCCGAAATGCCCGACAGCAGCCCCTGCAGTGCGCCGGTCTTATCCAGCAGCGTTGCCACCACGGTGATGGACTCGCGCCCGGTCTCGGCGTCAAACACCGTATCCTTATATTTATAGAAGGCACTGCGTGATATGCCTGCCTGCTTGGCCGCGGCGGAGATATTGCTCACCGCACCCGAGGCCAGCAGCTCCTTGGCCTGCAGCACCTTGACAAAAACTTCCGGCAGAACATCCGCGTCTACCAGCAGAAAACGCCTCTCGGCCATCGTGTATCCCCCTTGTGTACAACTGTTCTCGATGTGTCCCATCATACCACGGGCAAGGCCCGGTTGCAAGCCTTTTGCGGCGGTTTTTGTGCAATTTGTCAAATTGCACAGCCCACAGTAGGGAAAAGTCGATATCTTTTGTGCGAGCACAACTGTAGCTGATACAAAAACACACCATCCGAACCGGGTACGATTCGAATGGTGTGTTTTTCTCTGCTGTGCGGTAGGGGCCGGACATGTCCGGCCCTGTCGTGTAAGGCAGACGTATGCTTACGGAAAGGCCGCGGGCCGGGCATGCCCGGCCCCTACATGGGAGGCAGCTTTTTATTCCGTTGGCTCAGTGGTGGTGTCCCCTGCGGCGGCGGCAGCGTCCGCGGCGGCCTGGGCCAGGGCGGCGTAGGGGTCGTCCTCGGAGACCGTGTAGCTGTTATCGGGCAGGTTGTCCTCGGTGTAATAGCCCACACTGCCGCCGTTGGAGATGATCGCGCCGGTGGAGGTGTCAAAGTGTTTCTCGACGACGTTCTCGCCCTTGGCGAACTCCTTGACCGGCAGGTCGGCCTGCAGGTCCTCCATCAGTGCCTTCCAGGCGTACTGGATGGGGCTGGCGTTGCGGCCCGCCTTGCCCAGCGTGTCCATCTCGGTCGGGCGGTCACAGCCCCACCAGATGGCGGTAACATAGTACGGCGTCAGACCGGCAAAGGTGTAGTCCTTGTAGTTGCTCGTCGTACCGGTCTTGGCCACAGAGTCCATCTCGCCGTCGGGGGCCTTGCCGTAGGCAGTACCCTTTCTGCTGTGCAGGACATTCCACATCATGCGGTTCATGATGTACGCCGTGTCCGCGCTGATGGCCTGGGTCGTGTTGATATACTTGTTGTTGTCCAGGATCATGTTGCCCTGGTAATCGGTGATCTCGGTATAGTAGTGCGGTGTCGTGAATGTACCGGTGTTGAACATCGTGTACGCACCGGCCAGCTGCACCACCGTCAGGCCGCTGCTCTGGGAGCCCAGGACCAGCGGTCCGAGGTCCATATCGTTCTCGGCGTTGATATAGCTGCATTCCAGCGTGTCATGGACAAAGTTGTACAGGTAGTCCACGCCGACCATATCGCCGACCCAGACAGCCACCGTGTTGTAAGACTGCTGCAATGCGTCGTAGACGAGCATCGGGTTGCCCTGACCGCCTACACCGCCGTAGTTGGTGGGCCAGGCGCGCCAGACGTCGCTGCGGGACTGCGCCGCCTCGGAGAAGGGACTCATGACGCCGATATACTGATCCTTCAGTACCTTCTTGTCCTCGGCCGAGTAGTACGGGGAGTCCAAAATCTGCGAAGAATAGTTGATGAGCTTATAATCCAGCGCCAGCGCATAGGCTCCGATGGGCTTCATCGTAGAACCGGTCTGGTGCGGCGAAGTCGCGCGGTTGAAGCCCAGATCGTATTTCTTCTCGCCGATACCGCCGCCGATGCCAAGGATGTTGCCGTCGTAGTCCAGCGTCGCCATGGCGGCCTGCGTGCGGACTTTCTCGTACACGCAGAGGTACTCGGTGGTGTCGTTGGGGTAATCCGGGTCGGTGGAGGTGCCGGTCTTGAGGGTCGTGCCCTCGTCATCGGCGTAGACGGGGATAGCCTCCTGCCCGTAGACGGCGTAACCGTCCTTCGTGATGGGCAGGCCGGTGGCCTCGTCGTACTGCACCTCATCCCAGCTGCTGCTGTCGGCGGGATAGTCGCGCAGGCAGACAGGCTCCTCGTGCCACAGTGCGGGGATGAGGTCGTCCTCGTTGTACATCGTCTTCTCGATGCCCGCCTGCACGGTGGGGTCAACGGTGGAGTAGATGCGCAGACCGCCGGAGAAGATCAGCTCCTTCGCCTCGTCGGCGGTGTAGTTCAGGTCCTCCTGCAGCTGGTTCAGCAGCTGGGTGTACAGGGCATCAGTGAACCAGGAGTTGCTGGACGAGCGGGTCGCGTTCTCGGTGGTGCTCGTCTTTTCGGTCAGGGTGACAGTCTCAGCCTTGGCGGCGTTGAACTCGGCCTCGGTGATATACCCCTGGGTGTACATCTCATACAGCACGTGGTTGCGGCGCTTGATGAGTTCCTCGGGGTTCGTGGCGGGGTTGTACTTCGTCGGGTTCTTCGTGATGGAGGCGAGTGTCGCGCACTCGGCCAGGGTCAGATCCTCGACATGCTTGCCAAAATACTCGATGGAGCCGGCCTCCATACCGTGGATGATGCCGGTCAGCGGGATCGTGTTCAGGTACGCCTCAAGGATGGTCTCCTTGCTGTACTTGTTGTCCAGACCCAGCGCACGGAAGATCTCGCGCACCTTACGCATGTTGTCCTGCTCGTTATCGCCGGTCAGGTTCTTGATGAGCTGCTGCTCCAGCGTGGACGCACCGCGGTTCGTGCCCCAGATGCGGTTGCCAGTGAAAGCGTTCAGCGCCGCGCCGATGGTGCCCTTGAGGTTGATGCCGGGCTCGGTGCGGAAGTTCTTGTCCTCGATGGCGATGACCGCGTTCTGCAGATTCTCCGGCATAGCGGAGAGCTCACGCCAGATACGGTTCTCGTTGCGGGAGAGTGAGGCGTACTCGTTGCCGTTGATGTCGTAGACGATCGACGTCTGGCGGTTTTTCTGGTTGTCCAGATCGAGGGTCTCGGCGTCATCCGCCGTGACCTGCACGATATACATGGACAGCAGCACGCCGCCCACGCTGGCCGCCATAATGCACAGGCAGAGCATACAGCCGATGAAGCTGAAGATCATACCGATGATGCTGCGGCGCTTTTTGGGCTTTTTCTTGTTCTTGGGTGCGGGTGCGCCGGGCTGGCCGGTGGCACCTGTCGTCGTCTTTACGCCATCTGTGGAGATATGGCGCTGCTGCTTGGGTTCTATGGGAACCGCCTCCTTTGGTCTGTATCGAAGCGTGGTAACACGAAATTGCACAATGCTATAGAATGGATTATACCACAAAAAGGGGGCAAAAGTACAGCGTCAGACGTAAAATTCACAACTTTCGGTGTTTTTGTCTGTCATGGCGGCCATACTAACCGTGCAAGGGGGAATTATTATGCAAAACCGACAAATCGACGGGCACGGGCTGTACCTTTCGCTGCTGGTGGGGCTGGCCGTGCTCTGCCTTGCGGCGGCGCTGGTCTGGTTTGCCCGCCCGCAGCCGGAAACCGCCGCGCCGCGCTACCTTTTAAAGGACAGCGGCGGGCACGTAGCGCTGTACACCGCCGACGGCATCGGCCCGCTGGCGACCTACGACGACCTTTACACCCGCCTTCTGCCCGAAAGCGACGTCTTAGCCCTGCAGCAGGGCGTTTTTGTAGCCGACGAGGCGGAATTGCAGCGGCGGCTGGAGGACTATGGGCTGTGAAATCAGTGAGGAGTGAACACTGTGGGAAACGGTCTGTAGGGGCGGGCATTGCTCGCCCGGGGAAGGCAGAGGCCGCCGACTTTCCGGGCGGATATGGAATCCGCCCCTACGTGCAGGGGTCGATGCTCGTCATCGACCCGGAAACGCTGCGGCATCTCCTCTCTCCTCACTTTTTCTTGCGTCTGCCCCGCTTTTATGCTATAGTATAGGTAACTACCATACTATAAAGGAGCTATACTATGAGCGAACAGGAAATTCTGAACGCGGTACAGGATATTTTCCGCGATAATTTTGACGACGACACCCTGGAGATCACCCGCAGCACCTGCGCCGATGACATCGAGGACTGGGACAGCCTGGAGCAGATCAACCTGCTGACGGCCATCGAGAAGAAGTTCAACATCAAGTTCAAGCTCGCGGATGTCCGCGGCCTGAAGGATGTCGGCGACCTGCTGGATCTGGTTGCACGGATGGTGTAAAAACCTTGCCTCCCAGAGGGGGCAAGAGAATACGTAAGGCGGCATCCTGCCGCCTTTTTTCGAACAACGAAGGAGCCTGCCATGAACCACTACACGCTGGCGGAGATGACCCCCGGCCTGACCGAGGAATTTACCGTGACCGTCACGCCGGAGATGATGGACGCATTCTGCGCCATCACGGGGGACGTCTCCCCCATCCACATCGACGCCGACTACGCCCGGGGACGCGGCTTCCCGGGGCGAGTCGTCTACGGGATGCTGGGCGCGAGCTTTTTCTCTACGCTGGCGGGCGTCTATCTGCCCGGCGAGCACTGCCTGCTCCACGGCGTGGAGTGCAAATTCGCCAAGCCGATTTTCATCGGCGACACGCTGACCGTCAAGGGCACGGTTGTCGGCGTCAGCGAGATCGGCAGCGAGGCCGAGATCAAGGCCGTTATCACGAATCAGGACGGCAAGCGCGTGACCCGCGGCATCATCAAGGCCGGGCTGGCGAAATAACAAGGAGAAAATCATGTCCTATACCTATTTAATAACCGGTGCCACCAGCGATGTGGGCCGTGCGCTGATCGAGCGGCTGCTGCAAAACGCGCCCGCCGATACGCTTGTGCTGGCCCAGGGCTGCGGCGATCTGGAAAAGCTGGCTGACCTCTGCGCCCGCTTCCCCGGTCAGGTGCGCCCGTTCGACGTGGACCTGTCGGACCGCGCCAAGGTCGATACCTTCGTGCAGGTGCTGGCGGCCTCCGCCCCCGCGCCGACGCATTTCATCCACCTGCCCGCGCTGCCCGTTGTGAACGCCAAATTCAAGGCGTTCGACCAGACCCGCTTTGACCGCGATCTGGAAATTCAGGTCCACAGCGCCGTGCGCATCTGCCGCGCCGTGCTGCCCGCCATGGCCAAGGCCAGGTTTGGCCGTGTGCTGTTCATCCAGACGAGCTACACCATCGGCTGCCCGCCCAAGAATACTGCCGCTTACGTCATGGCCAAGAGCGCCATCGGCGGGCTGGTCAAGAGCCTGGCCGTCGAGTATGCCCGCTTCGGCGTCACGGTCAACTGCGTCGCCCCCAGCATGATGGAAACGAACTTCCTGAAGGACACGCCCGATCTCATCGTGCAGGCCGCGGCGGAGGAAAACCCCATGGGCCGCAACGCAACGCCCGCGGACGTTGTACCCGCCATGGCGTTCCTGCTCTCCGACGAGGCAGGCTTCATCACCGGCGTAACGCTGCCGGTCACGGGAGGTTCGGCCATTGTCTGATACAACATTCCGGCTGGCACGCCTCGGCGAGGATGCCGCCATCATCGACTTTATCAACGCAAACTTTGATATGCGCCTGCCGCTGCTGAACCGCCCCGAGCTGTACCACCACTACTACGCGGGCCGCGGCGGCGTGCCGCAGTTTGCCGTGGCAGAGCAGGACGGCGAGTACGTCAGCGCCGCCGGGTACATACTGGCCAACACAAAGCGCAGGCCGGACATCTGGGTCAGCGTCTGGGTCGCGGCCAAAAGCCACAACGGCGTGGGGTTGGAATTGATGAACGCCCTGCCCGGGCTTTTGAATGCCGACGTCGTCGCCTGCAATAACATCCGCCCCAACACCTGCACGTTCTACCAGTTCCTGGGCTGGAAGGCCGAGCGCCTGCCCCATTACTACCGGCTGGGCCGCCGCCGCGCCTACTATCTGGCAAAGCCGCTGCGGTATTCCCTGCCCCCCGTGCAGCGCGATCTGGGCCTTGCTAAAATCGAGAGCGCCGCGGACCTGATCCCGCTGGGCATGCCCGCCACGCCCCACACGCCGCGCAAGGATGTGTGGTACATGCGGCGGCGGTACTTCCACTATCCGCACTTCAAGTACGATGTCTGGGCCGCGCAGGAGAACGGAAAGCTGCTGGCCTACGTCGTGACCCGCACCGTCACCGCGCAGGAGACCGGCTGTGCCGCCGTTGTGCGGCTCGTGGATTTCATCGGTGAGGACAGCGTGCTGCCCCGCATCGGCGCGGCGCTGGACGCCATCCTGAACCACGCGGGTGCCGAGTACATGGACTGCTACAACGCCGGTATCCCCGCCGACGTCTGGCTGGCCGCCGGCTTCACCGAGCGCGTCGAGGGCGACGGCTGCATCATCCCGAACTACCTGACCCCGCCCGTACACGAGAACACCGAGTATTACTACTTCACGAACAAGCCCAAGAACTTCGTCTTGTTCAAGGCCGACGGCGATCAGGACAGACCGAATCTGAAATAATCGCGAAAAAGCCCGCTGTTGCGATGAACAGCGGGCTTTTTTCTATCTCAAGGGTAGTGCTTACCGGTCGTTCGGTTCCTTTTTGCCCCAGCGGTCACGGAAGTAGTGGGCGGCCAGCTTGGGGGTGCGCTCACGGGTGAACAGACCCTTGCGGTTGCAGCTGCCCACGCGCATCGGGCCCTGCTGGGTCGAGAAGTCCGCGAAGTTCCACGGCCACTCGCCCACGACAAAACGGCGCTCATCCAGACAGCCGTTGATCGTGCGGTAATACTCGACCTGGAACTCCTCGGTGAACATCTCGGGGGCAAAGCCATGCATACCGGCCACCGTGTCCGCGCCGTACTCCGACAAAATCAGCGGCTTGTCGATGGTCTCCCAGAAATCCAGCTCCTTCTTAAAGGCGTAGGCCGCGTTATCCAGATCGCCGCTCAGGTTGTACCAGCCGTAGTAGCGGTTGATGCAGACGACGTCCATCGTGCGGGTCGTGATGTCCTTCGTGTAGTCGTTCTGGCAGCAGACCATCGTGACCGGGCGGTCCTGCGGGTCCTGGGTGTGGGCCTGCTCATACAGCGGGCGCCAGTAGTCGCGGGCGCTCTCGGGGAAGTGCTCGGTGTCCGGCTCGTTGCCCAGGCTCCACAGCACAACGCAGGGGTGGTTCTTGTCGCGCTCGATCATCGCCCGCAGCACGGCGCTGTGGTAGGTCTTGAGCGGGAAGGTCTTGTACGGGTCGCACGCCGCGCCTGCGCCGATGCCGACGGCGGGCGTCTCGTCGATGACGACGATGCCCAGACGGTCACACAGGTCGTAGACCTCCTCGGCATAAGGGTAGTGGCTCATGCGCAGGCAGTTGGCGTTCAGCCACTCGTACAGCTTCAAATCGGTCACCGTCACGCAGGCATCATAGCCGCGGCCACGGAAGGCCGAGTCCTCATGCTTGCAGGGGCCCTTGAAATAGAACGGTGCGCCGTTAATAAGGAACTTGTGCCCGCTGACCTCCACGCTGCGGAAGCCGAACTTCTGGCGGTACTCGTCCTTGCCGAACTTAACCAGCGCCGTGTAGAGATACGGCGTGCCGGGGCGGGGCTGCCACAGGCGGGCGTTCTCCACCTGCACGGTGCCCGCGGCACCGTCGGCGCAGGCCACAATGCGGTCCTCTGCGTCCAGAATTTCCACCTTGACGCTGCCCTCGCCCACGGTGTCCACCGTGTAGCGCAGCGTGCCGTTCATATCGGCGGCGACGGTCACATCGCGGATGTAGGCCGCCGGGGTCGTGTAGAGGTGCACCGGGCGGGTGATGCCCGCATAGTTGAAGAAGTCAAAGTTCGGCAGGTTGATGCCCTGAGCCTGCTGGCGCGCCTTGCCGGCCTCGACGGCGGGAATGCCCGCGTTGTCGGAGCCGAAGAACGCCGTGCCGCCCTCGTTGCCGACAGGCAGCGAGCTGTGGCCGATGCGGTTGTCCACCTCGACATCGAGCGTCACGGTCTCGCCGGGCTGAGCCAGCGCGGTGATGTCGGCCTCAAACGGAAGGAAGCCGCCGCGGTGGCTGGCGATCTCCTGCCCGTTCAGCCGCACCACGGCGTTGTGGGTCACAGCGTCGAAGCGCAGCACCCGGCGCGCGCCCTCGGGCACGGTGAAGGTCGTGCGGTAGTAGGCCATGCCGTAATGGCGGCGGAACTCCGGGTCGGGGCTCTGGTCATTGTAGGAAGCCGGAACCGCAATGGGCTGCCAGGGCTCATCGGCGTTGAAGCGGAAATCCCACACGCCGGACAGATCCCGGACACTGCGGGCAGAATTGGACTGCGGATACATATACATTACCTCTCTCTCTTTGCGCTAAAGACCTCCCTCTGCGAGACAGACTCCCCCGATACGGGGGAGGTGGCACGTAGCGCCAGAGGGGGGAACGGTGGCCGAAGGAAGAGAACTTTGCGGTAATCCGAAATATTTCGGGCCATGGCAAGGCTCTCTCCCCCACCGCCTGCGGGCGGAGCCCCCTCCCAGAGGGGGCCAAGAGAATTATTCGTGCCGGCTCTCCACTGTGGTGGTAAAGACGGACGTGCCGACGGGGACGTCGTACCTGACCGCGGGGATGACCGTGTTGGGGTCGTACAGGTTCGTGTTGGGGTAGGCGTTCACAAGGAAGCCCTCGCCGCCACGGCCCTGCACGGTGCAGCGGCAGGTGTCGTTGTGGGCCTCGGCCCCGGTGCCGTTGGCCGCGGCGGCAAAGCCGGCGGCAAACTTGGGCACGGCAAAGCCGCAGTCATACGCCGTGCAGGCGATGGTGCTCTCCACCGTATGGTTGCGGACGTGGCCCCACTTAGTGGGCACCAACTCCGTCGTGACCTTGATGCCCGGGAAGGGCCGCCACTCGCTCAGCAGACGGTCTCCCATCAGGACAAACCTGTCGCTATGGCGGCGTACGAAGGTCCAGCCGTCGATGACGAAGGCCAGCATACTGTCGGGCGCGGCCTGCTCCAGCTGCAGATAGCTGCGGCTGGCCGAGAATCCGAACCGCGTGTTGTAGACGAACTTGCCGTACTTCTCGACGAACTGGCCGTGGTCGTCCTTCTCGTAGTTGGCGGGCGAGTAGGCGTTCAGCTGGCCGTCCGGCAGACGCTGCAAAAGCAGGTCTGCGCTGGGCTGGCCGGTCACACCGGCGCGGGTCAGCTCGACGGGCAGCGGGGCGGCCTCGGCGGTCCAGAACGGGTGGTCGTCGGGCAGGGCCAGCAGCAAAAAGACCTTCAGGCCCCAGTACGGGCTGCCGGGGGCGTTGTACTGCTCGGCCATGTACTGCTGCGGGTAGCCGTAGCCGATGGTCAGCACGCCGTCGCGGTCAAAGATGGGCCGTGCCAGCCACCAGTTCAAATTGCGCACGATGATGCCCTTCATGACCGGCAGGGGCAGCGGCTCGAGACCGGCCCAGATGCAGGCGGAGTAGAAAGCGCTCTGGCCGATGCGGTAGGTCAGGCTGCGGCCAAAAGGCAGCGCCGCGCCGTTTTCATCGAACCAGCGCGCAAACTGCTGGCCAAACTTGGTCGCGCGGTCCCGGTAGAGCGCCGCGCGGGCGGGGTCGCTCTTAGCGGCAAACACGCTGTAGAGCACGGTGTAATACTGGATGGCCCAGGGGTTGTAGTAATCCTTCTGGGGCTTGATGTCCGCCGGGCCGTCGGAGTACCAGCCGTCGGCGACGTACCATTTATCGACCTCGGCCATGTCAGCGGCGGCGCGGGCCATATCGCAGGGCATCCCGACAGAGTCGAGCGCCAGATTGACGAGCACGCGGAACAACAGCCAGTTGCAGCCGGGCAGGTCATGGTGGTTGATCGTATCGAGCCACTTTGCCAGATTGGCCTTTTCGGCGTCGGTCAGCGGCTCCCAGACGCTCTCAGGCGTCTCCAGGATCGCGCAGGCCAGCGCGGCCATCTCCACAAAGAGCTGGTCATAATCGTTTGGGTCGCCCCAGTATTCGGGGCTCTCGGGGTCGGTGCCGCTGACCAGACCCTTGCGGTAGATGCGCAGGAAGTTATCCGCCCTGCCGCCGCCCGTCCAGAACGGGGCCAGCGCCCACAGCGGGCGGGAGAAGGCTTCCATCTCGATCGTGCGGCCCGGGTAGGTCACGCCGGTGTCGCCAAGGTGCAGCCGTGCGCCGCCCTCGGAATACAGCGGCAGCAGCGGGTCCAGAAATCGGTGCATCAGCGCCGTAAAATCGGACTTTGTATGTAATTTCATCACCAGTACAGCTCCCAATCCTTTGTCAATCTCGTCAGCGCTTCCATGTAGAAGTAGTCGCCCCAGCTGACGCACTCGTCAACGCCCTCGGGCGTGCAGGTGTTGTAGGGGCTCTTTTTGCTGTAGGTGCCGTGGCGCACAAGGCCGATGCCCTGCGGGCCTTCCTTGACGGCGTAGTGCGCGGCCACGCTGCCCAGCATCTGGGCGGCCAGCTTCGTGTACTCGGCAGCCTCGTCGGTGCCGACGTACTTGGCGGCCTCCAGCAGGCCGCAGGCCACGATGGACGTGGAGGAGGAGTCGCGTGGCTCCTCGGTGCCGCTGGTGAAGGTCATATCCCAGTACGGGACCAGGTCCTCGGGCAGGCGCTCCAGATAGTAGGCCAGCACGCGGCGGAAGGCGTCCAGATACTCGGGGCGTCTGGTGTAGCGGTAGCTGATGGCCGTGCCGTAGACGCCCCACGCCTGACCGCGGGCCCAGCAGGAGTCATCCTTATAGCCCTGACAGGTCGCGCCGCGCACAGGGCCGCCGGTCACGGGGTCCATGAAGAAGGTGTGGTAGGTCGAGCCGTCCGGGCGGATGGAGTTGGCCAGACAGGTCGTGACATGCTTGTGCGCCAGATCGGCGTAGTGGGCGTCGCCGGTGGTCTCGCTGGCCCAGTAGAGCAGCGGCACGTTCAGCAGGCAGTCGATGATGTAGCGGTAGTTGTCGGCAGCGCCGAGCGCGCCCCACGCCTGAAAGAACTCGCCCTTCTCCTGAAAGCGGGTGCAGAGCTGGTCGGCAGCCAAGATAGCGGCCCTTCTCCCCTTCTCACTGCCGGTCAGCTTGTAGGCGGCGACACAGGAAGGGCTGTACAGGAAGCCCATGTCGTGGTGGTCGACCTCGATCTTGTGCTCAATGCGGTAGAGGAAGCTGTCCACGAGGGTCAGCGCGGTATTTTTGAACGCCTCGTCGCCGGTGCGCTCATAGCTCAGCCAGACCTCACCGGGCCAGAAGCCGCAGGTCCACTGGTTGTTCTCGCATTGGGGATAGATGTCATGGACGCTGGAATGGTTCTGGCAGTGGTCGGTATACAGCGGCAGATTCCGGCGGACGAGCGCAATAGCGGTATCCAGCGCCTGCTCAGCCTCGGGTTTGGTCAGGACTTTGTTTGAGAATGTTTTCATTGTAGGAAACCTCATGCTCACAAATAATAAATAATAAATGCGGTGGTTCGCGTCGCTGCGCTCCGCTAAAAAATATTGTGCATCTGTGGGCAACACTGCGGGCGGATATGGAATCCGCCCCTACGTTTTTTGCTTTCGACCACCGGGAGAAAACTCCACATTTTTTATTATTTATTATTTCTTATTTTTTATTTTAAAAAAGAAGGGGGCGCAGGGC
>ERZ1106951.3341-NODE-3341-length-11673-cov-3.558960_pt1 | contig 11673 bp, 9 predicted proteins | sample MGYA00403676_ERZ1106951 | MGnify/ENA primary metagenome ERZ1106951 (study PRJEB35170, sample SAMEA104062398) | human gut metagenome | biome: human gut; feature: human-associated habitat; material: faeces | place: Denmark | collected 2012-04-23 ...
GAACTATTTTAAAAGATAATTTTTATTTTGCAAGTTAAATATTCCGAACGCATAAATTACCTCATGCTCCGGCTTTTTTCCACTATTATTGCCTTTTTGTTTCTGTCATACTCCGGCACCTTTTTTTCCCTGTCATACTCCGGCTTGACCGGAGTATCCGGAGGAATGGAAGCAGAACAGCCTTTAATCTTTACCGATTTGAACATTCCGGTTAATATGCACCGACAAAATAATGCCGAACGATGCCATAATCGACAGCATAACCGTTCCGCCGTAAGAAATCAGCGGCAAAGGAATGCCGACCACCGGAATAAGCCCGAGAACCATTGAAATATTGATAAAGACATACATAAAATAGTTGGTTGCCAAACCGATAGCCACCAGTTTACCGAAATAGCTAGTGCTTTTGAGGGCAAAAGAATAACTGTAAGCCAAAATCAAAAAGTTCAGCACCACAATCAGCACCGCTCCCATCATGCCGAATTCTTCGGACAACATGGTAAAAATAAAGTCGGTATGTTTTTCCGGCAGAAAATTCAAATGGCTCTGCGTGCCTTTGAGAAAACCTTTGCCAAACACGCCGCCGGAACCCAGCGCAATTTTGGACTGAATAATATGATAACCGGCCCCCAGGGGATCCCGCTCCGGGTCCAGGAAAGTCAACACCCGGTTGCGCTGATAATCATGCAGAAAAGCCCAGGCAATCGGCATGGAAACCAAACCGCCGATGAACACCACCGCAAACTTCCAAACCTGAACCCCCACCGCAAAGAAAATCGCCCCGGTGGTAAACAGCAGCATCAGCGCCGTTCCCAAATCCGGCTGTAAGATAATCAGGGCAGCCGGAAACAAAGCCATCAACAGCGGCGGAATAATCCCTTTGGTGCTCTCAATCGTTTGCAGCGAAGAGGTATGAAAATAACGCGCCAAAACCAGCACCATGGCAATTTTCATCAGCTCGGAAGGCTGCAATTTAAAAAAGCCGAAATTAATCCAGCGCTGCGCCCCCATGCCGATATGCCCGGTAATATCAACAATCACCAGCAGCACCAGCGTCCCGAAATAAAAAAGATAAGCATAGCGCATCAGCCACCGGATGTCTATCAGCGCCAGAAACAGCATCAAACCGAAACCGATGGTAAAACGAACCAGTTGGTTAACCGCCCAAGGCTGCCAGTTGCCGTTGGCCGCCGAATAAAGCATAATGACGCCGATAGCCGCCAGCGTAATAATCAGCAGCAAATAAGTAAAGCTCAGGTTTGCCAGTTTTTCGCGAATGGTCAGCGTCTGATTGCGAAAGGTTGTTTCATAAGGCTTATACATCATTCAACCGTCCTAACTTTCTCATTAACCGGGTCAAGCTTCAGCGTCTCCAGCAGCAGTTTGGAGGCAATCGGCGCCGCAGCCGAAGAACCGCCGCCGCCGTGTTCGACCAAAACGGCTACCGCGTAACGGGGATTGTCATGCGGCGCATAGGCAATAAACAAACCGTGATCCCTGTATTTCCAGGGCAGCTCGTTTTGTTTCAGCACCCGTGTCTGCCGCTCTTTCATCGTAATCCGGCGCACCTGGGTCGAACCGGTTTTACCGCTCATCATTTGCCCGTTATAGTCAAAATGCGACCGGTAAGCCGTACTGCCCGGAATATTGACCACGGCAAACATGCCGTCTTTAACCAGCTTGATATTTTCATCAGCAACGTCAATTTTTCGGATAGTGCTTTTATCCTTAACTTTGGTAAACGTCGGTTTAACCTCATAACCGCCGTTGGCAATCCGGGCAACCATGGTTGCCAGCTGCAGCGGGGTGGTCAGAATATAACCCTGCCCGATACCGGAAATCACGCTTTCTCCCTGCTGCCAGGGCTCGCCGAAACGTCTCAGTTTCCATTCTTTGTCCGGAATCAAACCGGCCTTTTCGTTTTCAAGACCAACGTCAATTCTGCTCCCGAGCCCGAAACGGCGCGCCATATCGGCAATTTTTTCGATTCCCAGCCGCAAAGCCACTTCATAAAAGAAAATATCGCAGGAATGTGCCAAAGCCTCCACCACATTCAAACTGCCGTGACCGCCGCGTTTCCAGTCATGGAAAATATGGTTGCCCAAAGTCATCTGCCCCGAGCAGTAAAAATGCGTATCCGGCTTGATGACTCCGGACTCCAGAGCCGCCAATGCTACCAAAACCTTAAACGTCGAACCCGGAGAATATTGTCCGGAAATTGCCTTGTCGGTCAGCGGGCGCTTTTCATTATTCAGCCAGGCTTTCCAGTCCGTATTGCTGACACCTTTGGTCATCAAATTCGGATCAAAGGACGGCGCCGACACAAAAGCCAGAATTTCGCCAGTATTTACATCCAGCAGAACCGCCGCGCCGCTTTCCTCGCCAAACAGCTCAAAAGCCTTCTGCTGCAAACGCGAATCAATCGTTAAGGTCAGCGGCTGGCCGGGAATACCGTCATTTTTTTCGATTTCTTTCATAATGCGCCCATAGGCGTTGACTTCCAGCTTCAGGCTTCCGCCTTTGCCGCGCAGTTCTTTTTCATAGCGCTTTTCAATGCCTGACTTGCCGATTTTGAATCCCGGAACCTGCAGCAGCGGGTCATCGTCCTGTTTGGCTTCCTTCTCATTGACGGCCGCCACATAGCCCAGAATATGCGCCATGCTCGGCCCGAAAGGATAATCCCGGCTTAACCCCTCGTCAATATATATCCCCGGCAAATCGGCCGCATTCAGCTGAATGCGCGACACTTCCTCCCAGGTCAGGTTTTCCTTAATCTTAATCGGCACAAAACTGCGGTTGCGTTTCATGTCTCTTTTGATTTTTTCCTCTTCGTCCGCCGATAAAGGCATAATCTTCTTAAACGCATCCAGCGTTTCCTGCACGTTCGGCGTCTGCTCGGCCACAATCAAAGCCTGAAAATTCTGCGTATTGGTGGCAATCATTACGCCGTTGCGGTCATAAATCACTCCCCGCGGCGGAATCAGCAGACGGGTTGAAATCCGGTTTTCGTCCGCCAGCGTTTTATAGCGGTCGGCCTGATACACCTGCAGGTAATAAAGCCGTCCGACAATCACCAACAGCAAAAAAAACTTTCCCAGCGCCATAATCAGCGAACGCCGGATTAAAACCTTTCCCTTGTCGTTGTCGCGGTTCATCTCAGCCCTCATCTTTCATCAGCTTGTTCTGCACAAAAGCGTTGACTAAGCCGATAACCGGATAAAAAGCGATTGTAAACAAGAGGTTGAACATCAACATCGACAGCGGCAGAAACTGGCTGTAATAAACCGAAACCAACAGCCAGCGGCTGAACATCGTAATCAGGCAGAACACGGCAAAACCGTACCAGGTAACCAAAGGTTTGCCGTTCAAATAAACCGCCAGATTGCTCACCAGCAAATACATAATCAGACAGGAAAAAATATTGGCGCCGAAAGGTGCCGAGGTGACAATATCCTCAACCAGTCCCAGAAAATAAACCGAAAACAGATTAAAAATATCCGGACGATGCAGCATCCAGAAAAAAACGCACATCAGTCCCACTGCCGGCCGCAGATTGTTCGCCGCGGCAAAATTCAGCGGCACATAAGACATCAAAACCAAAATGATTGACGTCAGCAGCGGCAGAAGCTTCTGCAAAGATGCGGCAAGATTTTCACGTAATTCCTCACTCATGCCTCATTCTCCGGTCTGCTCCGGCTGGATGATTTCCTCCTGCTGCAACATATCCGCCAAACCATAATCGACGATTTTGACATATTCCAAACGGTCAAGATTGCCGAATGTTTTGATTTTAATATTGTTCTTTTCAACCGAACTTACCTTGCCGATGGGCAGGCCAGGCGGAAAAACGCCCGCAACGCCGGAAGTAACCACCCGGTCGCCGATAGACAGTTCGGCATCCAGCGGAATAAACACCAGTTTGGGAATTGACGTATTGTCGCCGGAAAGAATACCCCGCACCCTCGTCCGTTCGACAATAACCGGAATTTTCGAGTTAATATCGGTAATCAGGATAATTTTGGAATACATCTTGCCGACCTGTTCGATACGCCCGATAACCCCGTTGTCGCTCAGAACCACCTGCCCCTTTTTCACGTTTTTGCTGCCGCCGGTATAGGCAATCAACGAATGCGAAAAGGCGTTCCCCTCCTCGGCAATAACCCGCGCCGTAACATAAGTCGCTTCCGGCGGCGGCGTATAATTCAGCAGATTGGAAAGCAGTTTGTTTTCAATTTCCAGCGCCCGGGCATGGTTGCTCATCATAACCAGCTGGCGGTTTTCTTCCCGCAGGCGGTTGTTGTCTTCATGAATTTGCTTAAGTTCGCGAAAATAATCATAAACTCCGGCCAAAGCCCGCGCCGGAATAACCAAAACATCAATCAGCGGGCTGACCACGTCTGTTGCAACCGATGACGTCTTTTCAATAATCACCGTATCGGTTTTATTCACCAGCATCATCACAAAAGCGGATAAAAAGAGCAAAACAATCGCAAACTTCTTTACCAGAAGCCGGATGTTGCTCAAATGCATAAATAAAACTTTCCGCCTTTTCATTAATCAATCCGCAACAGAAAATTAAGAATTAAAAATAGATAAAAACCTGATAAAGGGGGCTGCCGTTCCTTCATTTTTCACAGTATATAATCAGATACCTAAGAAAAAAATTTAAAAGAACGCCTCCCCCTTTGGCAAGTTTTCATCTAGTACATAGTGGACAAGATACCTCTGAACTTGCGGAACTCGTCTAATGCCCGGCCGGTACCCTTAACCACGCAGGCCAACGGATCTTCGGCAATCGAAACCGGCAGGCCGGTTGCATTGCGCAGAACCTGATCCAGATTGGTCAGCAAAGCGCCGCCGCCGGTCAGAACAATACCTTTGTCAACGATATCGGCAGCCAGTTCCGGCGCAGTATTTTCCAAAGCAACCTTAACCGCTTCAACAATCTGCGAAACCGGCTCAGCCAGACTTTCGGCAACCTGGCGTTCGGAAATAACAATTTCCTTCGGCACACCGTTCATCAAATCGCGGCCTTTAATTTCAACCGTACGGCCTTCGCCTTTCTCCGGAGGACAGGCGGAACCGACTTCTTTTTTAATCTTTTCGGCAGAGCCTTCGCCGACCAGCAGATTGTGATTGCGACGAATGTAAGAAATAATCGCCGCATCCATCTTATCGCCGCCGACGCGGGCGGAACGGGCATAAACGATACCGCTCAAAGACATAACCGCAACTTCGGTGGTGCCGCCCCCGATATCAACCACCATACTGCCCGTCGGCTCGGTAACCGGCAGATTGGCACCGATTGCCGCTGCCATCGGCTCTTCAATCAGCCAAACCTTACGGGCACCGGCAGCTTCGGCAGATTCCTGAATGGCACGGCGTTCAACCGCGGTCGAACCGGAGGGAACGCAGACAATAACCATCGGCGAAGCAAAAGTGCGGCGGTTGTGAACCTTGCGGATAAAATATTTAATCATTTCTTCGGCGATTTCAAAATCGGCGATAACGCCGTCGCGCAGCGGACGAATGGCGCTGATGTTTCCCGGAGTACGCCCCAGCATCAATTTAGCATCGTTACCGACGGCCAGAACTTGTTTTTTGCCGCGGAATTCTTCAATTGCAACCACGGAAGGTTCATTCAGGACAATACCTTTTCCCTTCACATAAACCAGGGTATTGGCCGTACCCAGGTCAATTGCCATATCTGCTGATAACCAGCCCATTATATTTGCAAGCATTTATTATATCTCCGGATTATTTGAATTTACTATTATTTGAGTTTTATAACCCTTTACGTTATTGTGCAACCCTTATAATCGTTTTTTAACATCAAAAATGACTTTTTCCCGCTCTTCCGGACTCCCCTTATAACAGGAGTCGAGCACGATATCGGCGGCAAGTTTATTCTTAAACCAGGTCATCTGTCTTTTGGCATATTGCCGGGTGTGCAGCTTAGCCTGCGCCGAGGCTTCGTCCAGCGAGCATTTTCCTTCGACAAAAGCCAGCAGTTCCGGCACACCGAGCGCCTTCATCGCCGGCAGGCGGCTGTCCAGCTTTCTGGCCGCAAGCTCCGCTGCCTCTTTAAGCGCTCCGGCTGCCAGCATTTGTTCCCAGCGCCGGTAACAGCGGCTGTCCAGCTCCTCACGTCCGGGAATGATTTTAATAACCACAAACGAGGCTTCAGGCAGCTTTTTAACCATCGGTTTCCGGTGCCACACACTCAGAGGCACGCCGGTATCCCGCCAGACTTCATAAGCCCGGCGTACCCTGGTAGTATCATTCGGGCTCAGCCTTTTCGCCGTCGCCGGATCGTATTCCCGCAGCTTTTCATGCAGAGCCTGCACGCCGTATTCCCGCAGCAATGCTGCCGCTTCCTGTCTAACCGCCGCCGAAGTTTCGGGTATGGGCGTGGTTCCGTTAATCAGATTGTCCAGATACAAACCGGTACCGCCCGCCACCACCGGCAGCTTCTGCGCCAGCCAGGCGCTGCGGATTTCCGCCGCTGCCAAATTCAGCCAATCCACCACCGAACCGTTGACATCCGCCGGAAAAATCTCATACAGCCGATGTGGTACCCGTGCCTTGTCGGCAGCAGAAGGAACCGCTGAAATTATCGGCGTATCCTGATAAATCTGCATGGAATCCGCATTAATCACCACGCCGTTTAAAGCCTCGGCCAAATCCAGCGCCAAACCGGACTTGCCGGAAGCCGTCGGACCGGCAATTACCACCACCGGATGCTTCAAAACCGTCATTGCGCAACAAAATCCTTTATTTAAACTAATTTTATGTTATTGTAGCCCTCAAGTTTTGATATTTTATTAAGAAAGCTCTGCAACACAATGAAAAAAACTCTGTTTACGTTATTCTCCCTGCTGTGCCTGTGCCGGGAAGCCGGCGCTTTCAGCGTCACACATGACTTCACCGTTTTCATCGGCCCTTTTAATGCCAGTCAAACATCCTTTACCTACGCGCTCAGCCCCGACAGTTATGCCGTTGCCTCCAAAGTCAAAACTTTCGGCTTGTTCGACACCCTTTACCCCTTTGAAGCACGCTATGCTACCACCGGACACATTAAAAACGGCAAACTTGAAACCACCAGCTACAAATATCAATCACAGTCGCGTTTCACCAAACGCAAAAAAGAACTGATTTATAATGAACAGGGCGTACCGGTTTACCGCATCAGCTCCAAAAACGACAAAGAAAAAAAGGTTGAAATCACACCCGATCCTAAAAACAACGAAACGACCGACCTTCAAACTGTTTTTGCCGAACTTGCCCGTCAATACAATCAGGTTAAATTCTGCGATTCCCGCATGGAGGTTTTTGACGGCAAACGCCGCTTTGACGTTATCTTCAAAGACGAGGGTAAAGAAGAACTGGCGCCCAACCAGTTTTCGCCGCTGACCGGAATAGCAAGCAAATGTTCCATGTATATTGACAAGCTCGGCTCCGAAGGCGACGACCTGCTTTGGCAGTTTACCTCCGACCGCCCGATTTATTTTTGGATTCTTGCCGATGAAAAAACCGGCATTCCGTTTATTGCCCGCATAGAGGTCGAAGAAACCCCGCTCGGCAAAATGAATGTTTACACTCACAACATAACCATTGAGGAATAAAAAATGTTAGATAAAGCGGAACTTCTGCTTCCGGCCGGTTCACTGGTCAAACTCAAAACCGCAATTCTTTACGGCGCCGATGCCGTTTACGCCGGAACACCGGACATGTGCCTCCGCGCCCAGTCCAAAATGACGTTGGAAGACTTGGAAGAAGGCATCAGGTTTGTTCACCAAAACGGCAAAAAAATCTACCTGACCTTAAACCTGTTTATGCATAACCGTGACGTCGCCAAGCTGCCGCAATTTGTCGAAACCCTGCGTCATTTGCAACCGGACGGCGTTCTCATTGCCGACCCCGGCGTTTTCATGTATGTTAAAGAACACGCCCCGGAATTAAACCTTTTCGTTTCCACTCAGGCCAACATCTGCTCCTCTCTGGCCGTCAAGTTCTGGCAACAGCAGGGAGCCAAACTCTGTGTGCTCGGACGGGAAGTCACCTTTGAGGAGATGCAGGAAATCCGCCGGCAATGTCCTGACATTCTGCTCGAATGTTTTATGCATGGCGCCATGTGCATGTCTTACTCCGGCCGCTGTCTGATTTCCAATTATCTTGCCGACCGCAGCGCCAACCAGGGCAAATGCGCCCACTGCTGCCGCTGGCATTATAAGCTTCATCTCCGGCTGAAAGACGGCTCTGTTAAAGAAATCGAAATCAACGACCAGAACAAAGACGCCTTTGAATTTCTGCTGGAAGAAGAATTCCGCCCCGGCGAACTGTACGAAGTCGTCGAAGACGAACACGGCGGCTATATGCTTAACTCCAAAGATATGTGCCTGCTGCCGCGCCTGCCTGATTTGCTGAACCTCGGCATGGATTCGCTCAAAGTCGAAGGCCGCAATAAAACCGAATACTATGCGGCTGTTGTCGCCCGCACTTACCGCCAGGCAATCGACGATTATTACAGCGATCCCCGACATTGGGATTTCCGCCGCTATATGGATGACCTCTACACCTTGCAGAACCGCGGTTATTGCCTCGGTTTTCACGACGGAAAACTGACCAACATCAGCCAAAACTATGAATACACCCGCACATTGGGCGATTGGCTGTTTGCCGGTTCAATTGTTGAATGGCAGGGCAACCAAGCAATTTTTGAAATCCGCAACTACATTGACAAAGGCGAATTCATTGAATTTCTCCTTCCCGGAACACTGGATAATCTGCGAATAACTTTTGACGAATTTGAAGACGCCGACAGCGGCGAAATCACCGCCAAAGTTTCCGCCGGACAAGGCAAAAAAATCCGCATAGATTTTAACAAATGCAAAATCCAATATTGTCGCAACGAAAAAGAAGAACCAAAAACAGCCCCTGAGCTGAACATTGAAAACATAAAAGAACTGTTGCCGCAATATTGCATTGCCCGCAAACCGGCGCCGCTCACCGGCGAAAACCGAACCATGCTCGATCACAAAAAAGCCGAATTCACCCAACTCTGCAACAGGGAATAAGAAAGAGGCAGGAAATTTCCTGCCTCTTTAATCTTTAACCTTTTTTCAACTCATGCCATACATGCTCAGACGGAACTTCTTCATATGCAGGCCATTGTAATTCCGATTTAACATACTCTCCCTCAATCCAAGAAACACCATCCTCAGCATAACGCCCTAATTTCCACTGATAAACATCACCATTAGGAAAATATAAAACAGGCATAGGAATATCAAACTGTAAATTCTTAGGAAAATGCTTATCATACATAATAATTTTATTCCCTCGCATCCCTTTAATAACGATATTCTCACCTTCTTGTATTATAGAATGCAAATCAAAACCACCCGCACAAGAGATTATATCTTTCCCTCTTAAATTATATATTGTATCTTCTCCTTGTGAATTGTTATTAATAACCACCAAATCCGAATCTCCATCTAGACCACATTCGATTCTATTAATACCCCTACCTGGAGATAAATAATCACATCCCATGGATCCTTCTAAATAATCGTCCCCTAAATCACTAATAATGACATCATCCCCTAAACCGCCATAGGCTCGATTATCCCCTGCTCCTAAGTTTAAATAATCATTTCCATTACCAGCTTGGACATCATCATATCCACAGCCTCCATAAAAAATATTATCACCATTTCCGAGGTCAATTATATTTGAAACCTCTTTTTTATCTGTCATCAAATTCTGATAAGACTTATCAAAATCTTCCGTTAAACCTGTTCCTCCATCTACAATATCAACACCATCACCTCCTCGAAAAAAATCACTACCACCACCTAAGAATACCTTATTTATATCATTTTCAGTATTGTCACCAGTTGTATAAACCTGATCTTCACCACTTAACCCATAATAAACATCATTTCCAGAGCCCAAAACAACATCATGGCGATAGTTTGTTTCTTCTTTATTAATGAAATCTCCACTATAAACAATGTCATCTCCGTCATTAACATCTGTCACAAACATGTCGCTTGTCCCCAGATAAACAAGATCCCCTCCTGACGTACCATTAAATAATTCTCCTCCAAGATCAATCTTAATTTTCCCACCATTATATTTTAACTTCCATTCGCCAAGCATAGTTAAAACATTTTGAATCTTTTCAGAATCCCCATAATCCAAAGTTTCATAAATCTCATTTTCCTTTAAACAAAAAAAATGATAGCAAAAATCCACTGCAGTATCACTTTTAACAACATTTTCATTACCTAAAAAACATTTAACATTAATCATGTCATCTAAAACTTTTCTTGCATATAATGTATCACAAATTTTAGAAATTTGATGTGAACTTAAAACAGCTCTTCTATCTAATCCATTCACAGAAATATTAGATGACCAATTATTTCCAAATCCAGAAATCACCTCCCAAAAAACATCATTATAAAGATGATTGATCTGATCTGTAGAATAATTACAACCAATAAGTCTATTGATAATAGCATCAACATCCGAAAATGCCTGAACAAAGGGAGCGTCTGAACCATCCGAATTTAAGCCATAATAAAAAGGTCTATCTAAAACATGAGAAAAAAATGACGGAGCATTAAAAATTACTGAAACATTCCCTGTCACCATGGACATTAATCCAGCCAAATGTCCACCCAAAGAATGACCAGCAAATACTATTTTATCAGAATCAATAATTCTTCCCTGATAAGGATTGTCCCTTTCTTCCATATAAATATATTCAGAAAACTTTTCCTCCTGTCCATTATTTAAGGAAATAAATCTTTCCATATATGGCCGTTTGGAAGGAATATCCAAACTTCTTTTTAAAACTTTAATTTTTGAATTATGAGCATGAGTAATTTCCTGATACAAATTATAAACATCTATGAATTGGCTCGTTGCCATACCATACTTAGGAATTTCCGAATCAGATATAAAATCCCAAATATCATCACTTCCTGCAAAAACTACTACATTTTCATCCGTTTCTTCATTTTTTGAAGTATAAAGAAACGAACGAACCCCCAAATTTTCCATATGATTGCTTAAATCAGTAGCTATATAATTTGTTTTCAAAAAATTACGTTCTGCAGACGTTAAAACTTCACTATCAAAATCATTATATACAGCCTTACTTAAAACAGCATAATCATAATATTTATCATCAGTTAGCATAAAAAATCTCCATATATATTCTAATTAATTTACAACTCACACTTTAACCTGCAATGTAAAAAACTCAGAAAATATGAACGATGATTAACTACAAAAAATTTCACATAAATCACATATGATTTTATGCTCAAATAAGCCTCACCGACAAAAGTTATAATTCTATCCCTCAATACCTACTGGTTAATTACAAAAAGATTATATTCCTAGGAAAATAATCTTTCAATAAAAATTTTATAGATATTAACATAATTAAATTTTAAATTGTAAATGTTTCTCTGCCCAAAACCATAATAAAATTATATTATCCAATAAACTATTTAATACAATATTGTTTATAGCTCCTTCAAGCGAACATCCGGTTTTAATAATTTGTTCAACTCTTGATGTAGCTTGTTCTTGAATTTCTTTTAGATGAGTGTTTAGTGTACCATCTAAAAGCATTATTGAATAGTCAGCTTTTTT
>ERZ1106951.3345-NODE-3345-length-11663-cov-6.794883_pt1 | contig 11663 bp, 4 predicted proteins | sample MGYA00403676_ERZ1106951 | MGnify/ENA primary metagenome ERZ1106951 (study PRJEB35170, sample SAMEA104062398) | human gut metagenome | biome: human gut; feature: human-associated habitat; material: faeces | place: Denmark | collected 2012-04-23 ...
ACTCAGATTGCGCGCCATCTTCAGTAACCTCCATTTCTTTTTTCAATTCCTTGAGGGACTGAGCGCGCTTGTATTGCACGGTACGGCGTACCATGTCCAGCTTGTCCGCAATTTCCTGATCGGTCATATCAAGGAAATACGCAAGCAGAACAATGTCACGCTTATCATCCGGCAGCACCGTCAGGGCGTTGGCGAGATCTTCGTTTTCGATTGCCACATCATAGCCCTGCACATGAAAATGCGTTTGCTCGGACGGATACTCGTCCAGCACATACATTTGGCGCTCCTGCTCCTCTGACAGCTCCGAAAGGGATACCTCATGGTTGGAACGCCACGCAATATGACGCTCATAATCGCGGGCTTCTTCGCGCAGAACCTTCCTGCAAAAGCTGTCGAACTGATGTCTAACGGTTTTCTTTTGGGATGGTGTCAGCTCCAAGAGTCGTTCACCTCCTCTCATGCACCGAGAGGTCGGCTTTCTTCCCCTTTCGCTTCTATCCCGAATGGAAGGCGCGGTTTTGGCAAAGTTTCGGCAAAAATTTTCAAAAAAATTTTCCAACGGCATAATGAGCCGATGGAAAAAGAAAATATGGTACTTTGAGCAACACAAAGCGGTGTTCAGTCATTACACATCCAGATAGTTTTCTTAGCGGCATAACATGACCAGGACAATCATTTCCTTAACTGAATCAGTCGCCGTTACTCCATGTCGCTTGCGCGCTGATCCGTCGATGCTTGAAATGTCCGAACAAACGGCTTTGTTGTAAAAAAATAAAATCTGTGCTAAAATCTATCTGATCTCCGGGAGGTGATGAGCGATGTATACAGTGGCGGTCTGCGAAGATCAAAAGGATACGAGGGAGGAAGCGGCGGCACTGTGCGGCGAAGTCCTCACCGACCTGGAAATCGAACATCATATCGCTGCATTTTCCTCGGCAGAGGAACTGGAAACGCAGCTGCTGACCGGCGACCGGTTTGACCTGCTTTGCCTGGACATTCTCATGGACGGCGAGAGCGGCATGGAGCTTGCGAAAAAGCTGCGCATGACAGATGACCGTACCAGTATTCTGTTCCTCACAGGTAGTTCGGAGTATCTGAAAGACGGCTACGAGGTCCGACCGATTCAGTATCTGTTCAAGCCGGTATCGAAAGCGGAACTGAAACGAGCCATTGAAACCGACCTGCGGCTCCATCACCGACCGAAAACCTTTTCCATTAAGGTGGGCGGGCGCATGGCGGTGCTGCCGCTGGAAGACATTCGCTATGTGGAGAGCCGCGACCACGGGAGCCTGTTTCATATGGAAAGCGGGGAGCAGTTTTACCCTCTGAGCCTGACCGAAATCGAGGGAAATCTACCGGCAGAGCAGTTCTGCCGCTGCCACAACAGCTTTCTTGTGAATCTGGCGTGTGTGCGGGAAGTCAGCAGCCGCACTGTTTCCCTTGAACATTTGAAACTGCCCATCGGGCGGAAGTATGCCGAACGATTCAGGGAACAGTTTGTGCGATATCTGAATGAGCGATGAAAAAACGGACGTATGGGAAGTCTCCCCATGCGTCCGTTTTTTTGTTTTAAGGCAGCTTGAGGGCGGTCATGACTGTGAAACGCTCCGCATTGTAGCTGACGGAAAGGGTGCTGCCGTATTTGGCAGCAATCCTGCGCATTTGAATTAGTCCGTAGCCGTGGTCGGCAGATGCAGTCTTTGTGGTCAGCAAATTGTTCTCCTCGTCGAGGGCAACCACACCGCTGAATGTGTTCTCGCAGCGGATGGCAAGGTAGCCTTGGCGAATTTGCAAGGAACAACGAATTTCCCGCGGCTTGCCCGATGGTGTTCCGGCTGCGCCCTCCGCGGCATTGTCCAGCAGGTTGAAGAGAAAGCTGCACAAGTCATCCTCATCAATAGACAGCTCGGCAGGTAACGGAGCCGTTGCATGGAAGGCAGCGCCAATCTCTTTCGCCTTGGCTACATAGCGCTGCAAAACGGTGTTGACAATGAAGTTCGCCGTATGAAGTTCGCCGTATAATGGAGGGGTGAAAGCTGCTCCAACTGGTCATCCAACTGCGCAAGATATTCCGTCAAACCTTCGGTATCCCCCTTGCGCTGCAAGAGCGACAGCACGGAGATGTGGTTTTTCCACTCGTGGCGGAAGGCCGATACATTCCGAAGGGATTCTTGGGCTTGCTTGTATTGCTCCTGTGCCTGTTGGCTGCGGCTTTGCAGGGCTATCATCTGCCGCTGGCGGGAGAAGGCGGTGCGGATGAACTCCGCCACCACCTGCACTGCACAGAGCAGACCGGTCACAGCGCACAGTAGGGTATACAGCGCTTTCGGATTGCCGTAGAGCAGGGAGGTGATGGGATTGCTCAGTGGATAGAGATATTCCACGCCCACGAACCGGCTGACGCACCATGCGGCAAACAGCGCGCCTGCGACGCAGCAGAGGCAGAGGCTTGTCCGACGGAGCATCCGTTCATGAGAGAGCAGCATCAAAAGAACCGCCAGCAGGAACAGGCCAAAGCCAAGCCAGTCCATCAGCCTGCCGTAAAACAGTGTGACCGACGTAAAGCACCGCAGGGCCGAGCACAAAATGTGCGCCGCCGCTCCGATCAACAATATCCGGCGCTTCCAACCATGCAGGGAAATGGCCAGAAAGCAGAACAGCAAGTCAATATAAATGAGACAGAGCCAGGCCGTCAGGCTGCCCGTTGTATCCAATCCGGCAGAAAGTGCGAAGAATGAGCCGCACGCCACAGGCACCGCCGTCAGCAGAAAATAGCCGCTCAGCGGCAGCAGTTTCCACAGATACGGTCCCGTCTGGGCGCTGAAAAGGAAAACCAGCAGCAGGAAAAGCGCCAGTATGACCTGTGCTGTGATGGCCGCCATGGGCCAGACAATGCTGGAAACAGCGGTCACAGAGTCGGAAAAGCGACTGACCAGAGATGGGAAAGCAGGGTAAAGTAAACCGTTGAGGGCTGTGCCGTAGGTGACGATCCGCAGCGTCTTCCCGGCGCAGTCTATAGGAAGCGGGATGCGCAGATCGTCATAGGAAATGCTGCTGAAATCCACATCTTCCAAAAAGGCATCCGCACGGTTTTCTTCGTTCGGAAAGTCAGTGTAGAGCAGTTCACCATCCAGAAACACCTGTATCCCCGCACCAAAGCCAAAAAATTGCAGCAGATCCCGTTGACCAGGTTCCTCCATGACCCGCTCCGCCGCCACCGGGCTGTCTCCGTCCACCGGAATACCATCCAGATAGCCGCCTAAGCCAAATACAGGTTCCACCGGACCGCTTTCTGTCTCAAAGGTCCAACCGTTCCGGTTCGTCTGTGTGCAGTTTAAAAGAAGCGATGTCTGCATCCTGTCTGGCTGAGACAGGCGGAACAGGCAGAAGACCGCTGCAGCGGCAGCAAGGATCAACAGAGTGGCTGCGGGCCAGATTTTTCTGTGCTGAGGCTCCATGATACCGCCTCCTTTCCTGTTTGCCATTGTAACAAAGTGTGTTCCTCTGCACAAGCGGCAAAGGGTTCTTTTTCCTAAACGACACGAATTTGCCCCTAAACAACACAACACAGCACGGTATGGGAATGGTAAAATAAAAGTGCAACATCATGCTGTGGAGGGGCTTGCGTGCAAAACCCTCTCAGGCGTGCGCCTGAGAGGGAGGCGTACTTTCCGCACATCCAATTAAAAAATGAGGAGGGGTATTGGATGAGGAGAAAATGGAACCGGTTTGTGGCCGGACTGCTGAGTATCGTCCTGCTGGTAACGATGCTGCCCATGGAGGTACTTGCCGCAGGCAACGGCGGCAGGGCGGAGCAGCCCAGCCAGACAATGCCATTTCAGGATGTAAAGTCCTCGGACTGGTGTGCCAAAGCTGTGGAGTACGTCTATTCCCACGGCATATTCAACGGCACCTCAACTGCCACCTTTAGTCCCAGCGGCACCATGACCCGTGGAATGTTCGTTACGGTGCTTGGGCGTATGGCCGGTGTAAATCCAGATGATCACAGTGGAGAGACGCCGTTTTCTGATGTGCCGCAGACGATGTACTACGCCCCCTATGTGCAGTGGGCGGCGAGGTACGGCATCACAGTAGGCACAGGTGACGGAAAATTCTCTCCCGATGCGTTCATCAACCGGGCACAGATGGCAGCATTCTTCGTGCGGTATTTTGAAGCGTTCCAAGTGGACTATGCGACCGGCGCAAATGTCACCACTACGCCTGCGGATCTGGAGCGTACCCCCGCCTACGCACAGGATGCTGTGCTGAAGCTCTGGAAACAGGGGCTTTTGAACGGTGACGGCACACGCTTTGCCCCCGAAGGCAATGCTACCCGCGCCCAGATGGCGACGCTGTGTATGCGTGCGGACGAGGCGGTGGAGATTTGGTATTCAGCACCCGGCATCGTGGGGCGTAAATCGGGTGAGACACCCCAGAAGGAAGATCAGAGCAAGCCGAATAGCGGCAGCAATTCCTCCGGCAACAGTTCCTCTGGCGGCAGTTCTGGTGGAAGCGGCTCCGACAGCACAACGCATACCATCACGCTACATCTGCCCGATGGAACAACTTCCACCTTTACACAGACAACTTCTGCGCTTTCCCTTGCCAATCTTCCCACGCCTTCGGTAGCGGGGAAAGCCTTCGTCGGCTGGTATTATGATGAAAACTATAACAAGGCCGTTGCCGACGGTGATCCGCTCAGCGAAAATCTGTCCCTTTACGCAAAGATGGTGGACTACGATGCGATCGAGGGCGTGGAAACACCGACTTACGCCGGAGCGACGGATGTCGGACCGAACTTTACGATCCGCGTCAACAGCGATTCCGAAAGCGACCTGACGGGCAAGATCAGTCTGATCGGCACGGAGCAGCCCACCAGCAAAGTGGACGCGGACGGCAATACGATCCTCGTTGTCGGCAGCGTCAGGAACAATCACGATGGCACCTACACCGTTGCGCCGCCCGCAGGCGGATGGGCAGAGGGCGGCACTTATAAGGTGGTATTGGAAGATAACAGTCTGTACTTTGACGGTACAGCACCTTCCGTGCGGGAATACCACTTCACCGTGGAAGCGGGCGATCCGGTGCTGAACTGGCATCTCAGAGAGGAAGTTAAATCCATCCCGGCAACCGCCATCGGCAATGCCACCCAGAACGGCAAACGGGTCAAGGCACTCAGCATGCCGGTCGCTGCTCTTGGTAGCGGCGGCACAGCCATGGATGCTGTCTCCGACAGCACAGGTACTTTTGTTTATAAGGGCGACTTGGCAGTCGGTGACACCGTGGCCATTTATGAGGGCACCGAGCCTGAAAAGCGTGTGGCAGTCGGAACCACCGATGCCAACACCGGCGATGTTTCCTATGTGAAAATCACTGGGGTCAACAAGACAACCAATACCTATTCCTATCAGTCCGCCGCGGTGGAGGATGTTCTGTTCGTTCCCGATGTGCTGCCGGTGAAGGCAAGCCGTAAAACGGCTAAGGAAGAGAACCCGTCCGACGACTATACCATCCTCGTTCCCGTGGAGGAGCTGACCTTTACCGCTGCATCGAGTGTGGGAAATCTGGACGAAAACACCACCATTGATGTGGGAGATTTCCTTGCGTTCTATACGGGCGAAAGCTATACAGCCGGAAACGCAGAGTCCGATGGCTACGGCCGCATCACGGCTGTGGACTATACCACGGATGAGCTCGGTTCTGACTATTATCAGATTACTTATACCGATGCCACTAAAGATGATGTGCTCTCCTCCATGGATGTGGACACCACTGACCCTATCAGCGGTGATGCCATGCTGGACGGTGTTGACACCCAAAAATTGGAGGAACAGATCGCCCGTCAAGCCGTAGAAAGCGGCTTTGCCCAGACTGTGGCGGACCGCATTTCCGTGGCGATAGACGAGATGGATCTGAGCGGCCTGACGGCAGGTGATGAGATTGACCTGCGTTCCATTGACATCGACCCGGAGGGCACTCTCGGTATTTCTACCCTATCCTTGAATGATGCAAGAGGCTCCGGCGCTGTCTCACCGGCGAGGGCAAATGCCAACGGCGGGGGCAAGACCAGTGTGAAGGTCAAAAGCGCTCAGATTACAAAAAAATTGCAAAACTTTACGGATGCGTCCGGAAACCCGCTGTCCGGCGTGCGTCTGGAATTGCAACTGGAGGTCACGAAAGAGGTTAAAAAGGACGGCGGCAGCATCGTCATCACCGTCACGCCCACCTTTATTCAGGAGCTGAAACTGGATCTGAGCACCCACGGCAAGCTCGTTTGGAAACACAAGTTCATTTTCTACTGGATCAGCGATGTGTATCTGGAGGCCGGTCTGAATGTTTATACCTACACCGCCATCAACCTCGACGCCACCGTTGTTTCTGAGGGCGAAAAGGACACCGTGACGAAGGTGAAGGACTTGGTGAACAAACTGGGAAAGAAACTGGATGCTTTGGAGGGCAAGGACACCGGCGGCGAGCGAGAAGAAATTGATACTTCCAAGCTCAGCTTGCAGGAACTGTACAACAGTATGCTGGAGTTGGACAGCGACTGGGTGGAATTGTACCGCAAACAGATTTTCAGAACAAAAAAGACCGTCGCAAAGATCATCAAGTTTGAGCTTACGGTAGACTTTGTGGTCGAGCTGAACATCCGAATGACCATGGGTATGAACTTCAACTATACCAATGCCAAGCGATATGTGTTCGGCGTTTACATCTTTAAGCACAGGACCACCACCCGCACCTACAATCTTGTGAACGAGCAGTACAATCTGCGCCTGTACGCGATGGGTGCAGTGGGTTTGCGAGCCGGTGTGGAAATATGGCCCAGCGTCAGCCTCATATCGCGGAAGGTGGCCACGGTGGGCATTGTGGCCAAATTGGGCGCATACTTAAAAGGCTACGGGTATGTGCTGTATGCGCTCCACTATGAGGCAGGGAAACCAAAAACCTCCAACGCCTCGGGCGCGCTGTATGTGGAAGTCGGCATGTTCATGGACATCAGCGCCAACCTCTCCGCGTTTAAGGGCAAGGTTTCGTGGACACCGGAGATATACGCCGATGAAACGCCTTTGTGGTCGGCAGGCAGCACCCACGCCATCACGGCATTTAAGATGGAAAATGCGGACGGTGAGGAAGACACACCGACGGTTTATCTGAAAAACGGCGGCCTTGATGTCGTTTTGCCCCAAACGGTGCAAGCGCTGACCGGCTTTGACCTCACAACGGGCAAAGACCGCACCGAGACGTATGATTGGAACAAGTTTGACATCAGCTTTGACGATCCCCGCTTTACTACCTATCACACCGGCCCCGACAGCGGCAATTATAGTCAGCAGTATGTGAAACTGAATCTCTCCGACTGGCAGACCTGCGACGAGCCAGAGATCGACTGCGTGATGACGCTCACCTACAAAGGCTCAGACCTGAGCTTTTCCACCACCCCGGTGCAGCTCAAGGTCAAGGTCCATTGGGACCGCCTGCGGGACGGTTATCCCATTCATGAGCTGAGCAGCACCGGCGGTTACATCGGTTGGGAGCAGCGGAAATTCGACGAGGCGCTCAATCTGAAAACGCCCGCCCGCACCGGCTATGACTTTACGGGCTGGACGTATTATCTGCTGAAAAACGAGAGCAACATCTTCTCTTATACCGAGGCAGATCGGTATGACGGCACCACCATGCCGGAGAGCGCATTGGTAGCGGTGGCAACGTTGGAGCCCCAAACCAACATTCCGTACACCCTCAATTTCTATCTGCAAAACAAGGACGGAACCTATCCCGAAACGCCGACCGAGAGCAAGGTTTATCATGGCACCGCCGACAACTACTTTGTGCCGGATAAGGCCCTTGTGCCGGACGAAATCGGCTACCGCCACCCCGGCTATGCGGGCATCCACATCCGTCCGGACGGAACGGGCGGGCAGAACTACTATTACAGCCGCGCACCCTACACGCTTACATTAAATAGCAATGGTCAGAAAAGCACTGTGCCCTATCGCTATGGCGATCAACTTGACCGGCTGAACGATGCCCCCACCCGCCTTGGCTACACCTTTGACGGTTGGTATACGGACGCAGCGTACACAACCAAGTTTACTGAAACCAAGATGCCCGCCAAGGACTTTACCCTCTACGCCAAGTGGGTGCCGGATAACATCAACTATTTCCTGGTGCTCCGGAAGGAGGGCGCAGACGGTAAGTGGACGCAAACGACCAAGATCCAAACCGGGAAAACGGACGAAACAGTTCCCATCGATCCGGCGAAGTTCCTTACAGAGGCGGAGAACAGCATCTATACCATTCCTAAACCGATGAGCTACAAGGTCAACGCGGAGGACGGCGGAACGGTTTCCATCAGCTACGCCCGTAAGCGGTACAAACTGACCTATAACTTGAACACCGCGGATGCAGCATGGGTTTCGGACCCCGGTGTTAAATCCTATCGTCTGGGCGCTGCGCTCAAACTCCTGACGCAAAGCTATGTGAAGAGAGCGGGTTACGCCTTTGATGGTTGGTACACGGATGCAAACTGCACGACTGCGGTTACTGAGATCACCATGCCCGACCACGATGTCACCCTCTACGCCAAGTGGACAGCGCAAGGCGGTATCTCCTACACCGTGGAGCATTATCAGCAAAATGTAGCGGGCGATGACTATACCCTTGCGGACAAAGAATCCAAGACCGGCGCTGCGGGTCAGCCTACTGCCGCCGAAAGTAAGTCCTACCCCGGATTCACCGCCCAGAACTTCGACCAGCAGACTGTCAAGGGCGACGGCAGCACGGTGGTCAAGGTGTATTACACCCGTAACGAGTATACGCTGACCTATGACCTGAACGGCAGTGATGCAAGCTGGACGGACAGCGCAGAAACCAAATCCAACACCTACCGCTATGGCGCGGCTGTCACCATCCTGACCTCCAACGACCTGAGCCGCGCGGGTTACGCCTTTGGCGGCTGGTACACGAATGCGGACTGTACGGCTGAGTTTACCGCGACCACCATGCCTGCGGAGAACACCACCCTGTATGCCAAGTGGAACGCGGGGCAGGTCAACTACACTGTAAACTACTATCTGCAAAACGTGGACGGCACGACCTATCCGGATACGCCTTCTGAAACTGTGACCGGTTCCGACGAGACTGGTCAGACCGTGGATGTGCAGAAGTCTTACGAGGGCTTTACACCGAAATCTGATACACCCTCCTCTATCACCCTCCAAGCCGACAGCGCACAGAATGTGGTGAATCTCTACTATACCCGTAACCGGTACATACTGAGTTTCAACCTGGGCGACGGAGTAAGTCTGGACGAGGGTAGCGCCCCTACCAGCGGAGACACCTACTACGGCGCGGAAATTTCTGTGGACATGACGAATGTCAAGCGCACCGGCTATACCTTCGTCGGCTGGTATGAAGATGAAGCATATCGGACTGAATGGAGCGGCACGACCATGCCCGCCCGTGACATCACGCTCTACGCCAAGTGGGATGTTATGACCTATTTCCTCCGCTTCGACTGGGACGGCAATGTGCCGCTGAGAGACTGGCTGCTTGAAAATGGCGGCAAGCTGCTCACAGCTGAGTACGATAAGGCGAATGGTGTGTATACCAACGCCAATGACCACGGTATTCCCTATATTGATGTAACTGTGGAGTACGATCAGGTCTTTACTCTGCCCACTGGTATCCCCGGCACCGAATATTTCGGCTATTATAAGGAAGAGCTGAACCAATGGGGGAATCCTACCGAGACTTTTGTAAAAGTGGAAGATACCAAACTAACCCAAATGGCCGCTGAACAGGGAGCCATCGTCAAGGTCGGTGTCCAATGGAAATCCGAAACTGATAGCAATGGCACAGAGCTGCTCTATAATGCCAACGATTTTCTGACTAAGGTCGTGCAGGATTACTCCTCTGAGGCAGCAAGCTACGCACTGGGCGTTGATTTGGATCTCTGCTATGCCGATACGACGCGCACCGGTGACATTGTCGGCGGCATCACATTCGATGGAAACAATCGCACGATCTACCATGCAAAACGCGGCGAGGCGGCTCCCAACCAATCCGTGGGCACCATCTACGGCTACGGAGATAACGTGACGGTGAAGAACCTGACCATCGACGGCATGACGGTGGATTACACGGCTACTGTCAGTAGCCCCAACGCGTATCATGCTTTCGGCGCTCTGGCGGGCTTTGTGGGCGACAGGTTCACGGCGGAAAACGTGACGGTCAAACATGTGACCATGAAACTAAACCTGCTGGGCGAGGAAGGGAATGCTTATATCTCCGCCCACCTGCTGCCTGCGGAGTGCATCGGCGGACTTATCGGCTATGCCAAGGGCACCGTGACTTTGACTGGCTGCAAGGTGGAGGATATGACCGTCAATGTCACCGATATAAATGACAACCGCGGTACACAGTTCCTGATTGGCGGTCTCATCGGCTACGCGGATGCTTTGTACACACCGTATGACGCAGAAGGAAAGTGGGCCGACAATGACTATCGCGGCAACGGCAGTGTGACCATCACCGGCTGCGCGGTATCGGGTATGACGGTCGACAAGAATGGTGCAACAGGTGCGACAGTCGGCGGTCTCCTCGGCGGCATCGGAAAGCGCGTTGTTTCGAAGACCGGAACAGAATACTCTGTGACAACCAACATCGATGCTACCAACACATTCCCCGAAGGATTTGAAAACATCGGTAAAGAACTCACAATAAACGATTCCACTGCCAGCAATTCCGCGGCGCGGTCGCTCGATGCCATGCCCGCTGCTGCTTTCGAGGATGAGTCCGATGAGGAAAACACTGCGGCTTGAGCCACGCATCACGAACGCACGATCACACAGAGGAGGGCAGGCAAGCGTACAATCACTTTACCTACCGCACCTACAAGAAAGATGGAGAAGCCTGCACAGGCCACTACATCCGGGAGTACGTTCTGAATGAGATCGTACTGGAGGACCTGCACCGGGTGACGAGTGCGGCGCGGGAACATCCGGAAAAGTTCGCCGCCTACATTGGCAGCAAGCAATCCGCCGAGCTTCAGCGGGAGATCCGCAGGCAGAAGAAGAAGCTGGCAGCCATACGGAAGCGGAAAGCTGAACTGGACGCGATTTTCAAAAAGCTGTATGAGGACAGTGTGCTGGGCCGTATCACCACGGAGCAGTTCCAAATGCTCTCCGGCAGCTACACGGAAGAACAGAGCCGCATCACCGTTGGCATCCCACAGAAAGAGAAAGAAATCCAGCGCCTGCGGGAAACGGCGATTGGAACGGGCGGCTTTCTTGATAAGGCGAAGCGGTACACGGATATCACGGAGCTGACGCCGGAACTGCTGCGGCTGTTCATTGAAAAGATCGTGGTTCATGAAAAAGAGGCAAAGTGGTCTAAGCACGCACCGCAGACCGTGGAGATCTACTATAACGGCATTGGCTATGTTGGCAGCGGTCAGCAGGATGTGGAAGAAACGATGGAAGCACCGGAACCCCTACAAACCCAGGAAACGGAAGAACCCCGGCAGGCATCGTAGATACGATGACCTGCCGGGGTATCCCAGGAATCACTTGTTACCCCTGTCAGGGGGGAACAAAAGGTAAAACTTTTTTACTCTGCGTAGTACCTCGGTCTACTGATAGATGTAAAGCCCTCCAGAC
>ERZ1106951.3349-NODE-3349-length-11652-cov-3.825472_pt1 | contig 11652 bp, 10 predicted proteins | sample MGYA00403676_ERZ1106951 | MGnify/ENA primary metagenome ERZ1106951 (study PRJEB35170, sample SAMEA104062398) | human gut metagenome | biome: human gut; feature: human-associated habitat; material: faeces | place: Denmark | collected 2012-04-23 ...
ACCGGAACCGGGGTTGGACTTTGAAATCTGGGAAAGAGTATGCTATAATGCCAGAGTGAAAAATAAAGAATAAGAAGGATGTCGGAACAGACAGAAATGAGGATAAAAATGAAAACCTTAGTATTGGCAGAAAAACCTTCTGTGGGAAGGGACATTGGCCGGGTGCTTCACTGTACCCCGCAGGGAAACGGTTTTTTTGAAGGAAAGGATTATATCGTTACCTGGGGACTGGGACATCTGGTAACCCTAAAAGACCCGGAAGGATACGATAAAAAATATAAAGACCAGCCGTTGTCACTCCACCTGTTGCCAGCATCACAAGTACCCAGAGAAGCATACCTTTATAATATTTTTTCCGGTTGCTGTCTGTGTCCTTATAAAGCATTTTATCAAGTTTTCCGATAAGCCATCCTATCAGCCTTACCGGATGATAAATACAGTGCGGATCTCCTATAATCAGGTCAAGAATCCAGCCCGCAATAACCGGAATAATGTAATAAATTATTTTCATCAAACTTACACTCCAATATATATCCACTGCCATTTATACAGGAATAATCATAATAATCTCCGCCAAAGGCATTGCTCATAACTGACATTATTGTCCCCCCATGCACAACAAACGCAACAGTTTCAATTTTCTTATCTTCGCAATTCATCCTGTGTACAAAATCCATACATTTATAAAAACCTTCAACACTCCGCTTCCTGAAATCATAAGGATTCTCACCACCCGGAAATGTATTGCTTCCTCCACTGTCAATCCATTGCTGATACAAAGACTCGTCCGACAGCTCCATATAATTTTTTCCCTCAAAAATTCCAAAATCACATTCTTTTAGAAGTTCTTCTTTTAAAATATCCTTTTCCGGATAAATGATTTTTGCCGTCTGGACACATCTTTTCATCGTACTTGAAAACACAATGTCTGCCATAGGATACATCCTATTTTTTATATTTTCATTTAATATTTCCTGCCCTTTGGGGCAAAGATTCTCATCTGTGATTCCAATATATCTTCTGCTGACATTTCCCTCGGTCATTCCGTGTCTGATTAATACTATTATCATTTTATTCTCATCCCTACACCGCAGGTAATCCTCTCCATTTCATCAGATTTTTGTGCAAGCCTGCATAATACTCTTCCTACAAGTTCCCTGTAATCACGCATATTTTTATCAATCGGGACAATTCCACTCCCAACTTCATCACATATAATGCAGACTGATGGATTAACTTCATATATCCATTCCGCAAAATCGTCCATGCCATCGCCATTCTGAACGCATCTGTAAACATACTCATGAAAATGATTAATTATGTCTGCACTTTTCATATCTTCCTTTGTACATCTGCCTCCCTGCACAATTGTCGGTTTATTTTGAAATTTACCCGAAACATAATCACATTTTCCTTGCCATGCCCCGCCTACATACAATTTCATAAGCAAAAATCTCCCTTCTAAACAAATGCAAGCACTATAATGCAGCACAATTCACTCATGCACAAAAACCAGCCCGCAAGGTCTCCTGTCACACCGCCAAATATTTTATATGACCATATCCTGTAATAAACAAGCACTGCAGCCTGCACAATAAGGCACAATGCAGCTGCAAAAGCATTAACATAAGTCATAATTGCAATGCATATAATATAATTTAAAAGTATCATTATATTCACAACATTTCCGGACACAGACCGTACAACACTGTTAAGCATTCCGCCATTTCTTGCACTTTTAAAATTAACTGCTGCAAATGCACTTGATATTCTTGAAAGATAAAAAACACACCCCATAATAATAAATATATCCGTATTTTTATTTTCAAAAATATATGAAAATGCACCCGCTGCTGCAAGTACATATGTAACAAGCATAATAACAGCAAATGCTCCAATATGTGAATCTTTAAGAATCGCTAATTTTTTCTCACGGTTTCCATATGAATGGACAGCATCCATCGTATCCATATATCCATCAATATGAATTCCACCAGTTATAAGCAGCAAAAAAACACCAGAAACACACATCGATGTAATCGTTCCAATGCAAAACTTTCTTGCAAAAATAAGCCAGCCTGAAAAAAGTGCACCAATAACCACTCCGACAAGCGGGAAAAACCCAAACGTATATTTCATATCCTTTTCTTCAAGCCGCACATGTGGCACCGGAATTCTTGAATACATTGAAAATGCTAATATTAACGACTTTATTACTGACATATAGTCTCCTGTTCTTTAATCACAATTTTTTACTTTATATTTAATGATTTCAAAAATATTATCACAATAAATTAATTTTACAGTACAAATACGATTTCTTCAACTGTGTTGTAAAAAGAATATTGACATATTAAACTATATATTATAATATAATTCCAACAATACTATACAACATATAATATTGTTAAAATTTTTATATGAAAGGAGTTTTGATATCTATGGTATTTCAGATTGGTTCTGCACTACTTGATGCCTGTGTTTTATCAGCTTTGGAAGAAGAACCACTGTACGGATATGCACTCACGCAGAAAGTAAAATCTGTTGTCGATATCTCAGAATCCACACTGTACCCGGTTCTTAGAAGACTAACTAAAGACGGGCTTCTTTCAACCTACGACCAGCCATTCAACGGACGCAACCGACGGTATTATGTGCTGACTGATTACGGAAAATCGCAGCTTATTTTTTTGCGTAACGAATGGATTTCCTATAAAGAAAGACTCGATGGAATTCTTATAAACAAGGAGGCTAAAATCCTCTCCTCGTCAATGGACTCGGATTTTGCTTCGCAAAACAAGGAGGATTTGGGATGAACAAGGAAGAATATCTTACCAGACTGCAATATTGCATATCGCAGCTTCCACCTGTCGAAGCACAGAATACAATGCAATATTACAGGGAATATTTTGATGATGCAGGAGAAGAAAACTTTGCATCTGTTATGGCAGAGCTGGGAACACCCGAACAGCTGGCAGCCAAGATATGCAGCAGCTATGGAATTAATTATCAGCAGCCTGTCAATGAAAATAACACATCAAAAGCTGTCATTATAGCAATTATTGCTGTGCTTACATGCCCGATATGGTTCACAGCCGGAATTGTTATATTATCACTTATTTTTTCGCTTTTCATGGTTATTTTGAGCCTTATATTTTCTGCAGGAGTTGTAGGAATATGCCTTATATTTGCAGGTCTGCTTGTTTTTGCAGCTGGCTTTCCTACGCTTTTTACACATGTTCCAACCGGGACAATGCTTATCGGAGCCGGACTTGTATTGTGTGCTGTGGGAATTTTATTTTCTTTGCTTCTTATATGGATGATACTCGGAACAAAGAATCTTATTTCATTTATAATCAAAAAAATCAAAAAATTTATTGAAAAAAGGAAAACACGTAAAGCTTATTCCGGAAAGGCAGGTATCCAATGAAAAAATTCACAAAAATCGCATGTATAACAGCAGGCATAATGTTTGCTATAGGTGCCATCCTTGCCATATCCGGGATTCTTGCCGGTGCCAAAAGCGGCATATTTATCGACTGGACATCTCACGGAATCAGAATTGTGCCGCAAAAAGATACCTATACTTATGAAGCATATGATATAACAGATATCGATGCAATAGATATCAATGTTTCAAACGCAGCTATCAAATTTGTGCCTTCAGAAAACGATAAATGGGGCATTGTTACAACATACAATTATTATAAAAATACACCTGAAATAAATACATCAAATGGTAAAATCTCAGTAACGCAGGCATCTCATTCAGGCTGGGAAATGGTCGGCATCATTAATCTGTTATTCAAATCACTTGATAATTCAATAACTATTTATGTGCCTGCCGGTTCCCCACTTATCAGTTCAATTAAAATAAACACTGATAACAGTGCCATAAAGTCAGACTGTGCATTAAATACTGAATTTTTAAATATTGAAACAAGTAACGGTGCTATTAAATTAAATAATCTTTCCGTTTCAAAACAGACTCAGATAAAGACTTCAAATGGTCTTATCAGTCTTAATGGAAATTTCAGCGGAGATTCAAATCTAAAAACATCCAATGGAAAAATAGAAGTTGCCGGTCTTATAAAGGACTCATTCACAGCAAAAACTTCAAATGGTTCTGTTGACATAGATGTAAACCGTCCTGAATCAGAGTATTCAATATACGGAAAAACGAGCAACGGTTCTGTCAAAGTAAATGGTGAGAACCATTCAACCGATTACTCATCTTATTCATCAACTTCAAACACTATCAATGCCCGGACTAGCAATGGTACCATAAACCTTGACTTTGCACGATAAAACTATCTATCGTGGCAGGCATACGATTATCATGCGGATGCAGACTCAATTTTGTTGCCTGCATAAATATAAGTTCCTTTACATTCTATAAATGGAATATTAAATTTATTCTATTCTAAAAGAACCCCATAGGCGTAAGCCAATGGGGTTCTTAAAAATCAACAACTCTTCAATTGTTTATAAATTAGTCTTCTGCTCTCTTAACAAGTGCTTCATACTTAGCCTTTGCATTTGCTTCAGCTTCACCAAAGAGCTTAGCTGCTCTTTCTGGATTCTGCTTCTTCAAGTTGATGTAACGGCTCTCACCCATGATGAATTCCTGATATTCCTTAGTAGGTGCCTTGCTATCAAGAGTAAATGGATTCTTTCCTTCAAGTGCTTTTCTAGGATCGAATCTGAACAGATGCCAGTAACCTGACTGTACTGCAAGTTTCTCTTCTTCCATAGCTTTAGACATACCCTTACGGATACCATGGTTGATACATGGAGCATAACCAATTACAAGTGATGGACCATTGTAGCTTTCAGCTTCCTGAATAGCCTTTACACACTGGTTCATATCAGCACCCATAGCAACCTGTGCTACATAGATGTATCCATAGCTCATAGCAATTGCTGCAAGGTCTTTCTTCTTAACATCCTTACCTGCTGCTGCGAACTGAGCGATTGCACCAAGGTTAGTAGACTTAGAAGCCTGTCCGCCTGTGTTAGAGTAAACTTCTGTATCGAATACGAATACATTGACATCCTTGTTTGCTGCAAGAACATGATCAAGTCCGCCGTAACCGATATCATAAGCCCATCCGTCACCACCGAATATCCACTGTGACTTCTTTGAAAGGAATTCTTTTTCTTTAAGAATTTCCTGAGCCTTATCGCATCCACAAGCTTCAAGTGCAGCAACGAGTTTATCTGTAGCCTTTGCATTAGCTTCGCCATCTTCATATGTAGCATAGTACTCATCGATAGCTGCCTTAACATCAGCATTATCTGTTGAAGCAAGGATTTCATCGAGCTTATTCTTTAATGCTGCTCTGTTAGCATCCTGAGCAAGTTTCATACCAAAACCAAACTCAGCATTATCTTCAAATAATGAGTTGCCCCAAGCAGGTCCCTTACCAGCCTTATTTACTGTATATGGAGTTGATGGAGATGAACCGGCCCAGATTGATGAACAACCTGTTGCATTGGCAATAAGCATTCTGTCACCACAAATCTGTGTAATGAGCTTAGCATAAGGTGTCTCACCACATCCTGCACAAGCACCTGAGAACTCAAGTAATGGCTGAACGAACTGTGAACCCTTAACTGTACCCTTCTTGAACTTCTCAAGAACTTCTGGCTTGTCTGAAACAGTAAGTCCATATTCAAAGAACTTCTGCTCATCCATCTGAGTTTCAAGTGAAGCCATCTTTAATACATCATTTCTGTTATTACCAGGACAAACATTTGTACATGAACCACAACCTGTACAGTCAAGTACAGATACAGTCATTGTAAAGTAGTATCCAGGCATACCAGTCATAGGTGTAACCTTCATGCCTGCAGGTGCGTTGTTCTTTTCTTCCTCATTCATTACAACTGGTCTGATTACTGCATGAGGACATACATATGCACACTGGTTACACTGAAGACATCCTTCTGAATTCCAACATGGAACATCTACTGCAACACCACGCTTTTCATAAGCTGCTGTTCCCTGTGGAAATGTACCATCAATAACATTCTTAAATGTAGAAACCGGAAGTTTATCACCCTGGCAGGCATTGATTGGCTTCTGAATGTTATTTACGAAATCAAGAACTTCAGGTTTACCTGAAACTGCCTGTTCGCCAAGAACCTCGTCCTTGCAGTCTTTCCATTCTGCCGGAACTGGTACTTCAACAACTTCATTGGCACCTCTTTCAATTGCCTGATAGTTCATCTGAACAATATCATCACCCTTCTTAGCATATGAAGCAAGAGCTTTCTCTTTCATATACTGGATAGCTTCATCCTCAGGAATGATATTGGCAAGTTTGAAGAATGCTGACTGAAGTACAGTATTGATACGTCCGCCAAGACCAATTTCCTTACCAAGCTTAATACCATCAATGATATAGAACTTAACATTATGTTCAGCCATATATCTCTTAGCCTGTCCAGGAATATGATTTCCGACTTCTTCCGGAGACCATTCACAGTTAAGAAGGAATGTACCGCCATCCTTAACATCCTGAACCATGTCATATTTATTCATGTATGCAGGACAGTGACATGCAACAAAATCAGCCTTATCAATAAGGTATGTAGACTTAATAGGAGTCTTACCAAAACGAAGGTGAGATGTTGTAACACCACCTGACTTCTTTGAATCATAATCAAAATATGCCTGAGCATACATAGGAGTATGATCACCGATAATCTTAATAGAGTTCTTGTTAGCACCTACAGTACCATCAGCACCAAGACCCCAGAACTTACATGAAGTTGTTCCGGCAGGAGCTGTGTTAGCTGTCTCTATACGAGGAAGTGATGTATTAGTAACATCATCTACGATACCAACTGTAAATCCAGCCTTATCCTCATTTGCAAAAATAGCAAAGATATCAGCAGGAGTTGTATTCTTAGAGCCAAGACCATAACGACCATTAAGGACTTTAACGCTCTCGAATTCTGTTCCCTTTAATGCAGCAACCACATCAAGGTAAAGTGGCTCACCGATTGAACCAGGCTCCTTTGTTCTGTCAATTACGCTGATTGTCTTAACTGACTTAGGCATAACTGCAAGGAGATGCTTAGCTGAAAATGGTCTGTAAAGATGTACTTTAATAGCACCGACTTTTTCGCCCTTAGCAAGCATATAATCAATTGTCTCATCGATAGTTTCGCATACAGAACCCATAGCAATGATAACTTTTTCTGCATCTGGAGCACCAACATAGTTAAATGGCTTATAATCTGTGCCAATCTTAGCATTAACCATGTTCATGTACTTTTCAACCAAATCAGGTATTGCATCGTAATATGGATTACAAGCTTCTCTTACCTGGAAGAAAATATCAGGGTTCTGAGCTGAACCATGAAGAACAGGATGCTCTGGATTAAGTGCTCTCTTCTTAAATGCAGCAACTGCATCCATATCGCACATTTCCTTTAAGTCTTCATAATCCCATACTTCAACTTTCTGAATTTCATGAGATGTACGGAAGCCATCAAAGAAATGAAGGAATGGTACACGGCCTTCAATTGCAGCAAGATGAGCAACTGCTCCTAAGTCCATAACTTCCTGTACACTGTTGCTACATAACATAGCAAAACCAGTCTGACGACAGGCATAAATATCCTGATGATCACCGAAAATTGATAATGCGTGTGATGCTAATGCTCTTGCAGAAACATCAATAACACCAGGTAATAACTCGCCGGCAACCTTATACATGTTAGGAATCATAAGAAGAAGGCCCTGCGATGCTGTATAAGTTGTTGTAAGTGCACCTGCAGCAAGTGAACCGTGGAAAGCGCCTGAAGCACCGCCCTCTGATTCAAGTTCTACAAGTTTAACTGTGTTGCCAAAAATGTTTTTTCTTCCCTGTGTGGCCCACTGATCTGTATAATCAGCCATAGGTGAAGAAGGTGTAATAGGATAGATTGTAGCTACTTCTGTAAACGCATAAGATACGTGTGCAGCAGCTGTATTACCATCCATGGTTTTCATTTTTCTTGCCATAAATTTATACCTCACTTCGTATAAAGAATTTGGTGGAGTGCATACCACTCCGATATTTATTATTTTAGTATCAATTGACTAAAAAGTAAAGGCATTATTCCAAATTATCAATTAAAATACATAATTCAGTAATAATGCCTTGTTAAAATATTAGCAATTTATATAAAATTTAAAATTAATTCAGCAGCCATTTTGCCAAATCTGATAATTCAGACTCATTTTTTGCATTCAATTTTGTCCTAATTGTTACTTTTGTCTCACAAACATTCATATTTTTAAATGATGCAAGTGCATCAGTCATAAGTTTGCCTGCAACCGGTCCCCATGAACCATTTTCGATTACGGCTGCCTTTCTGTTCTGATAATTTTTCATTTTAAGATGATAAATGAAATCTTCCATGCAAGGCATCAGACCGCCGTCATAAGTAACTCCTGCCAGTACAAGTTTATCAAACCTGAAGCTGTCTGCAACTGCTTTTGCACAATCATCTCTTGATAAATCGTATACAACAACCGGTTCATCAGATAATTTTTTCAAATCATCTCCAAGTTTTAATGCTGCTTTTCGTGTATTACCATGAAGTGTCGAATAAGCTATCACAGTGCCTTTTTCTTCAGGCTGGTATGATGACCATCTCATATATTTATCAATGTAAAAATCAAAATCCTTGTCAATCACAGGTCCGTGAAGAGGTGCTATCACACTTATATCAAGTGCAGATGCTTTCTTTAAAAGCCCCTGGACTGAAGGACCATACTTTCCAACGATATTAATAAAATATCTTCTTGCTTCATCTGCCCAGCTCTGTGGCATATTTTCAAGTTCTGATGTTTTAAGCCTGTCTCCCAATGCACCAAATGTTCCAAAACCATCTGCCGAAAAAAGCACTTTTTCTGTACTTTCATATTCCACCATAACTTCAGGCCAGTGAACCATTGGAGCCATCACAAATGTAAGAACATGCTTTCCAAGTGCAAGTGTTGTTCCTTCTGCCGCAACAAATCTTTTATCTTCCGGTACATCAATGTCAATAAACTGCGGAAGCATTGCAAATGTTTTTGCATTCGCAACGACAATTGTATCCGGGTATTTTTTTAAGAATCGCTCAATATTTCCTGAATGATCAGGTTCAAGATGTGACACTACAAGATAATCCGGTGCCTTTCCCTCAAATGCTTCTTCAAGATTATCAAACCACTGGTCTGTCGCTCTTTCATCCACTGTATCCATAACAGCAATTTTACTGTCTTTAATGACATATGAGTTATAAGTAACACCATTGCTTACAGGATACTGATTTTCAAATAAATCTATTGTTCTATCATCTGCTCCAACATATAAAATACTGTCGGAAATACGTTTTAATGCCATATTGGATTTATCCTCCTTATTTTTTGTTTATTCTATCACACATTTTTATAATAGTTCAAGAACGTAATGTATTTACAGGCATAATTTCCTATCATACATAACCAAAGACCGGCCACAGATAAACTGCAGCCGGTCTTTGTGTATTATGGGTTATATATTCTATATTGCCAGAGTAACGCAATATAGCAGCTAATTAATCGTCCGCACCCTGTAATGCATCATATCCTGATTCACCGGTACGTACCTTGACAACATCTTCGACATCATATACGAATATCTTGCCATCACCAATATGTCCTGTATAAAGTGCCTGTCTGGCTGCATTAATAACATCCATCGTAGGAACTTTTGATATAACCATCTCAACCTGAATCTTAGGGAGAAGCTGCATTTCAACAGGAACACCACGATAATATTCAGGAGCACCTTTCTGTGTACCACATCCAAGAACCTGTGTAACTGTCATACCTGTTACACCGATTTCGTTCATTGCTTTCTTTAACTTCTCGAATCTTTCCTGCTTCATAAGTATCTCAACTTTTGTAATCTTCTTTCCGTCAGGAACATCAAGAGATTTAACTACTGCCGGAACTGAATCTTCCATCTTCTCAGAACCAATTACATCATAATCGCTGTCAGATGTAAGCTCAGATGTAGAAATTTCAAAACCTGCATATGCACTAGCAAGACCATGCTCAGCCTGGTCAAGACCGGCAATTTCAATTTCAGGTTCAACCCTTAAACCAACTGTGTGCTTTAAGATTGTAAATGTAATAGTCATCATTACACCAACCCATGCAAGAACGCAGATAATACCAAGTGCCTGAATTCCAAGCTGTGTGAATCCACCGCCATAGAAAAGACCTTTTCCTACACCATTCTGGCCTGTTGAGAAAAGTCCTACACAAAATGTACCTAAAAGACCATTAACACCATGAACACCTACAGCACCTACCGGGTCATCAACCTTTAATACTTTATCAATAAATTCAATGCCAACAACAACTGCAATACCAGCAATGATACCTTCAATTGCTGCACCATACATATCGATACAGTCTGTACTTGCTGTTACCATAACAAGTCCTGCAAGTGTACCGTTAAGTGACATAGAAACATCAGGTTTCTTATATTTAATCCATGTAAACATCATAGCAACGATTGTAGCAACTGCTGCACAAAGGTTTGTTGTTGAGAAAACCGAACCTGCAAGAGCACCCATTGTAATCTCTCCTACACCACCTGCTGCAACTGTAGTTCCTTCCATTGCAACTGTCGAACCACCATTAAAACCAAACCAGCAGAACCAGAGAATAAATACACCAAGTGCTGCCATTGTAAGGTTATGACCCGGAATAGCTCTTGGCTTTCCGTTCTTATCATATTTACCGATACGAGGTCCGAGAACAATCGCACCGACAAGTGCTGCACATCCGCCTACCATATGTACTGCACATGAACCGGCAAAATCATGGAAGCCCATATCAGCTAACCAGCCGCCGCCCCATATCCAGTGACCTGATACAGGATAAACAATAAGTGAAATTATTGCACTGTAAATGCAGTAAGCCCTAAAATCTGTTCTCTCAGCCATAGCACCTGAAACAATAGTTGCTGCTGTTGCACAGAATACTGTCTGGAAAATAAAGAATGCGTAAAAAGGAACGCCGTCAGGAGTTACTGCTGAATAATCTCCTCTTGTAAATAAATCAATTCCGCCAACCAGTGAACCTGTACCAAACATAATACCAAATCCAACAAACCAGTAGATTGGTGTTCCTATACAAAAGTCCATAAGGTTCTTCATAATAATATTGCCGGCATTCTTCGCTCTGGTGAATCCTGCCTCTACCATTGCAAATCCAGCCTGCATGAAAAATACAAATGCTGCACCGATCAGGAACCAGATTCCAAATACCTGTGTGCCTACGGCATCCTGTATCGCCGATAATACTTCTTTCGTCATAATGTCTCCTCCTTCATCCTTCAGATGTCCGATAACGAAAAAGAGTGTGCACTTCCGTGGTCGACTCACGAAAATGTACACACCCTTGTGCTATCCTTTTATATAAAAGAAAAAGCGCCTCGAAATGATTCTTTCGAAGCGCCCTTGCTTTTATGTCCCGTAGTTTAACGCCGTGAACTTTTTTTGTCAAGGAAATTTCTGACATTTTTCTGACGTCACACACAATTTCGTTTAATTATCACAACAGGATCTTATTTTTCTTATATTTTTTCTACATTATTCCAGACCAAGAATTTC
>ERZ1106951.3354-NODE-3354-length-11644-cov-3.807145_pt1 | contig 11644 bp, 11 predicted proteins | sample MGYA00403676_ERZ1106951 | MGnify/ENA primary metagenome ERZ1106951 (study PRJEB35170, sample SAMEA104062398) | human gut metagenome | biome: human gut; feature: human-associated habitat; material: faeces | place: Denmark | collected 2012-04-23 ...
GCATCCAAGCGATGCAGCCGCTGTTTTCGTATTCAGTCCAGATAGCCGAACAGGCCGCGCACGGACACGTCGCCGCCGGTGACGGTCTCGCGCGTGCCATCCGGCCAGCGGACGACAAGCGCGAAGTCGTCGTCCACCGCCTCGGCAAAGCCGGTGCGGACATCCTCGCCGCGCACGACGCGCACCGGCCGCCCGACCGTGACACAGCGCGCGCGGTAATCGTCGAGATACGCGCGCGGGTCGCGCTGCCAGTCGAGGTACATTTGGTCGAGCGCGCGCACCATTTCCGCTGCCAGCCGCGCGCGGGAGATCTCCAGCCCCGTCTCGGACCGGACCGAGCCCGCGATGGTGCGCAGCTCCGGCGGGAAATCCTCCGGCCGCTGGCGGACGTTCACGCCGATGCCGGCCACGATGGAATCGACCGTGCCGGTCTCGGCCTCGACGGTCAGCTCCGTGAGGATGCCGCAGAGCTTTTTCGTGCCGAGGACAAGGTCGTTCGTCCACTTGATGCCCGGCTGCACGCCGCACGCCTCGAGCGCGCGGCAGACGGCCACCGCGACGTGCGCCGTCATGGTCATGGCCGCCGTGGGCGCGCAATTCGGCCGCAGGAGCATGGACAGGTAGACCCCCTGCCCCGCGTCCGAGCGAAACGGCCGCCCGGCCCGGCCGCGCCCGGCCGTCTGCCGGTCGGCAATGGCGCACAGACCGTCCGGCGCGCCGCGCATGGCCTCGGCCTTGAGGTAGCTGTTCGTGGAGTCGATCTGCGCAAAGCACCGCACCGTCGCCCGCCGCGCCTCCGGCAGGTAGGACAGCACGTCCCCGGCCGTGAGCGTGTCCGGCCGCGCGCGCAGGCAGTAGCCCCGGTTCGTAACCGCGTCGATATCATAGCCGTCTGCGCGCAGCGCGCGCACCGCCTGGCTGACCGCCGCGCGCGACACGCCCAGCTTTTCGCGCATTTCCTCGCCGGAGAGATACCCCTCCGCCTCCGTGAGCAGGAGCAAAACATCGTCCCGCAGCATGAGATCACACTCCTTTGGATCTTTCTCTGGTGTCAGTTTAGCCGATGGCAGCAAAATTGTAAAGCATTTTTCAAAACCGGTTGACAATTTGGCGCGCGTGTGCTATCGTCCGATTGTTAAGTTATTTTGTGCTTCACTTTACAATCGGAGGAGATCTTATGAAATTTTCGACCAGAGACCTGTCCTTCTGCGCGATCGGCGCGGCGCTCATCGCCGTGTGCGCGTGGATCAGCATCCCGGCGGACGTGCCGTTCACGCTGCAGACGTTTGCGATCTTCACCGTGTGCGGCCTGCTCGGCGGCAAGCGCGGCACGGTGAGCGTGCTGGTGTATCTACTGCTGGGCGCGGTGGGCGCGCCGGTGTTCGCGGGCTTTCGCGGCGGGTTCGCGTCCCTGCTCGGCACGACGGGCGGCTACCTCGTCGGCTTTGTGCTGCTGACGCTCATCATCACCTTCGCGCAGGCGCACTGGGGGCAGGGCCAGTGGGTGTTCGTGCTCTCGGCGGCCGTGGGGCTGCTCGTGTGCTATGCGTTCGGAACGGCGTGGTTTCTCATCGTCTACACCCGCACGGGCGTCATCACGCTCGGCGTGGTGCTGGCCAAGTGCGTGCTGCCGTTTCTGCTGCCGGACGCGGTCAAGCTCGCACTGGCGACGTTGCTGCGTGCGCGGCTGTACCGGCGCATCCCCGCGTGACAAAGCGCCTGTACGGCGAAAAACACCGGCAGGTGCCGCCTGCCGGTAAGACAATTCTATTTCATTTACTTGGAACAGGCATGATCTCGGTCATGCCTGTTCCCCTTTTGCACCGGATAACGCTTTCCTGCTTCCGCATGTATTCACGGCCGCCGCCAAATTCGAAAACGCAGCTTTCTTCGAAACCTGCCGCGTTGTTTATTCCTGCGGCGGGACCGGCGGCACAGCCTCCGGAAACAGCCCCTTGAGTTCATCCACCATTCCGGCCTTTTCCCATTGCGCCATTCCGCTTTTCCAGACCAGACTGCCGGCAGTGAACTGTCCGGCGGCGGCCATCTGTGTCAGCGCCGCAATATCAAACGGCCCGGCCGCCTGCCCGTTGACGGCAATGTGATATACCATCGTAGGAATGGGAGGCGGCGTCACGCCGGACGGCACGGTCTGGTTCATGCCGCCCATTATGTGATTCATCGCTCCGGCGATATTTTGCCCAACCGCACCGCCGACCGCCATGCTCGTCATCATCGCGGCCATGTTGAAGCCGTCGCCGCTGCCGCCCAGGTTTACATTTCCGGCTCCGTTTGCGCCCATCTGGCCGAGCGCTTCAGCACCGGCCACGCCAACCTCCGCCTGTTTTTCAACCTGAAATGCGCCAATGTTTGCGGTCTGCGTCTGCTTATGCTGAGCATACTGACCTTCTTCGCGCTGGATACGCAGCCGCTCGACATAATCGGTCGTCTCCGCCTGAATTTTCGCAGCAGCGACGTCTTTTGTAACTGCCATGAGCTGACGGTAGCCATCACTCGTCTTGTCGATCTCGATCGCAGCGATGTCAATGCCGGAAACCGCGACGCCGAAGCTTTCTTTCAGCCGTTCGCCGATGTCATACTCGATCGCATCATTGATCTGTGCAAGTTTGGTTTCCAGCTGGATCACGGGAATGCTGTGCGCTGCCGGCGCATTGGCAACGCTGTCTTTGACATACCGGCAGACGGCATCACGAATCTGCTTTTGAAAATCATCCGTGCTGAAATTGCTGAGCCGATGCAGTTTGATGAACGCTCTGTAATCCGAAATGCTGAAACTGACCGTGCCTCTGACGGCGACAGGGACCCCAAAGTCCGCGAATCTCGGATCATACACGTCAAAGAACGGCACGCCGAACTTGACCTGAACGATCTTGGCGAGATTGATGAAATAAACCTCTGCCTGAAACGGCGTGCCGCCGTCGTATGCAAGCCCGACAATGCTTGCAAGAACGGGCAGGTTATCTGTTTTCAGGATCTGATCGAACGGACCTTCTATAAAGTCCTGCACGGTGCCGTCCTTCTGCCTGTAGGCAAAAACGGCAACCTCTCCGTCCTTCACACGCAGAGAGGAACCCCAACGGATGGCATTCTCTCTGTGTCCCGCGCCAGACTGCGCACCGGCAGGATGCCATTTCCAAATCAGATAGGACGGCTCATCGCAGCGGATTTCGTCCATAAGGCCGCCTGTACGCTTATTTCTATCAAATAATCCCATAATCAAATTCCTCCTCACTCCCCGCTTGAGCTGTCGATTGTTTTCTGACCGATTATCATGCAATCAAACCCATCTATACACTACTTTGCGGCATCCGGCCCGGGCCGAAGATCATCTACAGAGCCATCGGTGATGCCACCTGAGTCATCAGACGATGTATCTGTTTCGCTTTTCGCGGGGATTTCCTCATCGTAAACAGGCGCTTCTAAAATGACGCCATCCTCTGCGGCTGTTTCGATCACCTTGTCAATGTAATAATTTCGCTTGTTTTCCCACTCATTTTTCAAAGCAGTACTAGATTTTGTATAATGTAGATTGTCGGCGTTCATTAGCGCGTATTTATAATCGCCCTCATCCAAAGCAAGTTCTATTTCTTCTACGATTGCCTCCAAGCGTGCAATTTCTTTCTTCTCACTACAGGATGATGCAACAGAAATGCTAATGATAATTGCAGCGATTACTCCGAAGATAATCGCATACAGTATACCAATCATTTTCCAAGACTTCCGCTTCGCTTTGTTAATGGATTTCTGTATGGTGTCATGCATTGCTTGAATATCACTCAATCTTGGGTCGCCGGCAAATACTAATTTTGCTTTCTGGTAGGACTGTTCAAGCTTCGCTTTCCATGCATTTGAAATCGCCAATCTTGCATCATTTTCTTTGAACTGATTTCCACCTGTGTCATAAATATCAGTGTTGATGTTGGAATAGGAAAGTACAATAAATTCGTATAAATCTTCTTTGCTGTTTGGAATTGGAAAACTGCTCACTAAAGATATGATCCTCTTATCGGTATCCGTAGTTGATTGTCCAAAGTAAAGCGTTTTCAATCGATTTTCTTTTGTCCTCGCCCTTGTTTTTTCGATTTCTTGAATCTTTGCGGCAAGCTCACGAATCGAATTTGAAGCCTTTCTATCTCGAATTTCATAGCCACATACCTCACAAACCGATTCATATGCATCCATGATGCTTCCGCAATTTGGGCACTTATGTATGGTTCCCTCATATTCAATCTGTCTGCCTGCTTGGGATACTTGTCCCGTTGCAGTACCACAGCTACCGCAAAATTTTGCCCCATTCGGCAACTGTTTTCCACAATTTATACAGAAAGCCATATCTACACCTCTCTATCTCAATCATATCTTATCATCTATTTCTTCTGCTTTGACCGCGTCGCATATATCCCCGATATTGCAGTCCAGATAATCGCAGATGCGCAGCAGGACAGACAGCGCGACCTCCTCGTTGCGGCGCATCTTCGTCATGGTTCCGGTTGCGATATTCAAATCTTTTCTGAGCGCCGCCGGTGAGATATTCTTTTCAATGAGCAATATCCACAGCTTTTTGTAACTGATTTTCACATCGCGCCTCCTGTCAATAACCAGAGTATGCCGCAGTGCGAAAGATTTGTCAACAGAATTCATCCATTATATCGCCAAAATTCGCAACTTCTTGCGAATTTCGTGCTCCGAAACACGCAAAAACAGACAGCGCCCAACCGAAGTCAAGCGCTGCCTGCGATCCTGTTTGCCGGCTGCCGATTCCATAGTCGTTTCCAATGACGGCCTCATCGGCACATGGCAAACCGGCCGGTGTTTTTCTGTTCTGTTCTGTTTTCGGAAGGCTCAGTTCCAGTAGTCCGTACCGGTGATGCCGATGTCGGCGGCGTGGAACTCGGGGTTCTTGCCCTCCTTGCGCTGGCGCATGTAGTCCTTGAGCACGGCCAGGCCCTTGTTGCTGAGGATGAGGATGACCGGGATGTTGATGATGACCATCGTGCCCTGGAGCATATCGGCCGTATCCCACGCGAGGCCGGCGCTGACGATGGCGCCAACGAACACGAGCGCCGTCGCAGCCAGACGGAACACCGTCATGCCCGCCTTGCTCGGGTCGCGCCGAAGGATATACTTCAGGCAGCCCTCGCAGTAATAGTAGTTGCCGATGAGCGTCGTGAACGCGAACAGGCTCATGGACACGGCGATGAAGATCGGGCCGAAATTGCCCAGCGCCTGCTGCATGGACGCCTGCACATAGGCCGCGCCGGCCGCTTCCTTGGTCGGCACGACGCCGGAGCACAGGCACATGAACGCCGTGGCCGAGCAGATGAGCAGCGTGTCGATGAACACGGACAGCATCTGCACGAGGCCCTGCTTGGCCGGGTGCGAGACGTCGGCCGTGGCGGCCGCGTTCGGCGCCGAGCCCATGCCGGCCTCATTGGAGTACAGGCCGCGCTTGATGCCCCACATGATGCACGAACCGGCAAAGCCGCTGAACGCCGCCTTGAAATTGAATGCATCGCGGAAGATGTTGGCGATGACGCTCGGGAAGATCTTGATGTTCATGAAAATGACGACGAGCGACACGAGAATGTACAGCACGCCCATGACCGGCACGAGCACGCCCGTGATATTGGTCAGGCGCTTGCCGCCGCCGAGCACGCACGCGGCGAACAGCACCGCCAGGATCGCGCCGATGATGTACGGCGTGCGGCCCTTGGCGTAGAAGCCAAAGCCGGCGAAGGCGTCCTGCAGGTTGTAGGACGCGAGCATGTTGTAGCCGACCACATAGGTCAGGATGAGCACGACGGCGAAAATGACGCCGAGCCAGCGCTGGTGCAGCGCCTGCTCCATGTAATACGACGGGCCGCCGACGCAGCCGCCCTTGCCGTCCTTTTTCTTATAGACCTGCGCGAGCGCGGACTCGATAAAGGCGCTCGCCCCGCCGAGCAGCGCCACGACCCACATCCAGAACACGGCGCCGAAGCCGCCGAGGCAGATGGCCGTGGACACGCCGACGATATTACCGGTGCCGACGCGCGACGCCGTGGACACCATGAGCGCGCCGAACGAGGAAATGCTGCCCTTCTCCTTCGGCTTTTCCGCGACGACGTGGATGGACTCGCCAAACAGGCGGAACTGGATCAGACCGGTGCGGATCGTGAAATACAGGCCCGCGACGATCAGAAACAGCGGCACGATGTACGGCTGATATAAAAAGCCGCCGATCGCATTGACCACACTGTCAATTTTGTCAATCATGATTTGTCTCCTCTGCAATTTTTCATTTTCCCCGCGGCAAAGCAGCCGCGCGATAGATAGTATACAAAAGATTTGTCAAAAATGCAACCATAATTCAGCAATGTGACAAAAACCCTGAAAAATACAGGGTTTTCTCCACGGTGCAGCCTCTTGCGCGGGCGGATATTTCGGCGTAAGATAGGGATACTTTCCACGCGGAGACAAGGAGCGAAACACACATGTTCACAGGCTTTTCCGACGCAACGATCGACTTTCTCTGGGAGCTGCGCTTTCACAACGAGCGCCCGTGGTTTCTGGAGCACAAGCAGGTATTTCTCGACACGCTCGACCGGCCCATGAAGGCGCTGGCCGCGGACGTGACGGCGGCGCTCGAGCAGGCGCACCCCGACCGGAAGTGGTATCTGCACGTGGCGCGCATCTACCGCGACGCGCGGCGGCTGCACGGCAATGGGCCGTATAAGGAGAACCTCTGGTTCACGCTGCGGTGCGACAGCAGCCGCGGGCCGGAGATCCCGGCGTTTTATTTCGAGATCACGCCGCACAACTACAGCTACGGCATGGGCTTTTACTGGGCGAAGGCGAACACGATGGCGTGCTTCCGCCGCGCGATCGACGCCGATCCCCTGCCGCTGGCGGCGCTGGCCGAGCGCCTGAACGCGCAGGATACCTTCGTGCTCACCGGGCAGGACTACGCCCGCGCGAAGGGCGACCCCGGCGCGCTGCTGCGCCCGTGGTACAATAAGCGCGTGCTCGACCTCTCGTGCGTGCGCGAACACGACGACCTGCTCTTCTCCCCCGCGCTGACAGACGCGCTCGTGCGCGGGTTCGGCTTCCTGCTGCCGTACTACGACTATCTCGAGGCCGTGACGCGGCGGGAGGACGCGTGATGCGCTGCTTTGACGGCCACTGCGACACGCTCGCGCGCTGCATGACCACCGGCGAGGGGCTGCGGCAAAACGGCGGCCACGTCGATCTTGCGCGCTGCGCGGCCCTCGGCCAGCACGCGCAGATCTTCGCCGTGTTTGCCGACAGCAGCAAAACAAGCGCCCCGCTCTACACCGTCGCGCAGCGGCAGCACGCGCTGCTGGAGCGCGAATGCGCGCGCAATGCCGATCTCGTGCGCCGCTGCCGCACGGCGCGGGACGTGCGCGCCGCCTGGGCCGCCGGGAAAACGGCCGCGCTGCTCGGCATCGAGGGCGCGGAGCTGCTGGAGTGCGACCCGCGGCGGCTGGACGACGCGGCGGCGTGGGAGTGCGTATACGTGACGCTGACATGGAACCACGCAAACGCCCTCGCAGGCTCGCACTGCGACGCGCAGGCGCAGGGGCTCACGGCGCAGGGGCGCGACTTTGTGCGCGCGCTGTATGCGTACCAGATGCTGCCGGACGTGTCGCACCTGTCGGAGGCGGCGGCGTGGGACGTGGTGCGCCTCGGGCTCGGCCCGGTGATCGCCTCGCACGCAAACAGCCGCGCCGTGTGCGCGCACACGCGCAACCTCTCGGACGACCTCTTTCGCGCCATCCGCGACAGCGGCGGCGTGGTCGGGCTGAACCTCTACACGGACTTTCTCGGCGGCGGCGGCATGGACGCCGTCGTGCGCCACGTTGAGCATCTGCTCGACCTCGGCGGCGACAGGACGCTCGCGCTCGGCGGCGACCTCGACGGGTGCGACACGCTCGGCGGCGGCATCACCGGCGTGCAGGACTACCCAAAGCTCTATGCGGCCATCAAAGCCCGCGGCTATGACGCCGCGCTGCTGCAGGATCTCTTCGCCGACAACTGGCTGCGCGTGCTGCCGAAATAACGGAAACATACAATACCCCGCCGCAGAAACCTGCGGCGGGGCATTTTTCTCTATCAGGATATCTTACTCGAGCGGTTTGAAATCGGACTTCGGGTGGTGGCACAGCGGGCAGACAAAGTCGTCCGGCATATCCGCGCCCTCGTACACGTAGCCGCAGACGGTGCAGACGAAGCCGACGCGCTTTTCCGCGGGCTTGGCCTCATGCTTGACGAAGTCGGACGCCGGGTGCTTGCACAGCGGGCAGATGAAATCGGCCGGGAGCGTCTCGCCCTCGTACACGTAGCCGCACACGGAGCAGACCCAGGTCGCCTTCTCGGCGGGGGCGAGCTTCGGCGGCGCGGGCTTGATGTGGCTGCGGTAGTAGTCATAGGTCACGGTCTCGTCGTTGCTGAAGAGCTTGGACTCCGTGATCTCGGCGATGAAGAGCCGGTGGCTGCCCTGGTCGTAGCTCTCGACGACGCGGCAGGAGAACATGGCGTTCGTATAGCGGTTGATGTAATACAGGCCGTTGTCGCTGCGGGCGCAGTCGGTCCAGTCTGCGAACTTGTCCACATCCGCGCCGGACTGGAAGCCGAAGTGCTGGAAGAAGGCAAACGGCACTTCCTTCGTCAGCAGCGAGAGGTTGAACACGCCGGTGCGCTCGATCATGCCGCAGGTGTAGTTGGCCTTGATGACCGAGATGGAGATGCGCTCGGGCTTGTTGGCCATCTGGATGGCGGTGTTGATGACGCAGGCGTTGTCCTTATCCCCTTCGCGGGCGGAGAGCGCGAACAGGCCGTACTGGAACTTGAAGAGCGCGGCGGGGTTCTGCTTGCCCTCGTTGACGATCGGGCGCGGCTTCGGCATGGAGGCCACGAGCGCGTCCGCGATCTCGGCGAGCGCGCCGAGCTGGTCGTCCTTGAGCGAGGATTTGATGGTGAGCGTCTCGTTGAGGATGTTCACGTTCTTGAGCTTGGAAAGGATGCCGCGCATGAGCTTGCCGGCCGTCGGCGCCCAGGAGCCGTTTTCGATCAGGGCAATGGTGCGGTTCTGGAGGTTGTGCGCCGCGATGTCGAGCAGCGCCGTCTCCATGTTGCAGAAGATACCGGCGTTGTACGTCGTGGACGCGAACACGAGGTGGCTGCAGCGGAAGGCCTCGGCCACGACATAGCTCGGGTGCGTGACGGAGACGTCATACATGGCGATGTTGCGCACGCCGCGCTCAGCGAGCATGGTGGCGAGCACCTGTGCCGCGTTTTCCGTGTGGCCGTAGACGGAGGAGTAAGCGATGAGCACGCTGCCCTCCTGCTCGGGCGTGTAGGAGCTCCACTTGCTGTACTTATCGACGAACCAGCCGATGTTCTTGCGCCAGACCGGGCCGTGCAGGGGGCAGATCATGCGGATGTCGAGCGTGGCGGCCTTCTTGAGCAAGGCCTGCACCTGCGTGCCGTACTTGCCGACGATGTTCGTATAGTAGCGGCGGGCATCGGGCAGCCAGTCGTGCTCGAAGTCGTACTCATCGGCATAGAGATTGCCATTGAGTGCGCCGAACGTGCCGAAGGCATCGGCGGAGAAGAGCGTGCCGGTCGTGGTGTCGAAGCTGACCATGACCTCCGGCCAGTGGACCATCGGCGCCATGACATAGGCAAACGTGTGCTTGCCGAAGCAGTAGGTATCGCCCTCGGCCACGAGGATGGCGCGGGCGTCAATGTCAAAGGTGAAGTAGTTGCGGATCATGTCGCGGATCTTCGCGTTGCAGATGATCTTCGCCTCGGGGTAGCGGCGCACGGTCTCCTCGAGCGTCTTGGCGTGGTCGGGCTCCATGTGGTGCACGACGATGTAGTCCAGCGGGCGGCCGCCAAGGACATGGGCGAGGTTTTCAAAGAATTGACCGGCGACGGACTGATCCACCGTGTCGAGCAGGACAGTCTTTTCGTCGAGCAGGACGTAGGCGTTGTACGACACGCCGCGCGGAATGGGGTACACGCTCTCAAACAGGGCCAGACGGCGGTCGGATGCGCCGACCCAATACAGATCCTCGGTCATTTTCACAGTGCAGTGCATATTGGTCTCCTCCTTCTTATCCACAATTCCCCCGGTCTCAGCCGAGGAGTTTGAGCAGTTCTTCCTTCGGCGTCACGCCGACCTTCACAGCCGCGGCCTGGCCGCCGCGGAACACCATCAGCGTCGGGATGCTCATGATGCGGAACTGGCCCGCGAGCTCCGGCTGCTCGTCCACGTTGACCTTGCCGAACTTGTATTCCGGGTGCTCGGCATCGAGCTCCTCGACCACGGGGGCCATCATGCGGCACGGGCCGCACCATGTCGCCCAGAAATCCACGAGCACGGGCTTGTCGGACTGCAGGACCTCCTGCGCAAAGTTTTCTTTCGTCAGTGTAATCATGATGATCTTCCTTTCTGGAATTGTCGTCTGTATTCGTATGTGCTGATTTTAACAGATTTTCCACCCGCGTTCTGTGGCAAAGTCACATTCCGGCGAGGCGGCGCAGTTTTTCGGCGTCCGCGACCGTGACCGTGCCGCGGCCGAGCGAGACGATGCCGTCGTCGGCGAAGTGGCGCAGCATGCGCGTGACGGTCTCGCGCACGGCGCCGGTGTCGCGCGCGATCTGCTCGTGCGTGGCGCGCACGGGCGCGCGGGCGTGGTCGGACTCGTCCCAGAGATACTGTGCGAGGCGCTTGTCAAAGCTCGTGAACAGCAGCTGCTGCATCGCCCACATGACATCGGAAAAGCGCTCGGTCGCAAGGCGGTACATGCAGCACTCGACATGGATGTTCTCCGCCGCAAGCTGCTGGAACACGTGCGCGCCGAGGATGAGCAGCTCCGTCGGCGCATCGGCCACGAGCTGCACCTCGAACGTGATCTGCCGGATGACGCACGCCGCCGCCAGCACGCAGGCGTCCCCGTCCGTGAGGCGGTAGAGCGTGATCTCGCGCCCGTCGTCCGAGAGCATGCATGCGCGCAGGCGGCCGCTCTGCACCCGGATCATGCCGAGGCACTGCCCGTCGCACCCGTGCACGAGCGCGCCGCGGTCATACTGCGCCAGGCGCGCGCCGCGCCGCGCAAGCTCGCGCTGCGGCTCGGTCAGGTTCGGCCAGAAGGGCAGCTGCTCGAGCGCCGCGGCCAATCGTTCGTTCATATCCGTTCCCCCATCGCCGCCGGACACACGGCGGCGCTCTTTTTTGACCAGCATAGCACAAAACCGCCGCCGATGGAATCCCCACGGCGGCAATTTTTGGCGAGATTTTTTCCGCATCCCGCCCGACAGCACGTTGACAAACCGGCCGCCGAACGGTACGATAGCAGCAGAAAACACGCAGCAAGGGAGGGACGCGCGATGCGGGCGCTGTGTTACGCGCAGACAAACATCGGCTCCGGCCGGGACAACAATGAGGATAACTACTACTGCAACGGCACGTTCAAGCGCGACCCCGCAATCCCCGTAGCCGAGGCGGCCGCCGAGCAGGAGAGCCGGCGGCTGATCTACGGCGTGTTCGACGGCATGGGCGGCGAGGCCAACGGCGAGCAGGCGGCGCTGCTGTGCGCGCAGACGCTGCACCAGTGCA
>ERZ1106951.3358-NODE-3358-length-11639-cov-2.300932_pt1 | contig 11639 bp, 8 predicted proteins | sample MGYA00403676_ERZ1106951 | MGnify/ENA primary metagenome ERZ1106951 (study PRJEB35170, sample SAMEA104062398) | human gut metagenome | biome: human gut; feature: human-associated habitat; material: faeces | place: Denmark | collected 2012-04-23 ...
AAGGAAAGCGGGTCAACAAAATCCACCCGATGTCCCGGAAATTCTGTCTCTAGTTCCTTACGAAACGCCTGTGCCTCGGTATCATCTGCCGTATAAGCAACATGCATGTAAAAATTATCTCCATCCGGATCATGGAAACGTTCTTCAAAGTCATGGCGAATTGCCTTAATCATTGTGCTTTTTGCCGCCTTCAAAGTTTTTACTTTTGCATAAGCATCTAACTTTTCTCCCTGAATCTGCAAAACCGGTTTGATTCTTAATACGGTTCCGATAGCTGCAGCCGCCGGTGTAATTCGTCCACCTTTTTTCAGATAAGAAAGCGTGTCCACCATGATATAAATACTGGACTCAAATTTCTCACGAAGCAAAATCTCCTGAATCTGTTTGCCATCATAACCATTCTGTGCCAGTTCAATGGCATCCATTACAGAGCGTCTCTGTGTAACCGAAATTCTCTGGTTATCTACAACAAAAACTTTATTTTCGTACTTTTCTTCATAAGAAAGCATCATGGCAGTTCCGCAAGAGCTGCTCAATCCACTCGACATCGGAATGTAAACGATTTCATCATAACACTCTAACACACTGTCCCACAGTTTCATTAATGTATCCGGTGCCGGCTGTGATGTCATTACATCTGCGCCCTGCGCCAGATATCCATAAAACTCATCCTGATTCATGCTAATATCTTCATAAAATGTATCACCATTTACAAAAAAAGGCATTGGCACAACGTGAATGCCAAGCTTCTTTGCTTCTGACTGAGTAATCCCACTATTACTATCTGTAATTACCGCAACTTTTTTCATCTATGCAATCCCCTTTCAAAAGATACATTACATCATATCATTCTACTATTAAACTTCGTTTTTGTCAAACAACCGGTATTTCTTTACCATTCTTTCAATCCTCCGAAGAACGGGTTTATACAAACAGAACAAAAATCCGGCAGTCGCTGCTCCAAACAACAGGTTAAAAGGAAGTCCTGACAAATACACAAAACAAACCACCGATAAGGAAAGCTGCTGTGAAGTAAAAAAGATGGTATTTAAATCAACAATGGCTCCGTAGATGATAACGACAGCAAAAAAGCCATAGAGTGCTACAAGCCATCGCTTACTCTCCCGTCCGTAGAAAAATACGCCGGCAAAAAATCCTACCAGACCAAGTGCCACCATTTGAAAAGGTGTCCATGAGCCCTGACCGAAATAAAAATTAGAAACAAAAGCACTTAATGCTCCTGTCACAAAACCTACTTCACCTCCAAAACTCACACCCGCTAAAATTACGACAGCCGCGATTGGCTTTATCTGCGGCAAAAAGAAAAATGCAATTCTTCCGGCAATTGCAAGTGCACAAAGCGACGCAATCATCGTAAGCAGCATAACACCCGGCCGTTCTTTTTCAAAGTGAGCAAAAAAACCAAACAAAGCAATCAGTAAAACCGCCATACTCACAAGATAATAATTTTCTCCCTTTAACACAATGATTTCATAAAAAAGCAATACAAAGGCAAGTATGCCAAGGATACTATTGCGAATTTTTTCTTTTTGCATATTTCTTCACATCCTCAATGGTTATTATGTGTGGATTTACCCGTCTGGTCACCCGGTTCATCCCTGTCGTGTAAAACTGGTTTTCTTCCATAAATTCTCTCACCGGACACTGCACAATGATTTCGCCCTGATACAAAAGTGAAATTTCGTCAGCGTACTTCGCTGTAAATTCCATATCATGCGACACCATCACAATGGATTTTTCCATTTTGGTCCACTCTTTTAAAAGTTCACCAAATATCTTCTTTGATTTTGCATCCATTCCTTTGGTCGGCTCATCCAAAAAATAATAATCTGCCTCTTTTCCGAGTGCAACACAAAGCGCAAGCCGCTGTTTTTCTCCACCGGACAAATCCTGTGGATTCCGCTTTTTTAGTCCCTCTAAACCAAACCGCAAAAATAATTCCTTCGAACATTGGCTCATTTTATCCCATTCTTTTTGCACTGTCTCTTCTAATAACAAATACATCGGATTTTGCGGCAGATATGAAAAGTTTACCGAACTCATTTTCCCATGATACGGTCGAAACTGCCTTGCCATCAGCCGCAGTAAAGTCGTCTTTCCACTTCCGTTGCCACCCACAAGACACGAAATGGTATTTGCCGCGAAACGCCCCTTTGTTTCCTTTAACACATCCGGTGATTTCTTCTCATAGCGAAACGATATATTTTTCAAAGAAAAGTCCTGTGAGGATGTTTGCTTTCTTTCATTTTTTTCTTCTTCCCCATCCGGAAACACTGCGCTTTCATAGTTTCCTTCAAACCAGATTCTCGCTTCCTTTTTTGTCAAAAGTCTATCTTCCAATTTCAGATATGACGGCAAAAATTCTTCGAAAATCGTTCCTTTTAACTGTGCCTGTATCGTCCTTGGCTCCCCTATTTTTTCAATTTTTCCGTCCGCCATACATAGCACTTCATCCACAAAGGCAACCAAATCTTCCAGCCGCTGCTCCGCAATTACAATCGTTACACCAAACTCTTCATTAATCTGGCGGATTAAATCATAGATTCTCCGCGCTGCAACCGGATCTAACTGGCTGGTCGGTTCATCCAATATCATAAGTTCCGGATTCATGGCAAGACCGGAGGCAATGTTTAAAAGCTGCTTCTCCCCACCACTTAAAGTCATCGTATCCCGCATAACCAGATTTTCAAGCCCAAAGGAACTAATCACTTCCGCTAACCGTCGTTTCATTTGCTGCTGTTCCATCCCGATATTTTCAAGTCCAAATACAATCTCATAAGAGACCCGGTCTGTCACAATCTGATTATCCGGGTTCTGCCACACATATGCACAGCCCTTCGCCTGATTGGTAAGGCTTCCTTCCTCTCTTCCGCGGATTCCCATTTCACCGGCAAGTTTGCGTAATAAAGTTGTTTTTCCGCAGCCGGACGGACCGACAAGCAAAGTAATCGTTCCCTGTTTTATTTCCATCTGTTCCACAAAAACCGCCGGTTCTACTTCATCCGGGTAGAAAAACCGGTAATCTTTCGCTTCGATAAAAGCCATGCTGCTTCCTCCTTTCCGTACATCCAAATCGGGATGCCAAGATATAAAATCCAAATCAAAATCTCCCACGCCGGCAAAAATTCCATGTGTATACTTGGGAAAAACCAAACCGGCGCAGGTGCCATTATTTGTTTTCCAATCACAAAAACACCCATCATACATACAATCGCAAAAAATACATAATCTCCCATATTCCATTTACGTGCATAAAACGATGTGCGCCCATTTTTTCCATACGACTTCGCTTTCATTGCCATACTTCGTTCTACCGAATCTTCCATCGTTTTACCAAGCAGTGCAGACCACACATGCGGACGATTTCCATGCAGTGAAATCATCTGTGAAAAATCTTTTTTTGCCTTTGGCACCATACGAAGAATCATGGAAAAAAGCAGTGAAAAAGAAGGAAATCTTTTTCCTGACATCGTCATAATCTTTTCTGAAGTCATCACATGTGAAAAATCGGAAAACAGAAAAATAGTTCCTAACAAAACAACTGCCATATAACAGCCATACAGCACCGCTTCCTTTGTCACGGCGTTCTCATTCAAATAGAAAAGTACCGTCATACCACGGTGATTGAGCAGTGGATTCACAACCACACAAAGTGCCGCCACCGTAAGACTTCCCACAAAGGATTTAAGCATTTTCAGAAATCCTCTATTTAGCGAAACATCAATTCCCATCAGTAACAAAAGCAATCCATATAAAAGCGGATGTCCTGCCACAATCAAAAGAACCAGTGTCATAACATAATATACAAATAAAACGACCGGATGCCTTCGCGTCATCGCATTCATGGTTTCCTCCTCTAGTATTCATACTCGCAAACATAATAAAATACAATTACATCGCCATTTGATACCTGATAATTGCTCGCTCCCACATTCGGTGTCATGCCATTGACCGAATACATCCAACCGCTCTTGCTGCCACAGTCAAACTGATACAGACCGCCAATTCCCTTCACATAATAGGTGCCATACATCGGAGTGAACTCGCTATCTAGGGCGATGTTGTTCTCTTTTGTAATTCGCTTCAATATATCATACACGGACTCTTCTGCCGTGAAGGAACATTTACCGGAATAATAAATTCCGGATGCCGGAATCACCTCTTCTAATCCATTTTTCCACAACTCTTTTTTCTTTAAAATCTTCTTACACTCAATTTCAAAAGAAACTTCATTTTTGGGTTTTTCCGTTTGCTTTTCGGTCGGTTTTACAGTTACAGGTTTTTCGGTCGAAACCGGTTTTTTTATAACATTTTCCCCTGATTTTTTTTCTGTTTTATTTCCTTTATCCTTTTTTGGTGCAGTCACAGCCGCCGGCTTAGCAGTCGGTTTTTCTGTATTTTCCCCTTTAATTTTCTCTTTTGGTGTACTTGTGCTTACTGCCGTTTTCTGCTTGGGAGTCTTTGTTGGTTCTACCGATTTTGTTGATTCCGGTTTCGCCGTCTCCTTTTTTTCTACAGATACCACATCTTCTTCCGAAGCATAGTGTGCATCTTCCTGATTATTTGTCTTTTGTACTCCCTGTACCATAAGTGCCCCAATGATAACAAAAAACAGTACCACGCAGGCGATAATTCCTTTTTGATTCCACTTCATCTGAAAGCCTCCAAAAAAACTTCTTATATGAAAGAGTAACAAACAATGGACAAATCTGTCAAGCGTTGGTATAATATCTTGCGATGGTATAAATAATATTAGTAACCATGAGGTTCTTTTAAGATTAATAGGGAAGACGGTGTGAATCCGCCGCAGCCCCCGCTGCCGTATTAGGGGATGGCTTGTACATAAATGTCACTGGCATATGCCGGGAAGGCGTACAAGATTGGTTAAACCTTCCAGATGAACCTTAAGTCGGAAGACCTGCCTTATGGTGTGAAATGTGACCTTTCGGAGGGAGAGGAAATGTTTTGACTATTCATTCTAGTCATCACAGGTCCTTGTATGCCCTTTTTTCGGGAATACAGGACTTTTCTTATGTTATCGCAATACCAGAACAAAAATACGCGATACGCGAGAAAGAAGGTTTTTCTATGAAAAACAAAAAGAAACTTTTATCCGTTCTTTTAGTCTTTGTTATGACGATAAGCGTCTTTCATGGCTATGCAGCAAAAGCAGCGGATACAGTCAAAGTAACACTTCGCCTTGAGCAGGATAATAAAACACTTGTTACACCGGTCGAAGTTACTCTGACTGATGAAGACAAAAAAGATTACGGCATCGGCCTCAGTACCGAAACACTTACCCCGCTTCATGCACTGGCTAAGTATCTTACTGAGAAAAAAGGTGCCACAACAGAAACAATGAAAAATTATATTATGGCAAGTAAAAGCCAGTACGGTTTGTATGTTACCGGTATTAGTATCGACGGCAAATCCGACGGCAGTGCTTCCTCTGACGCTTTGGACGGCGTAAACTGGGGATATGCTGTAAATAATACAGACCCGGGTGTTGGTATGGGATCCTATTCTTTAAAAAATAATGATGCAGTCACCATCTATGGACTTTGGGGCGGCGGCACATGGCCAAATAACGTAGAAACAAATTACAGCTATTTTGAAAATGACACAGTAAGCACAACTGTTTCCGGCAAAGCGACCGTAACACTGAAAGGTTTAGGCTATGACAAAAACTTCGTCGCTTCTATTGTTAAACCAATTAGTAACGCAACTGTTGTAGCAGCAAAATATGAAAACGAAGCCAGCACAGCAACCACCGGAAATGCTGTTTCTTTAGTTCAAACGGATGAAAACGGTACTGCTACTCTTTCCTTTGATAAAGCAGGTACTTATGTACTCTCCGCTTACCGTTTGGACAGCGACGGCAAACACTCCAACATTTCCAGACCATACGGAATTGTTAAAGTGCTTGCTGCAGTTACCGCACCAACAGCAACTCCGACCGCTACGCCAACAGCTGCTCCTACTGCCACACCAACGGTAACTCCGGTTCCGACTGTTACACCAGCTCCACCAACTCCGGCATCGGATGACAAGGGTATTAAAAAAGTTGCAAAAACACCTACTAAGGTAAAAGTTGTTGTGAAAAAGTCAAAGAAAAAGAAAAAATCCGTAACTGTTTCCTGGAAAAAGGCAGCAAACGCAAAAGGATACCGCATCGCACTTTCCAAGAAAAAGAACGGTAAATACAAAAAAGTAACCGATACGAAAAAAACAAAATACACCTTTAAGAAAACAAAGGGAACGTATTATGTAAAACTGACCGCTTATGTTGTAAAATCTGACAAAGCTACTTTCAGTAAAGCAACAAAACCGGTAAAATTCAAGGTAAAATAAGATGAAGAAAAAGACATTTTTATGTCTCATACTCACCGCTGTCATCTTCCTTAGTGCATTTTCGACTTTTCGTAATGAACAGGGTATGGATGGTGCTAGCGTGGTATCCTCTGTAACACCGGAGGATACCGCCAATTGCGGTGCTATTTGGACAAAGAAAGGGAATTTCATACAACTCTATTCCGATTATGGGAACAAACGGCATCTATGTCGTAAATTCCAATATCCTTTATGAACTGTCTTATGCAAATGGACAGGTTCTCAGACAAACCACATTAAAAGAAAAAATGAACAGCGTCTGTAACATGCTTCTTGAGGAGCATTTTTTATATATTCCGCAGGCAAATGGCACAATGGAATGTGTTGACATCACTTCAATGACAAGTCTATGGCAGAGCAAGTCGTTTGGCGGGCAGTCTCTTTCGACTACCTTTTATCAGGACGGATATCTCTATGCCGGCACGACAAATGTTTTGTCAAACGGTACAACTACAGGTCTCTTCTACTGCCTGAATGCAAAGGATGGCTCAACTGTTTGGACTTATGAAGATACAGACCATCCGGGCGGTTACTATTGGAGCGGTGCTATTGTCTATGAGGATGCACTTTTTTTCACCGGTGATAACGGCATTTTAGTAAGCCACAGTCTCACGGAACCGGTTGTATATGATACCGCCGTTCTGACAACTACGGCAAACATCCGTGCCGGTCTTACTTACCACAAAGAAACCGACGCCCTTTATACCGTGGCAAAAGACGGTACATTATTTCAGATACAATGCACGGAGCAAAAAATCACAAAGGTTTCCTCCGGTAAAATTATGGGTGGTGCCAATTTTATTACCTGCACCAGTACACCAACCATTTATAACAATCGTTTATATGTTGGATGTATGGCAGACCAATATGGCTATGTCTGTATTATGGATACCCTGACTTTAAAACCTATTTATCAGGTAAAAGGATTTCAAAATGCTGAAGTCAAATCTTCTCCTCTTGTGTCAACCCGTGGTTCTTCCACCGGAGAAGTAACGGTCTATTTCTCCATGAATGCTTTGCCGGGTGGTTTGTACGCTTTTAAAGATACAGAAGGAAAAACAAGTGCCTCACTTCACACTTTGTATATTCCACAGGCAAAACAATACTGCCTGTCCAGTATTACAGCCGATGACAAGGGGCGTTTATACTATTCCAACGACAGTGGAACCCTGTTTTGTGTTACGCTTGCCAAAGATATCCCTGCCACAAGCACACCGACAGTCACAAGCATACCGGCTGCGACAAGTACGCCGACTGTTTCTAATTCGCTTGCACCGGCGGCTAAAAATTCTGTGTCAAAACCGAAGAAACCATATAGCGTTAAGGTAAAGATAAGCAAGAAAAAATACAAAGTCACCTGGAAAAAAAAGAGCAATAAATACCAGACAATTATCTCCTACCGATATGGTAAGGGAAAATGGAAAAAGAAAACAATCAAAAAAAATACGGCAGCAACGATAAAAAAAGGCAAAAAAAGACTGCAAATCCGACTGAGATGTAAAATCAAAAAACAGTCCAAATGGATTTACTCCTCTTATACGAAAACCTTTTCATTTCGCCCCTAATATGCTAAGATAAAAATAGTCATTGGATTTACAAAAGGGAGGTTTATAGTATGAGTAAAGAACAAGAACAACTACTGCAATGGATTGATGAATCCGATAATATTGTGTTTTTTGGCGGTGCCGGTGTCTCAACAGAAAGTAAAATTCCGGATTTTAGAAGTGTTGATGGATTATATAAACAGAACTACGATTATCCACCGGAAACGATTCTGTCCCATAGTTTTTATATCCGTAACCCGGAAGAATTTTACCGTTTTTACCGGGATAAAATGCTGTTTCCTGACGCCGATCCTAATGCCGCTCACATTGCTCTTGCCAATTTGGAAAAGCAGGGCAAATTAAAAGCAGTTATTACACAAAACATTGATGGTCTGCACCAAAAGGCAGGAAGCAAGGAAGTATTAGAACTCCACGGCTCTGTTTTGCGAAATCACTGCACACACTGTCATAAATTTTATTCTTTAGAAGATATTTTAGCTATGGACGGTGTTCCTCACTGCGAATGTGGCGGCATCATAAAACCGGATGTCGTTCTCTATGAAGAAGGACTTGATATGCCGCTTATGGAACGTGCCATTTCCTATATCCGCGATGCTGATTTGCTGATTATCGGCGGCACATCTTTGGTTGTTTATCCGGCCGCCGGGTTAATTGACTACTATCAGGGCGATAAGCTGGTACTCATTAATAAGGATAAAACTTCAAAGGATAATCGTGCAAATCTTATCCTGCACGAACCAATTGGTGAGGTCTTAAAACCGCTCGCCTGACAAATTATTTCTTAATCTGCATGAAATTGATTTTTGCGGATGCCAGTACATTGCGTGGAAACATCTGGTTTACACCACTTGTTCCACCGTTACCGGTATCCGTTATTTTTTTCGGATAAAGGACAAGAGAAATCTTCTTTTCTTCCTTTAGTTTTTCCTCCATCGTCTCTCCTGCAAGTACAATACTTGGCTTTTCCTTATTGATTAGAGATAAGATATATGACATCGGCTTTTTCGTTTTGCCATCTGCACGGCAGCCAACAAGTTGAAGCCCATTATGTAAAACTGCACTCTCATCCAAAAGCAGATGCACACCTGCACCGGAGATTTTTTCTTTCTTTTCCTCCACAAGGGCAGAATCTGCACTTCCTTCCACCATATAAATGCCCAATGCCGCCTTCATTTTTTTGATACTTGCAAGAGTCTTATCTATCGTTACCTCATTTGTATGTCTACCGAATAAATTTCCTCCAAATAAAATAACATCCGGCTTTTTCTCATTCACCTTTTCCACCAGAGAATCAAACGCATGAGCAGTCATATCACTGCCTACAAAGCAATTGGAAATATAAACAATGGAAGTATCCTTAACAGGCTCTTTCTTATCCTCCTGCAAAATGACAGTCCCCTCCCATGATATGCACCGGCTTTTCCAGAAAATAACAGCGCCGACACACATGGTAACAACAAAAAAGCCAAGAATCAATTTGGTCGGATGATTGAAAAAGCGGTATATTTTCCCGCTGCATCCTGCTTTTTTTCCGATAAAACGAACAATGCCACGCACAAAACACAAAATAGGTGTGAGTATCATAACACTGCCATATATTACAGAATATGCATGCATAATGACGGAAACTTCATCCGAAATCATTGCGGATATTCCGGTTTCAAAAAGGAACACAACTATTAAAGAAAAAACATGTAAAAACGCGAAAAAGACCACCGGTACTTTCCCGCGTTTCCACAAATCATAATATCGCAAAATAGAATAAAACCATGCTCCTAATGCATAGCACAATGCAATCACAACTTCTATCATAAAAGCACCCCTTGTCGTATGTTTTACTACACGGGTAGTGTATAATAGAACTGCTTATTTGTCAACCGTTATTTGGTTTTGAATTTCTTTGTTTTACTCCATTTTGAAATGGTTTTCTTTCCGTTTATTACCTGATACGTACGGATTCGTATATAGTATTTCTTTTTCGTTTTTAACTTTTTAATCGTCCGGCTTTGTTTCTTCTTACCGGGAACCGTAATCGTCTTTTTCCCTTTTTTGAAAGATGCGGACGTACTATATTGAATCTGGTATCCGGTAATTGACTGTGCTGACTTCTTCCAGCTTACCGATACTTTTTTCTTGCCTGCTTTCACCTTTTTGATAACCGGTGCTTTCAGAACAATCTGCTTTTGAGCCATGTTTGTATTTGCCGGTGCTACCGTCGGTTTTGCATTGGAATCCGGCGTTTTCACAGGTGTTACCGAAGTTTTCTGTGTCGGCGTCGGAATTGGTGTCGGCGTCGGAATTGGTGTTGGTGTTGTCTTTGGTACCGGAGTAGGGGTAGGTGTTACCAGCGGCGTCGGCGTTGGTTTCGGTGTTGGAATCACAAGATTTTCCGGCACTTTTCCAACTTTTACATCCGTGTAATCACTGTACAAATACCGGTCTGTTTTGTTTGCTGTTAACCAGTCTGCCTGCTCTTTTGTTGCCGTATAAATCGTCGATGGATTGTGCATTTCATAAAAGATGTAAGTATCCCATGTTTCCAGTTTTGTTCCATCAAAGCCGGTTCCAAGTCCAATCGCCACTAAATTTGTACAATTATAAAATGCCTGCCCGCCAATCGTTTGTATCCGGTCCGGAATTTCCACCTTCACAAGTCCGGTACAGTACGAAAATGTATATTCCGGTATGGAGGTCATCGATTTCAAATCCGGTAATTCGGTAAATGACGTACAACCGGAAAATACTGAGCCTGCCATTGATTGTAAATTCTCTGACATCGTAACTTTATCCGCTTTCAGACCGGTACAATTACTAAATGCCCCATATCCGATTTTCTTAATCTGAGACGGAATTACAATCTGCTCTAAAGCAGAACAACCACTGAACGTATATGGCGGAATTTCTTCTATATTGACCGCCTTTGATAAATCAACAGAAACCAACGAAGTACAATTTTGGAATTCACTACCGCCAAGTTTTTGTAAGCCCGCTCCGAGAACAACCGATGTCAGTTTTTCACAATCCTCGAAAGCTCCTTCTGTTGCTAAATTGGTTATTCCAAGAATTTTAACGGAATCCGGAATCACAACCTGTTCCAATTCACTTCCCTGAAAAGCCTGATACCCAATCTGAGTCAAACCGTTCGGAAGTGATATACTCCGAATGGCACATCCCTTAAATGCCTGCCCATCAATACAAATTAATTTCGACGGAAGTAAAATAGATGTTAAATTTGTTGTTTCTCCAAATGCACTGTTTCCAATAAATGTTACGTTATCCGGAATATGAACTGAAGTTAATGCACTGCAGTCCTTAAACATAGTCCCTGGAACTGCCGTCCAGCTATCCGGAATCGTAAATGAACTCAAAGACTTACATCCCCAGAACAAACCGCCGGAATACTTATCCTCATCATTCTCATAACGGTTTGTGCCATCATAATCTGCTGCGGATACTGTAAATTTCCCATCTTCCGGGAACACAACATGGTCTAACTTTTCACAGTCCATAAACGCATTCGATGCAATATGCTGTACAGATTTTGGAATATTAATACTTTTCAAATTTTTACATCCTGCAAATGCACTGCAGCCAATAAAGGTTAAGCCCTCCGGAAGTGTTACCGTATCAATCGTACACTCACGGAATGCCCTCGAACCTATA
>ERZ1106951.3359-NODE-3359-length-11635-cov-2.960967_pt1 | contig 11635 bp, 10 predicted proteins | sample MGYA00403676_ERZ1106951 | MGnify/ENA primary metagenome ERZ1106951 (study PRJEB35170, sample SAMEA104062398) | human gut metagenome | biome: human gut; feature: human-associated habitat; material: faeces | place: Denmark | collected 2012-04-23 ...
CCCATTTGTATCCCTGATAATTCCGTGGTGCCTGCCGATAACATTACCGTTAATATCGACAAAATCACCGTCCGGATATGTTTTGCCTAAATAATTTTCAATAAATTTAGCATAATCGCCGTCAGGAACAAAACAAATATCCTGACTGTCACGCTTACGGGCATTCAAAAATCTCTGTTCTTCGGCAATTTTACGAATTTCAACCTTTGAATATTTGCCCAACGGGAACTTTATATGTGAAAGTTGACTTTGAGTAAGTGAATATAGTACATAACTTTGGTCTTTGGTATCATCCTTACCCTTTTTTAAATAAAACCAGCCGTCCTTTTCTTCAACAATTGCATAATGGCCCGTAACCACATAGTCGAACCCGAGCTCATACATACGCTGAAAAAGCTTTTCAAACTTAAGATACCTGTTACAATCAATACAAGGATTAGGTGTACCGCCGTTTTCGTATGTTTTTATAAACTTATTTATTACTTTTTCTTCAAATTCATCTTTAAAATTGAACACATAATATGGCATTGAAAGACGCCTTGCAACAGCTCTGGCATCTTCAATATCATCAAGCGAACAACAAGTCTTTTCCCTATTGATACCAATATCTTCATTATCATAGAGTTTCATTGTTGCGCCGATGCATTCATATCCGTTTTCTTTCATTAAAAAAGCGGCAACGCTGGAATCAACGCCACCGCTCATTGCGATAATACATTTTTTACTCATTTAACCAAGCCTTATCATTTCATCAATACATCTTTTTGCACCGATATATGTTTCTTCATCAAGAGTAATTTCTTCACCAAAAGTACCCTTACAGCAATTAAGTACATCAACAAGTGTGGTTGCCTTCATATTATGGCAAACACAATCTTTAGATAAAGGATAAAACATTTTATCCGGGCAAGACATTTGAAGATGGGTAACTATACTGTTTTCAGTACCGATGATAAATTCCTTTGCATCACTTTCCTTGGCAAAATTCATAATACCGGTTGTAGAGCCCACATAATCGGCATGTTTAACTACATCAGGTACACATTCAGGGTGAACAAGAAAAAGTGCATTAGGATGAGCTTTCTTTGCTTTTTCAACATCGCGTTCACCCATTCTTGCGTGAGTTGGGCAACCACCGCTTAAAAGCTTAAAATTCTTTTCAGGAAGTTGCTTTGAAATCCAATTGCCAAGATTGCAATCAGGTATAAAAAGAATATTATCATTTTCTATTTGCTTGCAGATTTTCAAAGCAGATGAAGATGTAACACATACATCACAAATAGTTTTAAGCTCACTTGTGGTGTTAATATATGCTACAACCGTATAATCAGGATACTGCTCTTTCACAAGTGAAATTACATCCTTATCCATCATTTCTGCCATAGGGCATCCGGCATCTGGGTTTGCCAAATAAACAGTTTTATCCGGTGATAATATCTTAACAGTTTCAGCCATAAAGCGAACACCGCACATAATAACGATTTTGTTACTAACTTTTGAAGCTTCAACAGAAAGAGCAAATGAGTCACCGACAAAGTCGGCAACTTCCAATATCTCCGGTGATTGATAGCAATGTGCAAGGATGCAAATATCCTTTTCTTTTTTTAATTTAATTATCTCTTGCTGAATATCAGTAATCATATTAGTTGTGTACTCCGCACTCTGCACAGTCAACGCTTGCAAACTTTGCGTGGTCGTATTCTATGCCTTTTTTATCATAATAATCTTTTACAGCAGCCTTAACTGCTTCTTCTGCTAATACTGAGCAATGAATTTTTACAGGAGGCAAACCGTCAAGTGCTTCAACAACTGCTTTATTAGTAAGCTCCAATGCTTTATCAATAGGCTGGCCTTTAATCATTTCAGTAGCCATAGAACTTGAAGCAATAGCAGACGCGCAACCGAAAGTGTTAAACTTAACATCTTCAATAATTCCGTCATCACTTACCTTAATATACATTTTCATTATATCGCCGCACTTAGCGTTACCAACTTCACCTACACCGTCAGCATCTTCAATTTTACCAACATTTCGCGGATTTGTAAAGTGGTCCATTACTTTTTCTGAATAGAGAGCCATTATTTATTTTCCTCCTTTTTGATTTTTTCCCAAACGGGAGATATAGAACGAAGGTAATCAACTACCACCGGAATCGATTCAACAATGTGGTCCATTTGTTCCATAGTGTTATATTCACTGATTGAAAGCCTTAATGAACCGTGAGCAATTTCAACCGGCACACCTATCGAAAGAAGAACATGCGAAGGGTCAAGACTGCCACTTGTGCAAGCTGAACCGCTTGATGCACAAATACCCTTTGCATCAAGTAAAAGCAATAAGCTTTTACCTTCAAAGCACATATTTAATGTACCCGGAAGATGATGTTCAAGGTCGCCGTTAATTCTGCTTCTTTCAATACCCTTAAGACCGTCAATTAGTCTGTTTCTCATAGCTGTAACTTTAGCTGCGTTTTCTTCAAGATGGTCTGTTGCTTCCTTAATAGCCGTTGCCATACCTACAATTGAGGCCATATTTTCAGTGCCTGCTCTTTTACTGCGTTCCTGTGCACCACCGTAAATAATATTAGTAAGAAGAATACCTTTACGCGCATAAAGGAAACCTACACCTTTAGGACCGTGGAATTTATGAGCCGATACAGAAAGCATATCAACATTCATATCCTTAACATTTACAGGAATATGACCTACTGCCTGAACAGCGTCTGTATGAAACAGCACTCCCTTTTCCTTGCAAATCTTGCCGATTTCAGCGATTGGCTGAATCGTGCCGATTTCATTATTAGCAGTCATAATTGTAACAAGGCAGGTTTCATCTGTAATTGCATTTTCAACATCTTCAGGTTTTACTACACCGTTTGAGTACACATCAAGAAGAGTTACGGTAAAGCCCTCTTTTTTCAAGGCATCAAGTGTGTGAAGAACAGCGTGATGTTCAAACTTACTTGAAATAATATGTTTCTTACCCTTTCTTGCACCAATATATGCTGCAGAACGAATTGCCTGGTTATCAGCTTCACTGCCACCTGAAGTGAAATATATCTCTTTAGGGTCAGCGCCGATACAATCAGCAACAGTTTCCCTCGCGTTTTCCAAATACTCTTTAGCAACTTGGCCGATTGAGTGAAGAGATGATGGATTACCATAAATATCTGTAAGAAGCGGCATCATTGCTTTAAGCACATTTTCACTCATTTGGGTAGTTGCCGCATTATCTGCATAAACCGTCATAATATCGCCTTTCTAACCACAATATAAATCTGCTGTGGATGACAGAAAAAATGTAAAATATCAAAGGTAAAAACAAAAAATCAATATTCCTACCTTTTCAATAGGAAATAATAACACTAATTCCCTACCTTGTCAATAGGATATTATTGATATTTTGCAAACAATTTATACATAAAAATAAAATTACTTTTTTCTGTTTCCTTTTCTGTCAAAAGTGTTTGATAAGGCCTTTTCAGTTTTACCGATTGTAACAAATAAAGTAACAAATTCAGCAAAAAATATCGCAAATGCCACCGATACAAATACACGCTGGTCGGTTTTAATCAGGCAAAGCATAATTATACCTGATGCCAAAATAAATATCCCGCCGAATTTCATCCAAAGCTTGCCGCAAAATTCGTGCGCAAAAGCCCAAGTATCTTTGTTAATCATTGACCAACCTGTTCTGTATCCAAAAATATTATTTATATTTTTCGGACCGCCGGCTACAAAAATAAAGCTGCTCATAAACATAATTATCGGCAAAAGCAAATCAATAAATAACATATAAAACCATAAATTCATAATAATCACCATAAATATTATAACATATCAGTTATATTAAAACAATCTTATTGGCAAAAATCGACAAATGCCCACAATTTTGTTGCATTTATGTTAATAACAATATATAATAGTTTTTGTATAGAAAAGAGGGATACATATGCCGGGAAAACTCAGAAAATTACTTAATAACAGCAGGAACATCAAGGCTCCATACTCAATTGACGATATGAGCAATCATAATGGCGGCTTAATATCATTTGAATACTGCGGAAAAAAGTACAATTTAGCGATTCGCGAAAACGCATTAGTATTTGATAATGATATGAATTTACTTTACACATTTACTTTTGACGAACTTTCAACAGCCGAAACGCAGTTTTTGAAAAAAGTAAATGAAGAAATCATAAATCACACAAATCAAAAAATCACATTATATATAAACAGAGCAACCGGCATTGAAAAACTTACTTTTACGAGCTTATTTGATGCAACATACATATTTAACAAACTTAAAAGAGTATCGTACCGTTCATCAGAAAGCATTGATTCAATTATGATTGAAAAAAACGGTGCAATTGTTAACACCGTTAAAACAAACAAAGGTTCAAGATTATTTTCTAAAAACCAAGTTGTTGAAAACAGAGATGAACGAAATCCGGAAAAGACAGAATATATAGCTTCCCTTTCAAGAGTTGAAGATATGATTGATAATATGATTTGTGACAACATAAATAAAAACGGAATTCAAAAAAGTGATGAAAGACTTGATAAATGCATTGAACTTTTGCAAGAATTGAGAAATAACAAATAATAAAAAAATGACTTGTTCAATATGAACAAGTCATTTTTTTTATGCAAACACAACCGAAGCTGCAATTAGATATTGACCGGCGTAGTACAAAAAGTGATTTATAAATAGATGAAACGGTTTATCCTTACCACGACCGAAAAAGGTGTTTGAAAGAACTGCATCAGACAGCAAGAAAAGTATTGAGCCAATTGCCATAATAACATAAGCCTTTTGAAAATGGGTTGCAAAAACTGCAATTACGGATATTATAGAAGTCATAGCCAAAAATGCAACATAAATAGCCACAATACGCCTGTAAGCGCCATAATGAACTTTCATAACATTAGCTAAAAGAACAGTTAATATTCCGATTACAGCTGAAACAACAGCGGCAATTAAAACAAGCCACCACTTCATTTTTATTGAATATATTATTGCACAGAAATAAAAAATATGACCAATTAAAAAGAATATAAATCCGCCCTTTAAATAAACTTTTTCTTCACTCTTATATATTCCTTTTAAATCAAGAAGTATATCACCTACAAGACCTAATGCACCGCCCATAATTACAAGTGAGCCATAAGTATGCGCCTGCGGATTTGAAATCAAGGCAAAAACCGCAGTAAGCAAGTAGCACAAACTTGAAACTGATTTAAAAATCAAATTATTTACACTGTACCCAAGTCGCCTTTTCCAGCAAAAAACGAGCGACAAAATAACACCAAACGGCAAAACAATATAATACATCATTTTCGTTTACCCCTTACTTATTTGTTTTTGATTATCAATCAACTTTTTAAAATTCTTTTTCTTATTAAGATAAATAATAACAAGCGGAATATCGGCAAGCAACCAAGCAACAGGACCGGCATAGCATATTGCATTAAAGCCGATAAGCGGAGTGAAAACAAGCGCTACTGCAAGCCTGCCAAACAATTCGCCTGCACCTGCAATCATATTAGCGTATGTAAAACCGAGGCCTTGAAGTGTATTCCTAAATACAAACAAAACTGCTACAAGGCTGTAACATTCGGCTATTGCCCATAAGTAGTGCATTGCCGCATCCATAATTTGTGCGTTATATTCTTTCATAAATAACTTAACGATAAACGGCCCTATTGAGACAAGAATTGCACTGCAAGCCAAAGATACAATAACATCAAGAATAAATATGCGCTTAACACTTTTAATTATTCTTTCATACTTGCCGGCACCGTAATTTTGTGATACAAAAGTCATATTACCGACACCCAAACCGGACATTGGAATATTGGTAAGCTGCTCCACTCTGCCGGCGGCAGTAAAGCCTGCAATTACGCTTGAACCAAAACCGTTAACTGCTGTTTGAAGAACCATTGAACCGATAGAAGTTATACTAAATTGCAATGAAATAGGAATACCTATTTTTATCTGTGCCCAAGATACTTTACCGTCAATTTTTAATGCAGTCTTATCAATATTATATTCTTCTGTATACTTTAAAACACTTATTGCCGATAAAACAGCCGCAACGAGTTCAGAAATAGCAGTAGCCCAAGCAGCACCGATAACTCCCCATTTAAAAGCGCCTACAAATAATATATCAAGCAAAAGATTTACAATAACACTTACAATCAAAAAATATAATGGCCTTTTGCTATCACCCACAGCACGCGAAAGAGCATTGAAATTATTTAATGACATTTGTATAGGTACTGCATAATAAAGCACATCAATATATTGCGCAGACATATCAATAATATCATCAGGCGTATCAATAGCTTTAAGAAGCGGGCGAGATAAAAAATGTGCAACTATCATAATAACCATACCGATAACAAAAGCCAAAGTAATACTGTTACCGGCATATTTATTCATTTTATCAAACTTTCTTGCACCATATGCCTGTGCAACGGAAATAGTAAAACCGGAAGTTAAACCGAGCGAAGTGCCGATTATGAACCCGTTTATCGAACCAACATTACCGACTGCGGCAAGTGCGTCGGTACCAACAAATCTGCCGACTATAATATTATCAACCAAATTATAATTATACTGCAACATTGAGCTTAGCATAATAGGAAGAGCAAACAGAATAATACTTTTTACTGGTTTTCCGTTTATCAAATCACTTTTCATAACAAATGCCTCTGTATTTATTCTAATGACACTTTAACATTTAAAATATCATAAGTCAATATAAAATAGATAATATCAGTAAAATGTACAAGGATACGAAGCATATAATATAGTGGTGATGAAAATGTTATCTGCTTTACTATCAGCAATAAGCGCAAATTTAATCTATTTTATACTTCACATTCAAAACACTTCAAGCTTCCCAAATCCTCTTTCTCCGAAAGAAGAGCAAAAAATGCTTGAAAGAATGAAAAACGGAGATAAAAATGCACGAGCCATACTGATTGAAAGAAATTTGAGGCTTGTAAGCCACATAGTAAAAAAATACTATTCAAAAACAAATGATAATGAGGATTTAATCAGTATCGGAACAATAGGGTTAATTAAGGCAATTGACTCATTTGACAGCGATAAATGCGTAAGACTTGCAACATATGCTTCGCGTTGCATTGAAAATGAAATACTTATGCATTTTCGCTCTGCAAAAAAGCAAGCTAACGATATTTATTTGGGAGATGCACTTGAAATTGATAAAGACGGTAACCCTTTAACTATTGAAGACACAATAAGTTCACCGGTGGATTTAGCTGAGGATTTAGAAACTAAAGTGCGTTGGGAAAAAGTATCTAAAATAATACAAAATATGGAAGACGGCAGAGAAAAAGAAATAATAATACTTCGCTATGGGTTAAATAACAAAAAGCCTCTGACGCAACGGGAAGTTGCACAAAGGCTTAATATAAGCAGAAGCTATGTATCAAGAATTGAAAAAAAGATATTAAATGACATTAAAAACGAAATTGAATAATTACTTATCATTCAACTGCTTTTTTAATTCCTTGTTTTCTTCTTCAAGCGCTTCAAGAATTGAAATATTTTGTTTTAATTCCCTACTTACGGATTTGAGTTGAAAATCAAGATTTGAATTAACAATTTCCAATCTTTGACATTCAAAATTTACATCTTCAAGTGCAGCCATAAGACGAGAAATTTCATCTTTAAGTTTTTGCACATCGGAATTTTTTACCATAGTGTTCCCCTTAAATAAAAGCAAAATAAAGAGGTTGAATATACAACCTCTTTATTATTTTACATTAGTTGTCGATATCGACATCTTTCTCGAAATAACGAGAACCAAACCAATTTACTTTGATTGTATAATCTTTTTCGAGTTTTTCAGTTGCACTTGTGCTGTCAGCCGAAGCAAGTGCAGTTTTAGCTGTGTACTGCCAAGCAGTAAGTTTACCTGTACCAACAAAGTACATAATATGATAACCGAAATCTGACTTAACAATTGCGGTATCTCCTGCTTTTCTTGACGAATCAAAACACCAAGCTGAGAATGAGTTAACCATTTGACCCGGTACTACATTTTCATAAAGTCCGCCGTTATCTTTAGAGCCTGTATCGGTTGAATTTTCTTCAGCAAGCTTTGAAAAGCTCTTTTCTTTCTTATCACCGGCATTGAATTCATCAAGAATTTTGGTGGCCTTCTTGTAAGCTGCTGCCCACTGCGCATCAGTTGCATCCTTAGCCTTAGTATTCTTATCATTTGTTTCAGGTGCTACAAGAATGTGGCGAACATTTACAGTTTTTCTATCCTGAATTGAGGCAGGAGAAAGAACATATACAACAGTTGTGCTGTACTGGTATGAATCGCCTGCTTTTCTTTTTGAGCTGTAAAGCCAATCAAGGCCTGGATATTTATTCTTATCTTTATTATCAGCAGTTGCAATAGCATAACCCTTATTCTTAAGGTTATCTTTAGTTACGCCGTATTCGGTTGAATAGCCGGCGTCTTCATATGCAGTTTTATCAAACTTATCAGAAGCATACTTTTGGCAAAGTTCTGTAAAGTTAGATGCATCAGAAGCAAGCGCTTTCTTAAATGCTTTTGCATCATCTTCGCTTGAACATTCAAAAAGTCTTACATCAACAGCAAGAAGGTCATCCTTATGTTCTTTCTTATAATTTTCTAAATCTTTAGTTGAATAATCCTTTTCACTTGACTCATTGCTGAGTCCATCCTTATAGTTATCGGCAATATAGCTTCTTGTAGCTTCCTGCTTAAACAAGCTTTCAGTTACACCTTTACCCATTGCTTTTACAAGATAACCGCTTAATGTATAGCCATACTTATGTGCTGATTCTCTGTATTGGTCAAGAGTTTCTTTAAGCTCTTTCTTTTGGTCTGCTGTAATTTCAGGGTCTTTTCCGTCATTATCAGCTTTAGCTGCAAGGTAATAAGTATAAGTTGACTCAATTGACTCAATTGCTTCTTCTTGCATATACTCTGCCCAAGTTACAGTTTCGTTATCATCATTTTTAGTAGTTTGCTTTGAAAGCTTCTTATCAAAATCAACATCAAGCTTATAATCAGCCGGGTCAAGACCGTACTGTGTATACTGTTCTTGTCGATTTCTCATACTATTATAAGTCATAGCAAAATAATAGTTGTAAGTAGCAACTTTGATTTTAGCCTTTTCAGTACCGTTAGTAACAGTCATACCTGTAAATGTTTGAGCCGGGATGCTTAACGAAGCTATAAAGCCCTTTCTTACCGCACCGGTTGCTACATATGTAACAAGAAGTGCTACAACGATAACAACGCAAATTACAGATTTGATGATTTTAACTGTTTTCGGTGCAAGACCGTTAGCGTTTGAACCGATTTCAGAATACTTATCACTGAGCTTTTTAATCTCGGCAGAAAGTTTTTCAACTTCCTTTTCATCTGTACTTTCAGCCTTTTTAGCTTTAAGAGCATCAATCTCTTTTTTCAATTCTGTTCTTTTAGCTTCGTTCTTTTCACGAACTTTTGCAGCCTTAGCAGCTTTCTTTTCAGCAGATTTTTTTGCTTTAGCGGCTTTTTTAGCTGACTTATCATCAGCACTTACACTGCCGCCTGTTAACAAATCATCTTCTAATTGTTTTTTTGCCATTTTTTCGTCCTACCTATTTCAATCAAATTTAATTCACAAAATATTTTACACTATTTTTGTGAATATTACAAGAATTATTTTATTTTTTCCTAAATTATATGCAAATTGCTGTAAACATCATACAAAAATCATTTTATTTACTGCTTTGTGTATCAGCAGCAGAACTTGATGATTTATTTGAAGTCGAAGCTGTATTTGCAATTTCTTTAGCAGCTTTTTCTTTATCTACTGCTTTTTTAACTGCGTTTTCGTGAACTTTGATTTTAGATTTTTCAACCATTTCCGATAATCTGTCCGACTTGATTTGAGCAATGATTTTTGATTCATATTCAGGGCAATCATTTATAAAGAACATAATATGGTAACCGTAATCACTTTTAACAATGCCGGTATCACCGTACTTGCGTGAATCATCGGTAGACCACTTTTCAAAATCAGGAACCATTTGGCCAAGAGCTACCGATTCATAAAGGCCGCCGAATGAATCGCTTGAGCCTGAAGAAGTTGATGCTGTATCTGTGCTGTACTGCTCTGCAAGTTTAGCAAAAGCATATTCGCTTTTATCTGTTTTATTGAACTTTTCAACGATTGAATCGGCTTTTTTCTTTGCTTTTTCCCACTGTGCGTCGGTATATTTTGTTTCGTTTGAAGAAGATAAAGAATTATTGTCACTTTCAGGTGTAACAAGAATATGCCTTACGGTGTAAGTTTCATCATTCTCAATGCTTGCATTTGATGTTTTTAATACAATATAAATATATCCCGCTTCTTCATCAATATAGTATTTCTTTGAGCCAACCTTGGTGCTGTCGGAAAACAGCCAATCGTTCATTTCATCATCAAACGGTGCATCACTGCCTGAAACCGTTGCAACAACATTGTTTTCATAAGTTTTTGTTGCTTCCTCTTTAGCCTTTGCTTCGCTGAGTGATGAATCCTTCTCCATTGATGATTGAGCTTCCGATTCGATATATGATTTATAAACATCCGGAACAAGGGCAATAACCGACTTCTTATCTTTCATTTTAGCCATTATTTTTTCAGCTTTTTTAATTGAAGATTTTTTAGAAGCATCGTCTGTTGAATCATATTCCGAAGCAATATAGTAGAACTCGATTTTCTTATAATCATTCTTATGTTCATTATAATACTTATCTACTTCATCATTCGTAACTTTAGTTTCGCTTTTATATTTACCTTTATAGTTAGCACTTACATAATACTGTTCAAGCATAAGCTTGATTGTATCTTCCGAACAATACGAGCCGAAGTTTGCTTTAATATATTGGTCAAGGCTGACATCATTTTGCGATGCAGAATCTTTCAATTTTTGAATTTGCGAATCAATAGTTTTTTTCTGTGCAGATGTGATTGTAACTCCGTCTTTAACTGCCTTTGAATAATAAGTTGCGATTTGCTCTACTTCTTTTAGTGCTTCGGTTTCAAAAAACTTTTGCCAAGAAATTTTGTTGCCGTCATCATCGGTAGTATACTGCTTTGAATAATCCTTTGTGGTATCAAGATTATAATAGCCATATGACGCATACTGCTCATAATAGCTTACTATGCTTGCATAATAATAATCAAACATACCAATGCTTATTTTTTGGTCATCAACAGTTGCCACAACAGATGCCGGGTTCATATACTTACCCTCTTTACCGTTAGGTATTGTATAATACCTTACACCGAAAACAGCAACAACAGCAATTACCGCTGCCAAAAAAATAACAAGAGGTACAAATTTAAGCGGCTCTTTATTTATAACAATTTGATTTGAATTATTGTCAAAATTGTTTATTTGGCTTACAGCGTTAGATGAAGGCTTTTCGTCAGCAAAAGAAATTGAATATTCTTGATTTTCAAAAACAATGTTATCATCAAGAGTTGGTGCATTGGCATCAAATTTCCAATCATCATTTGTTTCGTACTTGATACCATCTTGTTCTTCAAGGGTATCATCAACTGTTTCGCCAGAAACTTCAGT
>ERZ1106951.3361-NODE-3361-length-11629-cov-8.926732_pt1 | contig 11629 bp, 9 predicted proteins | sample MGYA00403676_ERZ1106951 | MGnify/ENA primary metagenome ERZ1106951 (study PRJEB35170, sample SAMEA104062398) | human gut metagenome | biome: human gut; feature: human-associated habitat; material: faeces | place: Denmark | collected 2012-04-23 ...
TTTTATAATAAAAGGAGAATTCACTATAGGCGGAGCATTTGCTTTTATTACATATAGTGCATATGTTGTAAATCCAATTTCAGCATTGATAAACATTAAATATTATTTTGCGCAAATTGAGCCATCGGCAAAACGTCTTTTTGAGTTATGGGGACAACCGGAAGAATTGGAAATGAAATTATGTGAAATGAAACCTGAGAAAATTTATCAAGATAGGGATATGGTTTTTGAAGTAAAAAATCTTGTCTTTGGTTATGAACCAGGACACCCTATTTTAAATGGTATTTCACTATGTGTAAAAAAAGGGGAACGAATTGCGATCGTAGGAGAAAATGGAAGTGGCAAATCAACACTTTTGAACCTTTTGGCGGGATTCTACCGGCCACAAAAAGGAATAATAAAATTGTATGGAGCTCCTGTGGAATTGATGGATATACAAGATATGAGAAATAGAATTGCGGTTATAAGCCAAAGACCATATCTATTCCAAGGGACTATAGAGGAGAATGTTAATATCGATGGAAAGGCGTCAAGAGATGCAGTTGTTGAAGCATGTAGAAAAAGTGGTGCTTTAGGTTTTATTGAAAAATTGGATCATGGATTTGGACAAAAAATTGGACAAGATGGTGCAAAACTTTCTGGAGGAGAAAGACAAAAGATAGCTGTAGCTAGGGCTCTGCTGAAAAATGCAGACATTTTACTTATGGATGAGGCTACAGAAGGATTTGATGTTGAATCAAATGAAGCTTTACGTGAGTTATTACATAGTGAATTAAAAAATAAGACTATCGTTTTTATTACGCATAAGTATAAAGAACTGGAAAGTGTTGATAAAGTATATCGCCTTTCAAAAGGAATTTTAGAATTGGTGCGGAGTTAGAGATATAAATTTCTAATAGAACTGAGCCACTATGCATTTGACATATTGTATCAAACAGTAGGTTGATGACGAGATGATTGTAATGTATCGCAGATTGAACAAGCAGAGGAGCATATTTACAAGTTCTCAGGCATTGATGAAGGCAATATACCTAGACTATAAAAAATTTGAGATAGGAGGAGCGAAAAGTGTCAAAAAAAGAAAAGTGATCCTTATGTAAACGCTCCATGTCTAAGAAAAAATGGAAATGGACAAGCGCCTAGTCTTGGAGTGTATCTCAAAACTAGGCGTTTACATTATTGAGGCAATATATTTTACAAGTGTTTGTAGGAACCGTTAGTGCTTGGTGAGAAGAATACTTTTTGCCAGAGCAATTCCAGCTTGTGGATACAATTCTTGAATTGCTTGATATTTTTCTTCAATCAATTCGGGTTCGTCTGCCCATATATCCTCATAAATTTTCAAGGCTTTTTTAAAATGGGTTTTCGCTTGCGAAATATTTGCAGTGATCAGGCAGATACTTCCAAGGGATTCCTGTACCTGGGCATAATCCAAACAGTGGTTTGAATTATATTCTTTGATAATCTGTGCTAATTTCTGAAGAGCAGACAGGGCAAGGTCAGGTTCTTGTATTTCAATTAAGAGGACAGCATAATTATTAATCTGAGGAATACTGTCATTAGTATAAAGAAGCTGGTATTGTTGTAAAAGAGAGATACCCATTTTCATGTGCCTTTTAGCGAGATCAAGTTGTCCGTTGATTCGGTAAAGCCCTCCAAGATTGGAATGGAGGTTGGAAACCAGGTGGGCATTTTCTTTTGTGGTTTCTTTTATTTGAGCAAGTGCTTCTTTTTCTAATTTTATCGCTTTTTCTGTTTTGGGTTCCAGAGTTGCCTGATAATCCAATAGTAAGGCACGGTCAGATGCAGTCCCGTAAGTATTTGCTTTTATAAAATGCTGTAGTTCCTGGATGATTTTTTTCATACCCTTTTGATAGTGGTACTTCTCCATATATGGAAAAACATCTTCTAAAAATAACAGGTATTGGGGAATATCGTCCTTTTCAATGAAAAGCATGATGTTTTCTACTGTTTGAAATAATTTTTTATAATAGCTAACTTCAATGCCATGCATCAAACATATTTTTTGCAGAGAATCCAATAACGTGTGGCAGCTTGTAACAGAAGGTGCGGTCTCGGAAACTGCAATTTCCTGAATCATTGGATGCAGAGAAATAGTATGCCGGAGACTTGACTGTACAAAACCTGTCTCGATCAGATCATTCACGTCATTTAAAGTAGGCAGCTCCAGCCATTTGGAAAATATACGGGCAGAAATACCAGATGAAGGCATAAAACACATATTGCACATAATATCCTGCTGTTTCCGTGATAAGGAGTATAACGAAAACAGGGTATGGATATGGTTGTAATAGGTGGCTTTTTTGCTCTGACCATCTTTCATTACTTTAATCTTATCTTCATTATGAAGAGAAGCCTTTTCCTCTTGAAGTTTTATCAATAATTGCTCTGGAGTTAAAATTCCATTTTCCAGAAGTTTGGCTGCCAGTTCGACAGCAAAAGTATGGTAGTGTACAGTTTCTATGATTTTTTCTACGATTGCCCGGTTTTCCTCTGCTTCTGAATAAAATACAGATGTCAGTTGAAAAAGAGTGGGTATATCTTTCAGTTCTTTTAATTGAAAACTACAGTATTCAGACAGTTGGCTTCTGGTTGTAAATAAAACCCGGCAACGGTATTTTAATACGACTGACAGGCAACTGTCCTGTGTGGATGTGACATTAAAATTGTCTATGATCAGCAGTGTATCAGATTTCAAAGAGCGTAAGAAACGGTTATGTCTTTGAAAACGTTCCTGCTCACTGATTTCTGGTGGATCATCAATAAAATCCATGTCTACAATATCTTGATATAGATTACCGGTGTATTCCATATAGAGAATATTGGTGTACTGTTTTCTGTATTGCTTTGCATAGGCTTTAGCAAGCTCGCTTTTTCCAATTCCGGCAATTCCATAAAGAAATATATGTCGGTTCTCTTCAAACAAAGTATGGAGTTCATCCAGTTCTTCTTCTCTTCCTAGAAAATGACGGCATGGTTTTGGGACTTCGCTGTCCATAATGTAATCCAGAACAATCGGAGATAGAACACCTCCTGCAATCAGTTTTTGATTTCTTGTATCACGTTTAATAAATTGCCGTTCCATACCAAAAGAAAGTACTTTTGCTAAAAACAACAGCCTTGAATCAGAAGGTTTATATAGAGATACAAGTTCCTGCTTTTTTGTATCCGAAATCGTATCGTCCTGTATGAATAACGTGTAAATGTCCTGTATAACCATGTTGCAGTCTGCCATTAAGGGAAGTAAGTTCCGCTGAATGGTTGTTGCCAGTTTTTTCTGATTGCTGGGTTTTGCATAATATGAGGTTATTTTGGGACTGATTTTTGCTTGTCCGGTTATCCAGCGGCAAATTAGACCATTATCCATAGAAAAATCTTCATTTATCGGATCATTCATAAAATCTTCAAATAATTCGTATAAAAAATCAGGTTGGTTCATCTGATTGCTTTCACTGATTTGATTTTTTAGGCATGTGCTAATAGAAGAAAAATCACATCGTTCCAACAGAAATCCCTCCTTTGGTTTTCGTGTTTTATATTCTTAAAGTCTTTTTATTATAACACGAACAAATGTTCCGGACAATAGGAATTGATACTGTATAGGAAGAAAATGAATCTTAAAAACTCAATCTGCGGTCAATTTCAATTCAATGTGATTGGTGCAGAATAATTTTAGAATGTAATCAGGCTTTCGAAAGCCGAATTCAATTCATACAGAACTTTTGTACAATCCTGCCGGCATAGGATGTAGAGAGAACTGTATGCTGAAGGAGGCATATAGCATGAATACGTTATTTGATTCTGTAGAAGTTCTGGATACAAAAAAAGAAATCCAAAAAGAGAATGTAAGCTATGAACATGCAGGATATCAGATTCGAGTGCATTTTAATGGGGAAAAGACATTGATCCAGTGCATTCAGAATCTTACTGAACGAAAAATTGCAGGTTGATTTTCTTAAGTTCTTGTTGTAAAATAAAGACAATTAAAGACAATGACTACGCAAGACCGATGAAAAGAGGGATAGAATGTATCAGGCAGGAATTTATTGCCGAATTTCCATTGAAGAGCAAAATAAAGAGGGTGAATACAGCAATAGTATTCACTCTCAGATTCAGATGGCAAGAGATTATATTGCAGAGAATAAAGATATTGCAGAGAAAAAAGTTTATGTAGACGATGGGGCTTCTGGAAGTAATTTTGAAAGAACTGAATTTCGGAGGATGCTGGCAGATATTGAGCTTGGTGTTATCAATATGGTGATTTTTAAGGACGTATCTCGACTTGGAAGAGAACATATTGATACCAACTATTATCTAGGCAAATATTTCCCGGAGAAACAGATTCGGATTGTTTCGATTCTGGATAATTATGATTCAGCCGTTGGAACTTATGATGAAATGTTAGAAATAAAAACTTTGCTGAATGATATGTATTTGAGAGATACATCCAGAAAGATTAAGACAACGATTCAGACCAAAAGAAGTATGGGCGAATATACTCCGAAACAGCCCCCCTTTGGATATGTGAAAAGTAAAACAATTCATAATCATCTGGAAATTGATCCTTATGCAGCCGAGGTTGTTCGAAGAATTTACAGAATGTATCAAAATGGATTTGGCTGTACGGTTATTTGCAGGACTTTGAATGAAGATGAAATCCCTTGTCCCGCAAAATATAAAAAGGAAGTTTTAAAAACCAATTATGTATGGGATTCGGGAAAAGGTCTGTGGACATCGTCTACTGTAAGTGGAATTTTAAAGAATCCGGTCTATACTGGGGCGGTTGTGATTCGGAAACATGAAAGACCGTCTTATAAGCTGAAATACAAAAAGGCAATTCCCCTGGAAGAAATGGAGCTGGTGCCGGATGCACATGAGGCAATCATTTCTAAAGAAGAGTTTGATAGGGTTCAGCAAATAAGAAAGGGGCGCAGAGTTTCCTATTTTGATAAAAACAATGAACCACATAAATATGTGGGACTGCTCTTTTGTGGGAAATGTAAAACAGCCATGCGAAAACGTTATCTGGCATCTCATAAAGACTATGACGGATATATGTGTGGTTTTCATCAGAAGCAGGGGCAGAATTACTGTGAGCTGAATCATATTACATTTGAAAAGCTGGATGAACTGGTTGTATTTGCAATCAACCAGCAATTGAAACAGATGAAGATGGATATGAAGAATCTGGAAACTCAGATCAGACAGAAACAGCCGGAACTGGATGGTAAAATTGCAAAATTGCAGGCAAAAATAGAAAGAAATCTGGAATACCGGAAACGAGCATATGAACAGTTTATGGATGAAGTACTTTCCAAAGAGGAATATCTGGAATTAAAACAGATGTATGAAACAGAGAATCAGAAATATCAAAAAGAATTATCAGAACTGAACCATGAAGAGCAAAGGCAGCGGGCGGCGGTCAATGAAACAAAGATATGGTTGGAGCACTTTAATCGCAGAAGAATAACGGTAAAGCAGCTTACCAGAGAAGCGCTTGTGGAGTTAGTTGATAAAATTTATGTATATCCAGAGCAGAAAATAGATATATATTTTAAGTTTGCTTCAGTAGAGAGTTCACCAGATAGAATACTTGAGAAAGATGGGGTGATATGATGTATCAGATGGGTGTATATTGTCGTCTGTCGAAGGATGATGGAGAGAATAAAGTTAGTGAGAGTATTGAAAATCAGATGAAACTGATTCGTGAGTATGTGACTAAATCAGAGGATCTGGAAATCGCAGATATTTATATTGATGACGGTTATTCGGGGCTTTATTTTGCGAATAGACCGGAATTTCAGCGGATGATGGAGGATATCTACAAAGGGAAAATTCAAGGCGTTATTACGAAAGATATTTCCCGGCTTGGGCGTGAACATATTGAAACCAGTAACTATATTGAGCGTGTTTTTCCATCTTTGGGTGTGCGTTATATTGCAATTTTGGATGGCGTGGATTCTGTTCATCACAGTAATGAAGAATTGGCACAGTTTAAGACGTTGTTTAATGATATGTATAGTCGTGATATATCTAAGAAAATCAGAGGTGCATTGACCGCCCAGAAGAAACGGGGACAGTTTATGTCTGGGTTTGCCCCATATGGATATGTAAAAGATCCGGCAGATAAGCATCATTTTCTTGTAGATGAAGAAGCAGCTAAAGTGGTACGGAGAATCTTTTATATGAGTTTGGAAGGATATTCCAGGGATGGTATTGCAAAGAAACTGAATCAGGAAGGAATTCTGACACCGTCAGAGTATAAGAGAAAGGTGCAGGGATTGAAATATGCCAATGCATTAGAAAAAGCGGGTGCAAAGGGCTGGGCATATCCTACGATCAATGTAATTTTGCGAAACAGAGTTTATACAGGGGCTATGGTACAGCATAAATCAGAAAAGATATCCTATAAAGTGGAAAAGTATCAATATATTCCAGAGGAACAGCAGTATATTGTGGAAGGAATGCACGAAGCAATTATTAGCAAAGATACTTTTGAGCAGGTACAGGAACTTATGAAGAAAAGAACACGGACACCGGGATTTAATAGCGAAGTGAGAAAGGTAAATCCATACGCAGGAATTATTGTTTGTGGAGATTGCGGATATAATTTCCAGAGGGTTACTTGTCGGGACGGTTATGAGTGCGGTACCTATCACAAAAAAGGAAACACAGTTTGTTATTCTCATTTCATTAAAAAAGAAGTATTGGATTCTATTGTAAAAAATGAAATCCAAAGACAAGCGGAACTGGCACTGAAAGAAAGTGATAAGGATGAAATATTAAAAGTAGCAGATAGGAAGAAGGAGGTGCAGAGACGATGTGCAGAAGCAGACCAGCAGATTGAACGGTTACAAAAAGAACTTGCGGCTGTCCAAAAGTATAAAAAGAAAACTTACGAAAATTATGTAGATGGTGTTCTGGATAAAGAAGAATATCTCTCCTATAAGGCAGAATATGAAAAGCAGGATAAAGATATCAGGGCGAAGATTCAGTTGGCAGAACAAGAGAAAGACAGCTTTGGAGAGGCAGAAGAATCTTATGAAAACTGGATAGAGAAATTTATCAAGTATGGAACATTATCCGAAGTGACAAGAGAAATTGTGACAGAATTGATTGAAAAAATTGTTGTGAATGGAGATAAGAGCATTGATATTGTATTTAAGTATCAGTCGCCTTATCCGGTAGAAAAACAGGCAGTGTAAAGACTGCAAATTTTTTTACAGTAATTTTCCCCTAGTTATAATGAACACACAGAGGGGATTCTCTTCTGGAAAACTATATTGATACAGTTGCGGCCATGGGGCGGACTGTGATCGTTACAGGAACCGGAAATAACGGCAGTCAGCCCTGGCATGCAGGAGGAATCCTGCAGCAGGGGAAAACAGAAGAAATCCAGCTGGCAGTGGGAGCTTTTGAGCCCACATTAAATGTACAGTTATGGAAGGATTATGAAGATGAGATGGAAATTTATCTGGAAAGTCCGTCCGGAGAACGGATCGGTCCATTATATGAAAGGCTGGGCCCACAGCGGCATCTGCTGGAAAATACAGAGCTTCTGATCTATTATGGAAAACCCGGTCCCTATCAGCTGTCCCAGGAAATCTACATAGATTTCATTCCTGAGGGTAATTATGTGGACAGCGGTGTCTGGAAAGTTCTTTTAAGTGGAAAACGTGTGCGCTCCGGGCAGTATTTCCTCTGGCTGCCGGGTGGAAATGTACTGAATCGCGGAACCGGGTTTTATTCTCCGCGGGCTGTGGGAACTTTGACGATTCCTTCCACTGCCGGAAAAGTTATTTCTGTTGGAGCTTATGATTCCAGACAGAATGCCTACGCAGATTTTTCCGGAAGGGGAAGTCAGTTCCTGCCGATCCGGAAGCCTGACCTCGCAGCTCCCGGTGTATCCATCTCCGCCCCGGTTCCCGGCGGAGGCTACGCCACTGTCACCGGAACTTCCTTTGCGGCACCCTTTGTCAGCGGAAGCGCAGCTCTGCTTATGGAATGGGGGATCGTGAAAGGAAATGATCCGTTTCTTTATGGGGAAAAGGTGAAGGCGTATCTGAGGAAAGGCGCACAGAGTGTGGGCGGATATGAGGAATATCCGAATGTGGAGGTGGGATGGGGACGGTTGTGTCTGGCAGAGAGTATCCCATACGGCATATCCTGAATATATAGAAACGGACAGGATTTTCAGATACGCGCCTTATGATCCTGACATTGATATGAAGATGAGTTCAGTTACTGTCAGAGGTGCTAGTGCAAATATTGAAGCATTCACGCATAATGTAGATAAACAAAAACACAAATATAAAAAGAAGGAGGATTGGGTATGGGATTATTTGATAAGAAGATCTGTGATATCTGCGGAGAGAAAATAGGTTTATTGGGCAACAGAAAACTGGATGATGGAAATCTGTGTAAGGATTGTGCAAAAAAATTGTCACCATGGTTTGAAGACCGGCGGCACAGTACGGTAGAGGATATCAAACGTCAACTGGAATATCGTGAAAAAAACAAAAAAGCCGTAATGGATTTTTGTATAACCCGTCAGATCAATACCAGAAATTATAATGTTTTTATTGATGATAATAAGGGGAATTTTACTGTTGCACGGAAGCTGGATGTCAATGAAAATCCGGATATAGTTCCTTTATCCGCTGTTGTGCAGTGCAGAGTTGATGTAGAGCGACAGCAGAACGAGGAAACATATACAACAAAGGATGGAGAAACCGTAAGCTATCAGCCACCGGTATATAAGTATGAATTTGATTATACTATGCGTATTAAAGTAAAAACTCCATGGTTTGATGATATGGATTTTCGTCTGAATACTTTTTCCATAAGCAGTGAAAAGAGAGGAGAATTGATGGAAGTGGAGCAGACTGGACATCAGATCATTGCGGCTTTGACACAAAATGATGCCGGAATACAGCCTGGAACGAGCATGAACACAGGGATGCAGCCTGGAATGAGCATGAACGCAGGAATGCGTCCTGGAATGAACATGAACCCAGGAATGCAACCTGATAGCGGATCGTGGAGATGCCAGTGTGGTGCAGAGAATGTGGGAAGGTTTTGCGAATATTGTGGTCAGCCAAGACCGTTTTAAGTAATGACAAACAGAGTGGACATGATTGTTCACTCTGTTCGTGATAATAGGGTTATTGTTCATTCTAAACCAGTGACCAATAATCGGAAAACTCTGAAAATTGACAGTTTCTCTAAAAACTATATAATAAAACAGAGTTTTATAGTATACTTGTTATAAAAGTATACAATGAGAGAGGAATTTTCATGACATATAATAAAAAGAGGATGTTGTCGTATGGAGTAATTCTGATAAGCGTGCTTCTGGCTTATTTCTGCAGGCTGGTAAGACCGAAAAATACTTTTGCAAGAAATTTTGCAGACCAGTGCCGCAATTGTATTTACCTGGGGCTGTACTGTGCCTGGGTAATCTATCTGGAAAAGCATGTAGTATATAAAAAAATGCGCAGATGTCTGACTGCAATTGGTTGTCTGATGGTATTCTGGTTCTTTGTAAGAACAGTGAAATTTCATATTTTTCATGAACCTCTTGGAGAACATATATGTTGGTATCTGTATTATATTCCGATGATCTTGATCCCTGTTTTAGGTCTGTCGGCAGCGTTGTTTTTTGTTGAAAAAGATGAAGAAAAAACGGTCAGACAAATCATAATTCTTTTGACTGTGGCGGCAGTATTGATCATAAGTGTTTTTACAAATGATTTGCATCAGCTGGTGTTTCGGTTTTCTAAACAGCCTCCATTTTCGGATAGGGATTATAGTTATGGTATTCTTTTTGCAGTGATTCAGGGGTGGATGCTGAGTTGTCTGACAGGAATGGAAATTATTCTGATCAGAAAAAGCAGGATTCCGGGAAAGAAACAGTTTTGGCTGCCAGTCATTCCAGGAATATTGCTTCTGGGATGGAATGTTGGAAATATATTTCATTTGTCTTTCATCCAAACCCTTGCAGGGGATATGACAGCAGTGTGTTGTCTTTTAATGGCAGCAATTTATCAGGGCTGTATAGTATGCGGATTGATACAGACAAACAATCGATATTTTGAATTATTTCAGACTTCAGGAGGGCTGGACGCAGAGATTACAGATGATTCTTTTCAGCGTTATTATCATTCCGGTGATTTTCCCAAGCTTTCTCCTGAAATGCGTACAATGATCATTCACAGATCATCTGTGCAGGAACAGGGAATCCGGATCAACCATATTCCCATAAGGGGAGGACATCTGTTTTGGTCAGAAGATATTTCAATATTGCTGGATCAATATCAGGATATTCGGGAACAGCAGGAAGAACTGATTGCCAGAAACAGACTGCTGCAGAAAACCTATGAGAAAGAAGCGGAGCGAAGAAAAACAGAAGAACAGAATCGGCTGTTAAACATGATACAGAATCAGACTGCTGGACAGCTGGAATTGCTGTCGCAGTTGATGGATGAACTGGAAAGGACGGAATCAAGGGAACGATATGATCTGCTTCTCGGTAAAATTGTAGTTATTGGTACATATTTGAAGCGGAGAAAAAATCTGGTATTGACACAATATACATCAGATGGAAATGTGCTTACTATGGAAGATCTCAGGCAAAGTCTTGCAGAATCCTGTGACAGTTTAAAATTATGCAGGATCCGGGCTGCTTATTATGTGGAAAATGGAGATATTCAGCTGAATGCAGAGGATATACTAAAATGCTATGATACCTTTGAATGGCTTGCAGAACGGCTATCTGATGTGATGCAGTCTATGTTTTACCGTGTGTCGCAGATTGATGATGATCTTCGGATTTCCGTTCACATTGCATCAGAGGCAGATCTGTGCGGCTTAATGTCAGAAAGACCGGACCTTAAAGTGCAGCAGGAAGATGAAAAAGAATGGTTTGTTGGGTGCAGCATATTCAGAAAGAGAGGCGGCAGATGAATAGTTTTGTAGAATGCAGCATAGCAATGCAGAATTTTCTGATGATTCTTCTGGAAATCTGCCTGATTTTGGAACTTATTCTCTTTTTGTTAAGAATCACCTGTTTTTCCGGGAAAAAGAAAGTGATAACGGCAATAACTGTTTTTGCAGTTTCTTTTGTTCTTATGGTTTCTTTGATGAATGAGCATAGATATAGTATTGGAGAAAGTGCATATCAGCCAATGCTTCAGGATTATCCGGCCAGTATTTTAACATCAGGGATTGTTGCATTGACATTATATCTTTGTTGGGCAATCTGGAAGGAGAGATACAAATATAATCATTCCTTGTCGTACTGGTCTGTGAATGAAGCTGTGGATGACGTTCCGTGTGGAGTATGCTTTTCGGATTCACTTGGAAGGATCGTTTTGTGTAATACCAAGATGCAGGAATTGTGCAGAATGATGACGGGGGCTTATCTGCAGGATTATGATACATTGCGAAAAGCAATGGACAATGAATTTATATCAAAAGGACTTATCCGATTAAGCAGCGACAGTAACGTGTTTTATTTTCCAGATGATTCTGTCTGGATGTTTCAGGAATATCGTCTGCAGGAGCCGGATTGTGCAGGATATCTGCAGACAGTGGCAGTTAATGTATC
>ERZ1106951.3363-NODE-3363-length-11625-cov-5.967156_pt1 | contig 11625 bp, 3 predicted proteins | sample MGYA00403676_ERZ1106951 | MGnify/ENA primary metagenome ERZ1106951 (study PRJEB35170, sample SAMEA104062398) | human gut metagenome | biome: human gut; feature: human-associated habitat; material: faeces | place: Denmark | collected 2012-04-23 ...
TGCCTGAATGACCAGGGCGGAAGCGTGATGGAGTGCTCTGAGAATGTGTCCGGTACTCTGCGGGCGCAGGAGCATGGACACCAGCCGCTGGTCTATGAAAATCACGGCATTGATGCCCGGTACACCGGTCCTCATCAGGTGGCGCCTACCATGTCCGCAAGATATGGAACCGGCGGAAACAACGTGCCGCTCGTAGAACAGGAAGAAACCTTCTGCATTATGGGAAACCTGCTTCTCTTCATAGTTATTTGTCCAGTGCTTATCAATGCCGAGCAGCTTGTTCACTGCTATATTGGGGATATTTATTCCACTACCCAAACAGGCCATTTGAACGCCGCCGGACATTCTGGTATTAACCTCTAACATATAGGGAATGCCCTCTAAGTATTTGAATTGGATATTGCAGGGCATTTCTAACGGAATGCGTTCAAAAAACCGCTGACAGGTAGCAAGAATATCTGGATTGTATCTTATTGCTTCGACTCTCGTTGCTCCCTTGACACGAGGGATCATGATGATGCCACTATTTGTTTTCAGGCAATCGACGCTGATCTCTTCATTAGGGAGATACGGCATGAGCATAATTGGAGGAAAAGTCTCCTTCTCAGACAGTGCAGCTACTGCAGCATCGTATGTCATTCGTGTTGTTTGTTTTTTGAACAAGGTAGCATAGCCGGTTTTGCTATTATCAATTAAACGAAAACTCTTCCCGCCTTCGTCTTTTACGAACTTAAAACAAACCTGCTTATATTGTTCTTTTAGTTCTGAATAGCCGCGGCAAAACTGTTCTGTGGTCGTAACCATTCGATACTCTGGAACGATACCTATTCCTTCTTTTTTGAACAATTCATAAGCTTCGTTCTTATGATTCAACACAGAAATCAGGCTATAGTCATCTACCATAACCTTTGTTCCAATGGAGGCAAAACGCTGAATATGTTTGCTGATATCCAGCATACCTCTTCGGGGGAGGAATACATCTACATGGTGCTCTCTGCAGAACTCAACGCAGTAGTCCACATATGTATCGTCCTTCAGTGTTGGCTCGTGATACCATTCATCACAGACTGTCCGTATTGGAGAACCGACATTCTCATTACTACCAATTACAAAAAACTCAGGATCATCTTGTTTTATTAAATTTACGATATTGTAAGCGGTGCTGAACCAGTGGTTCATCCAAATACGTACCATATTAGGCTTCCTCCTGGGGGAACAGAATTTTACCAATCCATTGCGACTCATTAAAGAGCACAGCGGTTTTCTTGTTTGTGCCCTTCATCAGCATTGTATAAGACAGAGCTAAGTAGGTCTTGGCCTTAACCTCATCCAACGTTTTGAACTCGGGACTTTCGGGCCTTATCTTGAACATAATGGCTCGGGCATTAAAGCGCTGCGTGATGAGTGTTACTAATTCCTCATATGTTCCCACGAAACTCTTTGTACAGTGGAAGTAGTTGAGACCTGTATCAGTGCATATCGGTAACTGTCCCATCGGCTGATGATCTTTTAGAATGTCCTCGGTGGTAACATTGAAATAGTCATAGCTTATATGCTCAATCTCGCGTTCAAACATATTATCCCAAGTCACATCGACATGATATGAACCGTTACCGACCTTGACAAGATTCCATGCATGATAGGTATCTCCGTCAAATTTTCCCTCCGGATCAGCTTTCCCCAGTACAACAATACACTTCATAGAATACTCATTACAAAAGAGCTTAAATGCTTTGGCAATTCCTTCGCATACCGCTTTCTTGTCAAGAAACGCGCCTACTATAGAGTGCGCATTATAACAATCATTCTTTTGAAGCGCATCGTAGTCATAGGCAACACTCTTTACCACGCTATCATGGAGATATTTTTCTAAGCGAAACTCATTTGATAGCATCGTTCTTGCCTTTACATCAATCCTCCGTAACACATTCTGAATGTCCTGATTTATTTTCTCGATTTCATTGTTTGTATAGAGATACTCAGGAAGAAGAATATAATACCCGGCTTCACCGGTCATCCTAATTACAGTTTGATTGATATAGTAGAAGATCGGGTTGTCATAAAGAACCTTAAGGTACACATCTTGAATTTGCTTGGGGGGCAGATATACAGGAACAACAATGTTTAGTGCCCGCATCTTTATCCCGTTGTAGATCATACGGTATGCGGCTTTCTCTTCCTTAGAGAGTATGCCGTAATAGTATCTTTCGTTTTTCAAGGGTAAACCCTCCGTATGAGGGGAGGCTTAATAACCGTCACCTTTCAGGTCGAAGCTCTCAGCCGCACTACACTCACCAGACATATTACACCAACTACAGGTGACATGAGTTTCACCGGAATTACAAGTGAGTTTTCCGCAAGAGCCGCAGCTAAACCAACCCATTGCACCACAGTAGGGACATCCTGGATATTCTGCATCCAAATCGACTCTACCGGAGACAAGCGTACCGCCGTATCCCTCATTTGCTGCAGCACGCTCACTCAGCTTAAATGCCCAAGTACAATACCATACTCCGTCTCGCTTTTTTTCCATGCGAATCCCGTAGGGCTGGTTTGAACGTCTACATTTCGCCATCACAACCGTGGCTTGATTCATTGTTTCTTTCATATTTTGTATGCCTCATTTCTGATTCCGGGTTAAGTGTTGTTAATCAAGGAGACCAAGGTGCTTACAATCCCGCCATCTGGAACCAATACCGTGTATGTCTTGCCCGAAAACTGAAGCTGTACAGCATTTGAATATGGAGTAATTGCTGTCAAACTTTTGAGCTTTTTATCAAAGGCATTTTTGTCGGATACGAATATGATCCTCTTGTTAGTGACATACAACAGACCTTTGTTTTTTTCCGTATAGGTTTCTTCGATTGGCCTTCCTCTACGTTGACCAGTTCGATAGGTAACACCCTTACACACCCGGAAACTAAAACCACTCGAATTACCAACATATCTTTTTTGCGTTTTTTCTGTCATCAGAATTGCTCGTTCCGAGAAATGACAGACTTCGCCCTGTGTGAGCATAATACGATCCGTGCGCATAGTCGGAATGATTCCTTGGCGAATCTGATCCAAGGCTCCAAGAGGCATTATTGCCGGTATGTGCTCATCTGCGGAGTTGTTCTGAGAAAAAAGATCCGAAAACAAACCCACAAAATCACCGCCTTTGCTATTACATGATATCTCTCGCGGGAACAAAGTTTTTATTCGCGCCCTTGAAATGAAGCGTTACTTGTGCGTCATTATGATTCAAAGAAATATTGATGGAGTTGGGCGGGTAGATACTCTTCATCTTGTTAATTACGAGTTTGGCCAATGCCTGTGCCAGGCCCTCGCATTCGGCAGGCGAATTCAGATCTCGATAGCGTTCTTTATTGAAATCATAGTCATCTTGCGGATTTGTATATCGACTTTGATAACTATACTTGATGCCGCTGTTAATAACCTGATATGTAAAATCCGCTTCGATAAACTTCATATGCGCCCCAGCATCTGCATGGGAAATCATGCGCTGAAACATCCCCACAACATGCTCTACCATGGGGGCGATGCTTTCCGACTTTGCCATAACTTTTTGGGCATACATCTTTACATCACGCTCATACGCTGTAATCTCTTGCTGCGTGCGCTGATCTGCACGCATATATTCTTGACGAATCTCGTTGTTTGCTGCGTCCTGTAAGCGTTGCTTTTCACTGTCAATACCAGCATTGGACGTTTTTACACTTTGGTTCATAGCAATCCATACGCCGGTGCCAACAGCGAGGCCAACTAAAATGCCGGAAAAGCCAACTCCAGAAACAGCTAAAACAATGCCTAAAATGCCTCCTCCGATTCCGAAAGGAGAGAAGTTGTGCTTACCCTTATAAGACAGATTATTCAGATTAGCCGTAAGCTGACTTCTGATTTGGGTTTCACGGCTTTGAGCCATACGACCGGCGGCTTCAAGTATGACGCTGACACAAAGACGCTGACGCTGCGAAACTGCACGATCGACACTTATACAAAGGTCTCGTCCGAGCAATTGCCCGGCATATTCAGATACTATAACGTCTTTCTCGACAGCCGGAATGTCGGGACGCTGAACATCGTGCTTGAGGGCAGCAATTACATTGGTGATTCCAGTAGCTTGAAGTATATGTCCGCCACTTCCGATGTGAATACGCCGCGCTATCTCGGCATCTGGGGCAATACCGTCCGCTTCTCCGGCAGCGGGAGCCTGACCATTGAAGCCCAGACCTTCCCCATTCAGTCCGGCGGCATTGAGACAAGCGAGAGCGTGGATCTGACACTGCGCAGCTACATGAATGGAACCGTGACGCGGAGCATGGCCGTTGGCGCCGGGACGTGCGTCACCGCAGAGGCACAGGGAAACAATCTGGACTTCTACGCGCTCAATGTCAAGAACGATCTGACGGTGAACGGCACGCTTAATGCGACCACCAAGGGTTGTGTATACCAAAATGACTATCCCGTCGCCCTGCTTGTGGGCGGAACACTGCGCGTCGTCGGCGGTCAGGTGACCGCCACGAGCGACGGTCGGAACGGCAATGACGGCTGTCAGGGCTACGGCATCAAGGCCAATGTACTGGAGATCGGCGGTGGCGGAACCGTCCGCGCCTATTCCAACGGCTACAGTACGAAGACCAACCGATACGACGGCAAGGAAGCTATTTACGTTTCCTCGAACCTGACGGTCGACCTCGGCGGCTATCTGTACGCGAAAACACAGAACCCGATTCTTTCAAACGAGAATGAAAACGGCGCGCTGAAGGTCAACGGCCGCTGGGATCTTTCCGGGACCAATGGAGACACGGCATACACAAAGGCCGTCATAACAAAGCCGGTGAACGGCAGCATCTACAAGAATGTGATTCTCGGAACAACCGTGAGCCCTGAAAAAGAGGCGGAGATCAGCGGCATCCGAAATGCCGTGCTGGTGCTCAGCTACAATGAGGACCAAAACAACAAGGGAAAAACCTGGTACTATCGCAACGCCGACCGCCCCGGGGATACAGATTCCATCAAGCAGAATGTTTACAGCTCCGGCAGCATGCAGCAGGAGCTGAACCTCAAAGAGGGCTTTAGCAGGGTCCTTGCATCGGACTACAATAATTACTACGGCATCGATGTGCGGGAGGGTGAGCATACCGTCGTGCTCGATGGTCTTGCAATCGTGCGCGATCACACCTTCCTCACCGTGCGCAGCGGCGCGACGCTGAACCTGAAGCTCACAGGCAAGAGCTATTTGAAAAGCGGCAGCGCACCCACCATCTATGTGGAACAGGGCGGCACGCTGAACCTCATCGGCGGGGGCATGGCGCAGTCCTCACTGGCGCTCATGGGCGGTCTTTCGGCGGCAAGCGGCGCAACTGTGAATTTCAAGGACTGCGCCGTTTACGCCGCAGGTAAGACCATCGGCGGAACGGGAGCCAACGTATCCGTTGAAAACTGCTGGATCAGCGCCGACTTTGCCGGAAACCTGCGCGTCACGCGCAGCACACTGGAGGGGAAGCACTCCGGCGGCACGGTGAAGATCGACCGTAGGAGCAACGCCAACCTGACGGACGCCTCCGGCAAGGCGGTCACCGGTGTCACGGATCACAGCGGCAATCCTGTTTACCGGACAAAGGTCGAGCTGGAGGACATGGGGAAGAGCCGGAACCTCATGATGATCGCCTACCGCACCGACGCTACCAGCGGCACCATGCAGTCGACTCTTTACCCGTTGGTCACACAACTGCGCGTGAATATCCCCAACACTGTCAACGATGACGTCATCAAGGATCTCACCATGCTTGTCAGAGACAACACTGTCTACCTCTGGCTTCCGAACGGCACAAGGATCATGAGTGTGGAGGGCTTTCAGGACGACGGCAGCTCGCCGGTCGGCTTCATCCATGATCCGCAGAAGGGCGCGCCCATCGTCACCACCGCCGGCAACAGCGCCAGCGGCAAGATGATCCTGCTCAGCCTGCTCCTCGCCTCGGGCGTGCTCGCCTTCCGCGGCACCCCCGGCGGAAACGATACCGCGCTCTGTGCGGGCTATCTGGGGGACTCTGCAAAGGACACCTGGATCGACTATCACCCGGAAAAGGACGTCAAGCTCCAGGCGGATTGGAAGTTTATCACAGACTTCGGCATCCGTATGCTTACAGGCGGCGAGGCGGAGGTCAAGCTCAACGGACTGGACCTGAGCGGCCCGAACAAGCGCGTGGAGCTGGATGACCGCTCGAAGCTCTCCATCGTGCTGATGGAAAACACTGAGAGTGTCATGAGGTCCAACGAAGGCAGCACCGATGCGGTCTGGACGCTCAAGGGTTCGGGCGGTCTGACCATCAAGGGACAGTCCGGCGGTGAAAAGCTGACGCTCCGCGGCGACCACGCCATGGACGGCAGCACCGGCGCCTCCCTGACATTCAATGGCATCACGCTCATCAACAACTGCACGAACAAGCCGGAGACGACGCTTGGGAAACTCACCATCTCAAACAGCCTGGTCTTCGGTCTGGGCACGGTCAACTGCGCCAACGTTGTCATCAACGGCGGCAGTGTCGATCTGGATGTTCCAGTGAACACGGTCGTGAAAGATTCCAACGGCAATGAACTGAAAAAGGTCACCCTGACCCTTTCGGAAAAGAACACCGCCGTGGAGGACGTCACCCTTTCCGGGCTTCCGGAAGGTACGGCATTCAACGACAGCCATATCATCTCCGACGGCAGCGGCAAAATCTACCTCTGGATCCCCAAGGATGCGGAGGTGGAGACTGTGACCGTCGGCGGGAACAAATACTATCCCAAGTCGGACGGCAGCATGACCATCGGCGATGTGCCGGAGTTCACCAGCCCGGCAGAGGATGTCAGCTGCGTGGTCGAAAGCAATGAATACATGACCCTGACCGTGGAAGTTGTCGGCACGCCCGCGCCCGCACTGCAATGGCAGGTCAGCCGGGACGGCGGCAAGACCTGGGAGAACATCGAGGGCGCGACTAAAGCCACCTATCAGGCGCTCCTGCCCCTGTCCCTGCACGGCGCAAAGTTCCGCTGCGCGGCGACGAATAAGGATGGCACGACATATTCCCATACATTTACCGCGTACTACTGTCCCGCATATCTGCGCGGCGCGGCCTCGCCCATGCGGGGAAACGGTGAATTCATTCAGGGCGAGATCGCGACCATTACCGCCGGTTTATACGACAATAGTACCTGGTATCCCGTAAGCTCTCTGACGGGCGTCACAGCAGAATACCGCTGGAAGTACTGCAGAAACGTTATGCCAACGGAAGAGGAGTGGGCTAAGATCCCACCCGCGGGCGAATCCTATCCCATCACCATCACGGATGAGATGGACTATCAGAGTGTTTGCTTCCATGTCACGCTGACCTATCCCGACAATACGGTCAAGACCGTGACCGGTTTCTGGCGGCTGTACGTGTGCGTCACACCCGTGGTCACGGAGCAGCCGCAGAGCGTGTCCGCGGCTGCGGGTGATTCGGTGACATTCTCCGCCAAGCTGATCGATCAATATCTCAACACGCTGGAGTATCAGTGGCAGAGCAGCACCGACGGCGGCCAGAACTGGACGGACATCGAAGGCGCCAGCGGCATCAGTCATAAGGAGGGCTATTGGAACTACATTCCCAGCTACACGATCCCGTCCGTCACGGCGGCACAGAGCGGCCAGCTGTTCCGCTGTGTACTCTGGAACACGAACAACCATACGGGCAGTGACCGCGTGAGCACGCCTCCCGTATACTCCGAGCCCGCGACGCTCACCGTCACGCCGCCCGTCCACGAGCACCGCTACGGCGATTGGAGCAAGGACGGTACGAACCACTGGCACGAATGCACCGATGCGGCGTGCCCGAATCAGTCCGAAAGCATCAAGGACAAAGAGGCGCACATCTACGACGATGACGCGGACACCACCTGCAACATCTGCGGCTACGTCCGCACCGTGACCCCGCCCGAGATCGTCCCTGTTTCCCAAATCACGCTTAACAAGGCGGAAACTTCGATTTCTGTTGGAAACAGCGAAACGCTGACCGCCACGGTCGCGCCTGAGAACGCCACCATCAAGGCTTTGACTTGGGCGTCCTCTGACGAGGATGTTGCCACGGTAGCCCCTGACGGCACCGTGACGGCGGTCAAGGTTGGTACCGCGACGATCACTGCCACCGCGGCGGACGGTTCGGGCAAATCCGCGGTCTGCAAGGTCACCGTTACCGGCGATACCACGCCGCCCGCGCATGAGCACAGTTACGGCGACTGGAGCAAGGACGGTACGAACCACTGGCACGAATGCACCGACGCGGCGTGCCCGAATCAGTCCGAAAGCATCAAGGACAAAGCGGCGCACGTCTACGACGATGATGCGGACACGACCTGCAATGTCTGCGGCTATGTCCGCACCGTGACGCCGCCCGAGATCGTCCCTGTTTCCCAAATCACGCTTAACAAGGCGGAAGCTTCGATTTCTGTTGGAAACAGCGAAACGCTGACCGCCACGGTCGCACCTGAGAACGCCACCATCAAGGCTTTGACTTGGGCGTCCTCTGACGAGGATGTTGCCACGGTAGCCCCTGACGGCACCGTGACGGCGGTCAAGGTTGGTACCGCGACGATCACTGCCACCGCGGCGGACGGTTCGGGCAAATCCGCGGTCTGCAAGGTCACCGTTACCGGCGATACCACGCCGCCCGCGCATGAGCACAGTTACGGCGACTGGAGCAAGGACGGTACGAACCACTGGCACGAATGCACCGACGCGGCGTGCCCAAATAGGAACGAAAGCATCAAGGACAAAGCGGCGCACATCTACGACGATGACGCGGATACGACCTGCAATGTTTGCGGCTACGTCCGCACCGTGACGCCGCCCGCGCATGAGCACCGCTACGGCGATTGGAGCAAGGACGGTACGAACCACTGGCACGAATGTACCGATGCGGCGTGCCCGAATCAGTCCGAAAGCATCAAGGACAAAGCCGCTCACGTCTACACCGATGACGCGGATACGACCTGCAACATCTGCGGCTACGTCCGCACCGTGACGCCGCCCGCGCATGAGCACCGCTACGGCGATTGGAGCAAGGACGGTACGAACCACTGGCACGAATGCACCGATGCGGCGTGCCCGGAACAGTCCGAAAGCATCAAGGACAAAGCGGCGCACGTCTACACCGATGATGCGGACACCACCTGTAACGTCTGCGGCTATGTCCGCACCGTGACCCCGCCCGCGCACGAGCACCGCTACGGCGACTGGAGCAAGGACGGTACGAACCACTGGCACGAATGCACCGACGCGGCGTGCCCGAATCAGTCCGAAAGCATCAAGGACAAAGCGGCGCACATCTACGACGATGATGCGGATACGACCTGTAACGTCTGCGGCTACGTCCGCACCGTCACGCCCGAGATCGTCCCTGTTTCCCAAATCACGCTTAACAAGTCGGAAACTTCGATTTCTGTTGGAAACAGCGAAACGCTGACCGCCACGGTCGCGCCTGAGAACGCCACCATCAAGGCTTTGACTTGGGCGTCCTCTGACGAGGATGTTGCCACGGTAGCCCCTGACGGCACCGTGACGGCGGTCAAGGTTGGTACCGCGACGATCACTGCCACCGCGGCGGACGGTTCGGGCAAATCCGCGGTCTGCAAGGTCACCGTGATCGGCGGCACTACGCCCTCTCAGCCCGGCGGCTCTACGGGCGGCAGTTCCGGCGGATCTTCCTCCGACCGGGACAGCCATGACAGCAATCCGGTCATTAAAACGGAGACGAAGAACAATACCGACGGCTCTACCACCAAGACCGAGACCCGGAGAGACGGCTCTGTGACCCAAACCACCACCGGCAAGGACGGCTCCGTGACCAAGACCGAGACGAAGAAGGACGGCAGTTCCGTCACCGAGAACAAGGCCGCTGACGGCTCCACCGGCACGGTGAAAACCGACAAAAACGGCCAGACCGAGGCGGCGGCCAAGGTCAGCGGCAAGGCCGTTGAGGACGCGAAGAAGAACGGCGAGGCGGTCAAGGTTCCCGTGGAGGTCGAGGCCACCCGGAACAGCAGCACCGCCCCCACGGTGAGCATCGAGCTTCCCAAGGGCGCGGGCGAGACCAAGGTGGAAATTCCCGTTTCCAACGTGAAGTCCGGCACCGTGGCAGTCCTCGTCCATCCTGACGGCACGGAGGAGATTTTGAAAAACTCCATTCCCACCGAGGACGGCATCCAGTTGACCGTGGACGGCAATGCCACGGTGAAGATCGTTGACAACTCCAAGGGCTTCATCGACACGCAAGACCACTGGGCCAAGGACGCCATCGACTTCGTCAGCGCCCGTGGGCTGGTGAACGGCATGAGCGCCACGATCTACGCACCCAACAACTCCACCACCCGAGCGCAGCTGTGGACGATTTTGGCACGGCAGAACGACGCGGACCTGAGCGGCGGCAGCATCTGGTACGAAAAGGCCCAGAATTGGGCCAAGGACAAGGGCGTTTCCGACGGCGCGAACCCCAACGCCGCCATCAACCGTGCCCAGATGGTCACCATGCTGTGGCGGGCCGTGGGCCAGCCCACGGCGGGCGGTACGGCGAACTTCACCGATGTTCCCACTGACAGCTATTACGCGCAGGCCGTGGCTTGGGCCGTGGAGAACGGCATCACCACCGGCGTGGGTAACGGTCATTTCGACCCCACCGGTACCTGCACCCGCGCGCAGATCGCCGCATTCCTGGCACGCTCCATGAAGTGACGCAAAACAGCCCCGCTCCCTTTCCGTAAAAGGGAACGGGGCTGTTTGCAGTGAACTGCTGCTTTTGCACCGCTGGAATCAATGAAGGGTAAGCGTCAAACCTCCCCGCGTATAAAAAGGTCGCCATCTCAAGGAGCTTTTGCTCACCGAGATGGCGGTCTTTTATTTATGAGGCATATAGCATTCTTCCGGGACATTTGGTAACCGTTAAACCACCCCGCGCAGGGAAGTGCTGTAGATTTTTATCTGAGTACCAGAATCCGTAGTATGTCTCTTGTCATAATTTTCGGTTTCGCCTTGAACCGCTTATTATAATCTACTTTTCATATTTCAATCAATTCCTGCCGCAACAGTTTTTGAATTTGCGCCCGCTGCCACATGGACATGGCTTGTTTCGATCGCGTCCTTTCATTTTTGGAGGTTCGGGATAAAAGTGCTTTTCTACCATTGACCGTTTTGAAAGTAAATTGTGCTCTTCATAGTCTCTTTTTAGAAATAGTGCCTCACTTTGGCCCTTTTCCGACCAATTGCTTGCATCAAAATATACAAAATCTTCTGAAGAATAGTCACCATCAGAAGTTTCGTGTGCTACACCAATTATATGAGAAATCTTAGGGTATTCTGACTTAATAATTCTGCAATAGTCCATCAACATTTTCTTTCGGACACTACGATAACCAGCATCGGACATATAATCCGCTCTTGGTAATAGAAATAGTAGATAGCAGTTGTCTTGTTCCGCGAACGACAAGCTTATCCATTTTCGCCGCACCTCCTCATAGTTAATTCTCTCAGCAGCCCTTGGCAGCCCGCCAGCACATCCTGCCACGTTGCCTCGAAATCGCCCGTGTACCACGGGTCGGCAACATCGC
>ERZ1106951.3364-NODE-3364-length-11620-cov-2.883614_pt1 | contig 11620 bp, 10 predicted proteins | sample MGYA00403676_ERZ1106951 | MGnify/ENA primary metagenome ERZ1106951 (study PRJEB35170, sample SAMEA104062398) | human gut metagenome | biome: human gut; feature: human-associated habitat; material: faeces | place: Denmark | collected 2012-04-23 ...
TAAGAGGACTTGAACCTCCACCGAGTTGCCCCGATTAGAACCTGAATCTAACGCGCCCTATATTGCGAGATTATACCGAAAAGGCATTCATATTGATTTTTGGAAGAGAGACATTCTGCCATCAAGATGGGGCAAGGTATTTCACGAAGTGGGTGAGAACCTCTATGGATTGAAGGAATGGAAGAATCAGTGGACTTCATTTGAAAAATTTATAGGAGAGAAACTGCTAGACGGACAGGAAAAGAAATTGACATTGAATGACCTTGCAAAGGAGCGGTGCGATGTTTATATTCTGGGAAGTGATCAGATATGGGCAAGGGAACTGACACATGGTTTTGACCCGGCATATTTTGGACAATTTGCACCGGGGTGTAAGAAAATCTCCTATGCAGCGAGTGTGCCAAACGGAAGTATACCTGAGGCGGAGCAGGCTTATTTCGGACAGGCATTAAAGAGCCTTACATATATATCCGTAAGGGAAGAGAGACTTGCACAGGCAGTTGAGAAACTGACAGGACGAGAAGTTACTACGGTTGTGGATCCAACATTGCTTTTAGAGAGAGCAGATTATGAGGATTTATTATATAAAGAGCCGTTGGTAGCGGAAAAATACATATTAGCATATTTTGTGGTAGAGGATGAGTTGTTGGGCAAATGCGCAGAAAAAGCGGCAGCAGTACTCGGATATCGACTGATTGAGTTACATTATAAAAAAACACCGAAACTGAAAAGTGAGAATATGATTTTTGATGCGGGACCGAGAGAGTTTCTGATGTATATTCGTGATGCAGAAATGATATTTACCAATTCTTTTCACGGAACGGTTTTCTCCATTCTCTTTCAAAAAAAGTTTTATAGTGTATACAAAGAGAATGGACGTATCAGCAATCTGCTTGCATTTCTGAATTTGGAAGAAAGGCATATAACGGCTGAAGATGCAATGAACTACGCAGATGGGATTGATTATACTCATGTGGGGGATAAACTTTGTAATTACAGAAGGCAGTCTGTTGAATATCTTAAGAAAGGGATTGAACAATGAGAGTCATAGAAGAATTTTCTTTTGATGAAGAACCGGGAAAAACACAGGTGAAATCAAATATTACAGAATCTGTGGAAAAACCAAATATTTCTATTGTGACACCATTTTACAATGCAGAGCAGAATTTCATACAGACATATTATTGTGTGGTCAATCAGAGTATGGAGGCGTTTGAATGGATAATTGTAGACGATGGAAGTTCAAGACCATCTGCAGTTGAGCTGTTAGAGGAATATGGGAAAAAGGATGCCCGTATCCGTGTAATTCATCAGAAAAATCAAGGGCAGTCCGTGGCAAAAAACAACGGGATAAAAAACAGCAGGGCAGACATCATAGCATTTTTGGATGCTGATGATTTAATAGAACCGTTTTATCTGGAAATTTTATATAAAGCATTGAACGAGTATCCAGATGCAGCTTGGAGTTATACAGATCTTGTTGGATTTGGCAGTCAGAGATATATCTGGTGTAAGCCCTTTTCGGCAGGTCGAATGACGTTTAATAATACACTGGTGAATGCAGCACTGTTTCGCAAGAGTGATTTAGAGGAGGTTGGATGCTTCCCGGAAAAATGGAAGCATTACGATGAGGACTGGGCACTCTATCTGAAATTGTTAAGAGCGGGAAAACATCCGGTTCATGTGCCGATAATTGGATTCTGGTATCGCCGGAGTAATACAGGAATGCAGCAGACTGTAAGAAAAAATGAAAATCTTAGGAAACAGTCGGATGATTATATCGCAGATATTGCAAAAAAAGTAGATATTCATATAAAAGGGGAAGAATATGAAGGAAAACTGCCACAGGAAGCTGTAAAGACAGGTTTCAATAGTAAAGAACGGATTCTTGCGAAAATCCTTTCCAATAATCTGGGAGTGAAAATAATCTCCAGTATGTACCGGCACTAATTTGTATTGCCGGCAAAATATGCTATAATATGCGTGTATTGTGGGTTGGTTTGGTACATGGTATATGAGCAGAAGGTGAGGAATATTAATGAATGAACAAAATATGACAAGGCGAAAAGAGGTTGATCTGGAAATTACAGATTTTTTATGGGAAATTGTAAGAAATTGGAGAGTTATTGCAATCTGTCTGATAATAGGAGCCGTTTTATTATGCGGTTATCAGTATATAAAAGACAGCAGGAATGCAGATACAACAGCGGATGAAGTTGTAGAAGAATACTCCAAAACAGTGCATGAAATGAAAGAAGCTCTTGGGGCACAGGATTTGGATCAAGTCTATGGTGCAGTCGCAATTAAAAAGCAGCTGGATGAGAAAAGCGATTATGCAGATAACTCCCCATTAATGGCTGTTAATCCGTATGCAGAGAATTTAATTTTGTTACAGTATCGTGTGCAGAGTGATGAAGGAAATGCTGCAGAACTTGCAGCAATTTATCAGGATTATCTTATGTATGGTGAACTGGCATCGGAAATGATTGACTGTGACAGCCGGAAAGATGAAACAATATATGCGAAGGAAACTTATGAGACTGGCTTTACAGTACGTATTCGTGGAAGCAGGGAAGCGGATTGTAAAGAACTTGCAGAGAATGTGAAGAAGGGACTTAGTGCATATGCACAGAGGATGGATGAAAACTTTACTGCACATGAATTAGAACTTGTGAATGAAAGTTCAAATATTATTGTAGATCAGGAACTTGCACAGCTGCAGGATGATACGGCATTGGCAATCAAGAATCTTGGCGAACACTTGGATACAATTAAAAGTAAGATGAATGGTAATCAGTTGGAGCTTTATGTGGAACTTACAGAGAATCAGCCAGAGCAAAATGAGGATAGTGCAGAACAGACAGGCAATGAAGAAGAAACAAATGGATCAGATGTGCCGGAGCAGATTAGTGTACACATTAGTGTATCAAAGTTTATAATTGGTGGAATAATTGGAATAGCACTGGCAATTATTTTTATATTGTTAAAATATCTGCTTTCCGGAAATTTGCGTTCTGAAGCGGAAATTAAGGCACTCTATCATAATGATGTGCTTGGAACAATCCGAAGCAGTGTAGATGGAAAACGCGGTAAAATTGACAAGTGGTACGTTGGAGCGAGATATGGAAAATCCGGTAAAATGTCTCTGGAGCAGGAAGTTGAATTAATCTGTGCCAATATGAAAATTGCTTGTAAAGAAAATCAGAAAGTATACCTTACAGGAAGTGATTTGTCCGGAACTTCGACAGAAATACTGGAAAAAATTAAGGCAGAGTGTGAAAAGAGAGGGTTGACGGTAGTTTCAGGCAGAGAAATCTGTTATTATGCAGAGGCACTTGAAGAACTGGCGAAGATAGGACAGGTTGTATTTATTGAAGAAATGAGAAAGTCCAGATACAATAATATGTATCAGGAAGTGATCCGATGCAGGGAGCATCAGATACCAATTCTTGGTATGATTGTTATAGGGGCTTAAGGAATAAATTAAATTTGGAAGGAACAGAAATGGGCGAAATAACACTGGTAACAGACTTCTTTGATATTGGCAGAGGGCAGGATAAGAATGAAGAGTTGAGAAGGACAGCGTCAAAGTATTTTGATGAGTTCAGACGTTGGGCAAGAATACAGAATAAATTAATTGTGTATACGGATTCAAAGAGTGCAGAGACAATCAAGGCAATTCGTGCAGAGTATGGTTTATTAGATAAGACAGTTATCGTGGCAACGGACAATCTCTTTGAATTAGAAGGGGATTTGCTTGCAAGAATGGAGAAAGCATCCAGAAATCAGGACTTTCTGGATTTTCGATATCTGCCGGAAGCATCATCGAATAATCCAAAATATGATTACCTGTGGATGATGAAATACTATTTTATGAATGATGCCTATGAAAAGGGACTTCTGACAGAAGATGTGGTCTGGATGGATTTTGGATTTGATCATGGTGGAATTACTTACAGTGATGAGAAGGACTATGATTTTCTGTGGAATTATGATTTTAATGGAAAAATCCATATTTCATGTCTGTATGACCCGGATGCAAGGATTGGCATGGAGACGCTTCAGTTTCAAAATGACTGTGTGATGGGATGTATGTATGGGTTATCCAGGGAATTAGTACCGACCTTCTGGAAATTGGTAAGAAATGCAATGGAAGCACTGTTAATGTTGGATTGTGTGGATGATGACCAGCAACTGGTACTTATGGCGTATAAGGCAAGACCGGAACTTTTTACCGTGCATGTGACCGGGTGGCAGATGATTATGAAGGAAATGGGTGCAGATCATATGAAAATAAAACAGAAAGAAGCACCAAAACAGGAGAATAAATATAAAAAGATTTTAAGACAGACATTCAGAAAAATTATTCCAAATAAAAACGATCTGAAACGGAACTATGCAAAGAGAAGTTATGATGCAGCGATACGTGTTTATGGAAAGTAAAAGAAAGACAGATTCTGTGGAGAGATGATATGACAGAAACAGATTTACTGGTAATTGTGCCACATGAGGATGATGAGCTTGCTATTGCGGGAGCAATGATTTATGGAGCGGTACAGCAGAAAATGAATATAAAAGTTGTGTTTGTCACGAACGGAGATTATTACAGACATGAAGGGATTATAAGAATCCGCGAGGCTGAGGAGGCATTGGGGGAACTTGGTGTTGCGCCGGAAAATATTATCTTTTTAGGATATGGGGATCAAACACAGACCAGACACTTGTATAATAGTGTACCGGAAGAAATCGTTGCTTCTTATAATGGAAACATCCGTACCTACGGAACAGATAAACATCCAGAATTCGCAATGACTGAATATGGTGTACACCATGCATATACTCGTGCAAATTATAAAAATGATATAAAGGCAGTCATTCAGAAATTCTATCCGTCTATTCTAGTGACAACAGATTGGGATAATCATATGGATCATCTGGCATTGTCGCTCATGGTGGATGAAGTTCTGGGAGAACTGCTAAGAGAAGATACATCTTATCATCCGCTTGTGTTAAAAGCACAGGCTTATAATGGAAAATGGGAAGGACATCCAGATTATTACAGTGAAAATAATGTGACGGAACTTGTGAATGAGGCAGATGGAACGGATTATATCCATTCATTGGATAAATGGGAAGAGAGGATTCGTTTTTCTGTACCGGATCAATGTAAAACAGCTTTACTTAAGAAAAATATTTTATATAAGGCTGCAAAAAAGTACCGTTCCCAGAGTGTAGATTTAAAGGCAATACAGTTCATCAATCTGGATATGGTGTATTGGAGAAGGCCAACAGAGAGTCTCAGTTATCGTGCAAAGATTGAAACAAGCTCTGGTAATGCGGCTTATCTGAATGATTTCAAGTGTGTTGACTGTTCCGATATTATCCATGGAATGTGGGTTTATGATGCAGGCATTTGGATACCTGAGAAAACTGATGCTGAAAAGAAGATTGTAGTAACATTAGAAAAAAAGGCAAGAATCAGAGAGATTCATTTATTTGAAAATTCATAGAATAAAAATAACCTTTGGAAATGGGTGTGTAATACATACAGGGGAGTTGAATCATGACGGCAGCCGTACTGTCATAAAAGTACCGGAAATGGAGCTGACGGAAAGAGTGGAACTCGTGCTGGAAGAGGTGGAGGGATCGGCGGCTGGACTGACAGAGATTGAGATATATGAGACAATCCGGGAGATAGAGGATTATAGATTGCCATTGCCGTTGTGGAATGAAACACCGGAGAATTACCGGAAAATTGGAAATTTTTACGGATGCAGAATGGAACAGAAATGGTTCAAGTTTGTAAGTTTTGGAAGAGTCCGGTTGTGGCCGGATAAGTATTTCTTAATGAAGCGATATCCAGAGTTAAAGGAAAAAGAATCTTTTCTGGTATTTTGGAAAGCTTATTTTCGTTTTGTTAGTGAAAAGTTGAGTGAAAAGAAAAAGCAATATTAAATTTGGAGATGGAATGAAATGACAGCAGTGATAAAAGCAATTGGAATCCTATTGCTGCAGATAATCATATATTATTTATTTGGGACAATGTTTGAATTGTTTTGCAGAAAAAAACATGGCGTTGTTTTTAAGGAAATCAGTGGATTTCTGGTATATCAGGTTTTGTTTCAAATCTGTGCGCTTCCGATGATCAAGGCAGATCAGACACTTGCCAGACTTGCAGTTTTATGGGGTGTGATTGTAATCACATGTTGTATTGGTACTGCAATTTTTTGCAGGGAACGGATCGCAGAAGATATTGAAATGATCATCAAAGCGTTTTTTAGACATAAAGTATGGTTCCTTCTCATGGGATGTTTTCTTTTTGCAATGTGTTATTATGTGTCCATTAATGGGGAGATGAATGATGATTCTACCTATTATATTGGGCTGATCAATACAACACTGACATCAGGACGTTTATATAAATTTAATGCTTATACAGGTGAACAGGTGCATTCTCTGTATCTGAGAAGAGCATTGGTTACTTTTGATATTAATACAGCAGTTGCCTGTAAAATATATCATATTCATCCACTTGTGATCACAAGAATAACACGTGCAAGCTTGAATATGATCCTTACAGCAGGGGCAGTATATCTGATCGGACGAAATCTTTTTCAGGAAGAGAAGGATGCATTCTGGAAGGCAGGAACATTTACCTGTATTGCCCTGGCATGCAATTTCCTTTTTGATAATACGATTTATACGAGTGCGGCTTTTTTGCTACACAGAGCTTATGAGGGAAAAGCATATGCGGGAAATATGCTGCTGCTTTTTACAATCTATCTGTGTATACTATATATCAGGCAGAGAGATAAATGGAATTGTATCTATCTGATCTTGACATTGTGGGCATGTATTGCAATTTCGTCATCTGCTATTATGGTAACAGGAGCAGCATGTGGAGTATTATTAATACCAGTTGTATTTGAGAAACTGATAAGAAGAATAAAACGGGATAAAAATTATGACTAATGCAGAAACAATATGGAATGTCATCTCCTGGTATTATGGGAATAGCACAGCAATCGGTCTGATGCTGGTATTGATGACTGTCTATTTGTTGGAACGAAAAAAAGAATATCGATATTATACATTCAGTTGTGCAGTTCTTATGTTTTTGATTTTAAATCAGTTAACCTACCGCATTATCGAACGATTGGGAGAGGGAGATACGTATTATCGCTTTTTATGGATATTCCCGGTCTCATTGATCGCCGCATGGGGGGGATTGAGGCTCATCGAAAAAATGAAATCAAAAATGGAGAAAGTTATCTGTGTTGCAGTTATGGTTTGTCTGATATTCCTGTATTCTGGAGGAAAAATATCTGACTGGGTGACTCTGCCAGAGAACATCTATCAGATTTCTGAAGATAAAATTCAGGTGGCAGATCTGATTGAAGAGGTGACAGGAGGGGAGCGGGTCATTGTATATGCAGAAGATGAATTGATGTATGGAATCAGGGAATATGATGCGAATATTTGTCTGGCAGCAGAAGGAGAGCGAGAATATCTTTATCATATCATTACAGAAAATGATTCGAATGCCAGCGGGAATCTGATGCTTGGAATCTTAGTAAATGCAAAGATTGACTATATCGTTGTGAGAAAAGAGTATACCGGAGCTAAAGCAGCTTTAAATGGTGGCGGATGTGTAGAAGTTGGACAGACAGATAATTATATATTATATTATGTGAATCAGGGACAATTAAAAGAAGATTTGTATCACACATATGATTCGGACTGGAAGACAGATGCTGGAATTTGCAATGTGGAAGATGTTATGATCAAAGGACTTACACAGGAACAGCAGTTTCTCTTTTATGGGGATGGAAGATTAGATGAATTTAATAATGACATTGGAGAGAACCGGATTCTATGCGATGGATCAGAAGAATTCTATAGTAAAGAATATGGAGATTACATTGTTTGTAAGATAGACAATCAAAGTCAGGGCATTACAGAACAGATTATGAAGAAGATTGAGAGTGAGGAGCGGAAGAAAAAGCCAATCTTACTCTTTTTAAATCGTCCGTTGATCCGGGGAGAAAAAAGTGACAGGCTTCTTGACTGGATAGAAGAAGGCAACAGTTATATACAGGCAGTATATGCGGAGAATGCAGACGAGAGTAGAAAAGATATGCTGACAGAGAAGGTATTTCAGTGTTATATTACAAATAATGTAGCAGAAAATGCATTGTTGGTGCAGGTGAGGGGAGAATAGTGTGGCAATTCCACAGGGAATGTGATAATCTAATAAGATACGTACGAGAGTAAATGAGGGATAAAAAATGAAATTATCATTAGTAGTACCATGTTATAACGAAGAGGGGAATATTCGTGCTTTTTATACAGAAGCAAAGCGGGTATTCGATGCAGAAGATTACGAGTATGAAATTATTTTTGTCAATGATGGAAGCAGAGACAAAACACAGGAGGAACTAGAGAAAGTATATAACCTTCACGAGACCAATATTGTGATAGAAATGTTTTCAAGAAACTTTGGGAAAGAAGCTGCTATCTATGCAGGATTCCAGAAAGCATCTGGTGATTTGGTGACCGTTATTGACGCCGACTTACAGCAAAGACCGGAAATTGTTGTAAAAATGGTAAAAATATTACTTGAGAATGAAGAATACGATTGTGTAGCGGCATATCAGGAAGAGCGACACGAAGGGAAAATGGTTGGCGGTCTCAAGAATATGTTCTACAAAATCATTAATAAGACAAGTGAGATTGAATTTTATCCGGGGGCATCTGATTTTCGTACTTTTCGCAGAACTGTTGTGGATGCAATTTTAAGTTTGCCGGAATACCATAGATTTTCAAAAGGTATTTTTTCATGGGTCGGATTCAATACATGTTACATTCCATACATAGCGGAGGAACGTAATGCAGGGGAGACAAAATGGTCAGTCAGCAAGCTTTTCAAATATGCGATTGAAGGGTTTATTTCTTATACAACTTTTCCTCTTAAAATCGCAACCGGAATAGGATTATTTACTTCTTTATGTGCGATTATTTATTTGTTTGTAGTAGTAATTCAAAAACTGTGTTTTGGAAATCCTGTGCCTGGATATCCGACTATTGTTGTATTGATTCTTCTACTTGGTGGAATCCAGCTTACAATTCTTGGAATTATTGGAGAATACTTAGCAAGAATGTATATTCAGGGCAAGCATAGACCTATCTATATTGAGAAGAAATTATTAGACTATAAGAAGGATGATCATGAAGAAAATTAAAAGATTACTATTAAAGTATAAAGAAGTTATTATGTACCTTATTTTTGGCGTGGCTACAACATTGGTAAACTGGGTGGTATATAGCCTGCTAATGAAGACATCTGCTGTCAACATGACGATAAGTAACGCAATCGCATGGTTTACAGCTGTTGTGTTTGCTTATATAACCAATAAACTATTTGTGTTTGAGAGTAAGTCATGGAATGTGGCAGAAGTGTGGAAAGAAGTTGTAAAGTTTTTTGGAGCACGTATAGCTACAGGAGTGATTGAGATTGGCGGACTTCCACTATTATATTATATTGGAGTGAAGCAGAGCTTATTTGGAGTGGAAGGCTTCGTTGCTAAGATATTGGTAAGCGTAATTGTGGTAATACTGAATTATGTGTTTAGCAAAATATTTGTATTCAATAAAAAGGATAAATAAGCATGTCTTGTACAGGAAAATCAAGGGAAAAATGGCTCGCGGGAGCAGCAGTCCTTATATGTGGTTTGGTGACACATGGATATATATTGACAAATAAAATCAGTTATCATGATGACAGTGTCAATTATTTTGGAGTAGGTACGACATTTGAATCTGGCAGATGGGCGCTTGGATTAATTCAGAAGTTTCTTACAAAAATTGACTTTTTTAACTATAGTAGTTCCTGGTGGAATGGATTACTCAGTATTTTACTTGTTGCAGTATGTGCAATGATTTTGTCAGAATTATTTCAGATAAAACATACGGGATATGCTGTTTTAGTGGGGGTACTACTCATTTCGTTTCCGGCGATGACTTCATTATTTGCTTATATGTTTACAGCTCCTTACTATATGTTTGCTGTATTATTAATGATAAGTGCTGTTTATATGACTGTGAAATATTCTTACGGATTTTTGCCGGCAATAATAATGATGGGATTCTCAATGGGAATCTATCAGACTTATTTTGGGGTGGCAACGACACTTTTTGTTTTGATACTAGTAAGTGATGCAGAAACAAGGGATTTTATAGAGAATATCAAAGAGGCTTTTAAATATTTGTTAACCCTTTTAGGAGGAATACTTTGTTATTTTTTAGGTAATACAATCTGTATTCGCAATTTTCATGTTACATTATTAGATTATCAGGGAATTAATGATATGGCGGATGTTACGGTCAAATCATTGATTGGTTCTGTGAAGAACGCATATATTGGTTTTTTACAACCTATATTAGGGGAGTTTTGTGGCATTTCAAATCAAAAAGCGGTTCGCATTCTTTATCTGGCAGTTTACCTTATGGTTGGAGTGTTAGTGCTTAGACGTTTATGCAAGAGGGGGATGGAACTGTGGAATAGAATATATTTCTTTGTATTGTGTTGCTTGATACCATTGTCTATTAGTATCATCTATGTTATGGCAGTTTCTGATAAGACGGTAATCCATACTTTGATGATTTATCCATATGTATTTGGATTGATTTATCCAATCGTGCTTCTGGAAAAAGAAAATCTGAAAGGAAAATTCTGGAAAGGTATTTCGGTTTTCTATTGTACAGTTGCAATATTGTTATCAATCTATTATATCCGGTTAGATAATATAGCGTATTTGAAAGCAAATTATCAACAAGAGACAGCAACAGCGTATTATACAGAAGTGATTTCACAGATTAAAAGCACAGAGAAATATAATAGTAACTTGCCAGTATTGTTTTATGGAGCGGCAGGAAGCATGGATGACTCGATTCCAATTTTGTGGAGGTTTGATGATATTCAGCTGCAGGGATATAGTAATAATATGCATGATTTTATTTCATATTATGCAGGTAAAGAATTTTTGGAATTACATTGTGGCTATACTTATCAGGAACCTGAGAATCGGGAGGCGATTATTGCAAGTGAAAATTTTCAGAAGATGCCTTGTTATCCATGCGATGGTTCCATAAAAATTATTGATGGAGTGGTTGTTGTTAAGTGGTCAAATTTTGAAGTGAGATGAAAGAAAATGAAGAAAAAAGTATTAGTCATAGGTGGAGCAGGATTTATCGGATCGAATCTTTCAAGGCATCTGATAAAAAATGATATGGAAGTATACTGCTTCGATATGTCAAAACCTGTGCATGAAATAGCAGGCGTAAATTATATATGTGGGGATTTCTTTGATGATTACACACTGGAACATGCATTAGAAGGTATGGATTATGTAGTACATGCTCTCAGCACTGTAAATCCTGGAAATTCCAATGAAAAGTATCTTCAGGGATATGAGAGGGACTTTATCCAGACAACAAAGCTTTGTAAGATGATCACTGACCAGAAGATACGGATGATTTTTCTGTCTTCCGGTGGAACAGTGTATGGAAATCAGGAGATACAGCCTATAGTGGAAGATGCACTTCCAAGACCGATTAATCA
>ERZ1106951.3372-NODE-3372-length-11599-cov-3.160083_pt1 | contig 11599 bp, 8 predicted proteins | sample MGYA00403676_ERZ1106951 | MGnify/ENA primary metagenome ERZ1106951 (study PRJEB35170, sample SAMEA104062398) | human gut metagenome | biome: human gut; feature: human-associated habitat; material: faeces | place: Denmark | collected 2012-04-23 ...
AATGCCCAGACTCTGATCGAAGAAGGAAAGGCTACCATTTCTACAGCAATCTGTACCCGAGATGATATTATGATCTATCTCATTGGCCAGGGAGTGGAGAGTGGTCTGGCATTTACCATCATGGAGAGTGTCCGTAAGGGAAAAGGTCTTCGTGATGAATGGATCACAACCATGAAGGAACATGGCGTTCCGGACTGGTACATCTGGTCCTGCAAAAAAATCAAATATATGTTCCCGAAAGCCCATGCGGCAGCTTACGTTATGATGGCATACAGAATCGCCTGGTTTAAGGTATTCCAGCCGTTGGCTTATTACGGTGCATACTTCAGTATCCGTGCCACAGCTTTTTCCTATGAACTGATGTGTATGGGAAAAGAAAAGCTGGAGTTTTATATGGAAGAGATACGCAAGAAGGGGGACGCTGCATCCAAAAAAGAGCAGGATACCCTGAAAGATATGCGTATTGTTCAGGAAATGTATGCAAGAGGTTATGATTTTATGCCCATTGATATTTACCGTGCGAAGGCACATCGCTTCCAGATCATAGAAGGAAAACTGATGCCGTCCATTGATTCTATAGAAGGTCTTGGAGATAAGGCGGCGGATGCTGTAGTGGATGCTGCTGTACAGGGAAGATTTCTTTCCAAGGATGATTTCCGTGACAGGACCAAGGTCAGCAAGACCGTAATTGATCTGATGGATAAACTTGGATTATTTGGAGATATTCCACAGTCCAATCAGATTTCATTGTTTGATTTCTAAAGCATGTCTGAAAAAGGCTTTCTGCAAGATGTGCGTCACAATTACTAACGCTGGTTAAATAAGAGTAATATGAATTTAGGAGGTTCCATGAAAACAGAAGAACTGCGTTACCTACAACGTCTGGCGGAGCTCTACCCCACCATCGGGAAGGCTTCTACAGAGATCATCAACCTTCAGTCCATTCTCAATCTGCCAAAGGGTACCGAGCATTTTCTTTCCGATATCCACGGAGAGTACGAGGCTTTTTCCCATGTGCTTCGAAACGGCTCGGGAGCTGTGCGAAAGAAGATAGATGATGTATTTGGACATACCTTAAGCAACAGTGACAAGCGTTCCCTGGCAACCCTTGTGTATTACCCGAAGGAAAAAATTGCCTATGTGAAGAAAAAAGAGTCTGATATGCAGAACTGGTACAAGATCACCCTGTACCGTCTCATTGAGGTGTGCAAGACAACTGCCTCCAAATATACCAGATCCAAGGTTCGTAAGGCATTGCCTTCGGATTATGCATATGTGATCGAAGAGCTGATCACGGAGAAAGCAGAAGTTCTGGATAAAGAGGCTTATTACGATTCCATTGTGGATACCATTATAGATATCGGCAGGGCAGAGAACTTCATTATCGCTCTTGCTGAACTGATCCAGAGACTGGTTGTAGACCATCTTCATGTGCTTGGAGATATATATGACAGAGGTCCTGGTCCTCATTTTATTATGGACAGACTGATGGATTATCATTCTCTGGATATTCAGTGGGGAAACCATGATGTGGTATGGATGGGCGCTGCTGTAGGACAGGCCGCCTGTATGGCAACGGTGATCCGTAACAGTATCCGTTACGGCAATCTGGATATTCTGGAGGATGGTTATGGAATCAATATGATGCCTCTTGCTGCTTTTGCCATGGAGGTTTACGGGGATGATCCCTGCCAGGTATTTGAAGTACATGGCAATCCTTCCAATTACAATGCTCTTGAGAAAGAGCTGAGCAGGAAAATGCACAAAGCCATTTCCATTATCCAGTTTAAGCTGGAAGGGGTACTGGCGAAAGAACATCCGGATTTTCATATGGAGAATCGATGCGTTCTGGAGGGGATTGATCCGGAGAAGGGCACTGTGCAGCTGCCGGATGGAAGCGTGCATAAGCTTCTGGACTATCATTTCCCTACCATTGACTGGGAACATCCCTATGAGCTGACAGATGGGGAAAAAGAAGTAGTGGAGCGCCTGAGCTCAGCATTTCGGAACTGCGAGAAGCTTCAGAACCACATGCAGCTGCTTCTGGATAAAGGCGGCCTTTATAAGACCTATAACGGGAATCTTCTTTTCCATGGAAGTATTCCGCTGAACGAGGATGGAACTCTGAAAGAAGTTGAGATTTACGGTGAGACTTGTAAAGGCAAGGCACTTTATGATAAACTGGAAGCCTACGTAAGAAAAGCATTTTTTACCGTAGATGAGAAGGAGAAGAAGGCAAGCCAGGATATTCTGTGGTATATCTGGGCCGGGCCTAATTCTCCCCTTTATGGAAAAGATAAAATGACCACCTTTGAGCGCTATTTTATCGCAGATAAAGAGACACACAAAGAGAAAAAGAATGCCTACTATCACCTTTGGGAAAAAGAAGAGGTAGTAAATCGTATGCTGGAAGAATTCGGGCTGGATCCGGAAGAAGGGCATATTATCAATGGTCACGTGCCTGTTCATCAGCTGGAGGGAGAGAATCCGGTGAAATGTGATGGTAAGGTGATCGTAATTGACGGTGGTTTCTGTGAGGCATACCGGAATGTGACCGGTATTGCCGGATATACTCTTGTTTACAGTTCCTATGGTCTGAGCCTGACTGCCCATGAGCCCTTTACTTCGGCAGAAGATGCAGTGGAAACAGAGAGGGACATTGTGTCCAACCGTGTGGCTGTCCGCTATAATCCAAGGCGTGCCCTTGTGGGAGATACGGATAACGGTAAGGCATTGAAAGAACGAATTCAGGAGCTGAAACAGCTTTTGGATGCCTACAGAAAAGGCGTTATAAAGGAGAAAAAATAAGGAGACTAAGGAAAAATGGGTGGAATTTTTGGTGTTGCGTCAAAGTCTGATTGTGTAATGGATCTTTTTTTTGGAATTGATTATCACTCCCATCTGGGTACAAGAAGGGGCGGAATGACCGTTTATAGCAGGAGCAGTGGATTTAACCGCGTGATCCATAATATTGAGAACTCACCGTTCCGTACCAAATTTGACAAAGATGTGGCAGAGATGGAAGGTAATCTTGGAATAGGCTGTATTTCTGACAATGAACCGCAGCCTCTTCTGGTGCGCTCCCATCTGGGAAATTTTGCAATTACAACAGTAGGCAAGATCAATAATATAGAAGCTTTGGTAGAGAAATGCTTCAAAGACGGGCATACCCATTTTCTGGAGATGAGTGGTGGCAGTGTGAATCCTACAGAGGTAACTGCAGCGCTGATCAATCAGAAGGACAGTATTGTTGAGGGAATCCGCTATGCCCAGGAGATGATCGAGGGCTCTATGACCCTTCTTCTCATGACCGGGGAGGGCATTTATGCAGCCCGTGACCGTTATGGAAGAACTCCTCTTGTAATCGGCAAGAAGGAAGATGCATGCTGTGCTTCTTTTGAAAGTCATGCCTACATTAATCTTGGCTATGAAGATCTGAAAGAGCTGGGACCTGGAGAGATTGATTTTATTACCCCGGAGGGAGCCCAGGTTCTGCAGAAGCCAGGAGACAAGATGCGAATCTGTTCTTTCCTCTGGGTATATTATGGATATCCAACCTCCACTTATGAGGGGGTAAATGTAGAGGAAATGCGTTACAAATGCGGCGATATTCTGGCAGGAAGAGATGCCGGAGAAGTGAATCCGGATCTGGTTGCAGGAGTACCGGATTCCGGTATTGCACATGCCATCGGCTATGCTAACCGCTCTGGTGTGCCGTTTGCCCGTCCGTTTATTAAATATACGCCCACATGGCCAAGATCTTTTATGCCGACCCAGCAGAGCCAGCGAAATCTTATCGCCAGAATGAAGCTGATCCCAGTACATAAACTGATCAAAGATAAAAGCCTCCTTATGATCGACGACTCTATCGTAAGAGGTACCCAGCTTCGTGAGACAACCGAATTCCTCTATAACAATGGTGCTAAGGAGGTTCATATCAGACCTGCCTGCCCGCCGCTTTTATATGGATGTAAGTACCTGAATTTCTCACGCTCTAAGTCAGAGATGGATCTGATCACAAGAAGGATCATTGCGAAACGTGAAGGGGACAATGTATCAGACAGGATTTTGCAGGATTATGCAAATCCGGATTCTACAAACTACAAAGAAATGCTGGAAGAAATCCGCAAGGAACTGAATTTTACATCCCTGAAATATCATCGTCTGGATGATCTGAAGAAGTCAATTGATATTGAACCGTGCAAGCTTTGCACTTATTGCTGGAACGGACAGGAATAAACAGGAGGTGACTGCCTGTGAAAAAGCACAACAAAGATGTACTAAAAGCAACGCTGTTTGCCTTGATCGCCATATTTATCATGATTGGAGCAGCGGGGCTTCTGTTTGCCGAACATAAGAAAAAGATTCAGAAGGAGCAGCAGAAGAAGGCTGCCATTGAGGCTCTGGAAAGGGTGCCCACAGTGACACCGACTCCAGTGATTACCAGGGCACCGGCGTTCATGGCTAATGATTATATGGGAACCTGGTACAGCAAGGATGGACTGGTGACACTGTCGATAGACGACCTTACCCTGAAGTCTGTTACTTTTACTTTTTCTCAGGCTGGTGACAATGCCGGCATAAAGGTTTCGGAAGCTTCGGACACTGCAAAAGTGGCTGGAAATGCAGCAAAGCTTTCCTTTACAGATTCCTGGGGAAACCAGGTGCGTGGAAATATGACCTTTGATCAGGGCAAACTTTATCTGCGCCTTAATACAGCTTCCCCCGCAGAGGGGGCCGGAGTGACACCAAAGGTAGATGGGGTCCTTACAAGAGAGAAAGCCGCTTCTGTGACACAGGCACCTTCAGTGACTCCGGCTGATAATACAGATAAAACGGATCTCTCTTCCAGGGATTACATATTCCCGGACAGCAACAGCCGATACCTTACAGATGAGGATTTGTCAGGCTATTCATCTGACCAGCTGGAACTGGCGAAAAATGAGATTTATGCCCGACATGGCAGGAAATTTGTGACACAGAGAATTGCGGATTATTTTAACAGTAAATCCTGGTATAAGGGAACTGTGGAGCCGGAGACCTTTGATGCAGATACTTCTGTGTTTAATGAATATGAAGTCGCAAATATTCAGAAAATTGCAGATACGGAAGGGAAGCTTCGAAGTGAAGGAAAGTAACGGATATATGAAAAATACTTTACGGAATGTTACGAGTGAATGGTAATAACTTTATTTATGGTATACAAAATGAGGGGGAAATCGCATCCCCCTCATTTTGTACCTGTTCAGTACCTTTGCAATTACGGCATTTTTTTATTATCAGTACGGCCAACCAGATAGTCAATGCTGGTTTCATAATAATTTGCAAGGCGGATCAGCATTTCGATTGGAATGTTCCTGGAGCCAGTTTCGTAGTGGGAGTAGGAACGCTGGCTGATGTGAAGGATATCACTGATCTGCTTCTGGGACAGATCAGAGTCTGTCCGAAGGTCTTGAATTCTCTGAAATTTCATAGGTTCACCTCTTTTTCTTCTGTAGAGTCTGCAGGGACCAAATGTAACGAACAACGAAAAACGTCTGGCCCCGAATCCTTTCAGAAAGTATAAATCAGAACGAAATGCACTATTGCAATTCAGAGCAAAATGGGCTATAATGAATTTTATATATCTTTTAATCATATCTTTTTAACTTTTATTCTTTTTTATTCCAGAGATACATTGAAATGGCAGAGCAGATTCGTATATGGGGAAGGACTGTATCTGCAGAAAGGGATAAGATTGTTTGCAAGTGTTTTATCAGCGGCGATTTCAGGAATGGAAGTCTGCCCGGTTCAGGTGGAAGCTGATGTAAGCAGCGGTCTGCCTTGTTTTACTATGGTTGGATTTCCCAGCACCCAGGTGAAAGAAGCACAGGACAGAGTGCGCACAGCGTTAAAAAATAATGGGATCAGTCTGCCGCCTAAGAAGGTGACGGTGAATCTGGCACCTGCTGATCTGCGAAAAGAGGGGGCCGGTTTTGACCTGCCTGTGGCAGCAGCGGTGCTGGCAGCATCGGGATTTATAGAACCACAGCTTCTTCGGAATGTAATGGTGGTTGGCGAACTCAGTCTGAATGGGGAGGTAAGAAGTGTATCCGGAGTGTTGCCAAGAGTGATCCGGGCAAGGGAACTGGGATGCCGGTATTGTATCATTCCGTTCGAAAATCTGGCAGAAGGAGCTCTGGTGAAGGATATGAAAGTGGTCGGAGTCCAAAATATAAAAGAAGTTTTGAAGCTTGTCTCAGATCCGGATGCATTTGGAAAAGAAAATCAGTTTTCAGAGGTAAATTCAGAAGAGAACCAGGTAGAAGAGAGTCTGGTGGATTTCGGGGAAATCTGTGGTCAGGAGAGTGCCAGAAGAGCTGCTGAGATTGCAGTCAGCGGATTTCACAACATCCTGTTTATCGGCCCTCCGGGCACTGGGAAGACCATGCTTGCCAAAAGAATACCTACGATCATGCCCTCTCTTACTTTTGAAGAAAGTCTGGAGCTTACAAAAATCTACAGCATTGCCGGACTTTTAAGTCCAAAGAGACCATTAATTAAGGCAAGACCCTTTCGAAGTCCGCATCATACCAGTTCGTCTGCAGCTCTGGCTGGAGGCGGAAGGATCCCGGGTCCCGGTGAAGTGACCCTGGCTCACAGAGGCGTTCTGTTTCTGGATGAAATGCCGGAATTTGCAAGAGGCAGCCTGGAAGTGCTGCGACAGCCCCTGGAGGACAAGCAGATCCAGCTGTCAAGGGCAAGTGGAACGTACGTGTTTCCGGCGGGATTTATTCTGGTAGCAGCCATGAACCCTTGTCCCTGCGGCTATTATCCGGATATGAATAAATGCAGGTGCACACCTGGCGAGGTGAGTCATTATCTTCATAAGCTGAGCCAGCCCCTTCTGGAGCGGATCGATCTATGTGCAGATGTGCCGCCTGTTAATTTTTCCCAGATCTCAGAAGAAAAACCAGGAGAAAGTTCTGCCCTTATCCGGAAAAGAGTGGAAAAAGCCAGAAGAATACAGCAGAAACGCTACCAGAATGAGAAAATCTGTTTCAACGGAGAACTGTCCGGGAAGCAGATCCGGAAATACTGTGTGCTGACAGAGAATGCCTTTCAGGTGGCAAAAAATGCTTTTGAGCTTATGGAACTCAGTGCAAGATCCTATCACCGGATTCTGAAGGTTTCACGCACCATTGCGGATATGGAAGGAGAGGAACTGATACACACAAGACATGTTGCAGAAGCCCTTACTTACAAAGCATTTGATAAGAAGTACAGAAGCTGAATGAATTTATTCATAAAACCGCACGCAGGGAGGTATTTTAGTATGGAAGCAATGCAGAAAATCAAATGTTTAACTATAGAGGATTCCAATTTTCCAGATCGTTTGAGAAAACTTTCCGGAATGCCCAAAAAACTGTACTACATCGGAAACCTGCCAGATCCGAAGAAGCCTGCTGCAGCAGTGGTAGGTGCCCGCATGTGCAGTCCTTATGGCAGATGTCAGGCATTTAAATATGCAAGGACCATGGCAAGCTACGGTGTGCAGATCATCAGTGGAATGGCAAGAGGGATTGATGCAGAGGGGCATAAAGGTGCACTGGATACGGACACTCCTACTTTTGCAGTGCTGGGAAGCGGAGTGGACGTGTGTTATCCCAATTCCAACAGATGGCTTTATCAGCGGATTCTGGAAAAAGGCGGTGGGATCATCAGCGAGCTTCCCCCGGGCTCTCCGCCTGTGAACTGGGCTTTTCCGGCAAGAAACCGAATCATCAGCGGACTTTCCGATGCTGTTCTTGTGGTAGAAGCCAAGGAACAGAGCGGTTCCCTGATCACTGCAAACTTTGCCCTGGAACATGGACACAGTGTTTATGCCCTTCCGGGAGCTGTGACAGAGGAACTGAGCAGAGGCTGCAACAAGCTGATTTTCGATGGTGCAGGAATCGCTTACAGCCCGGAAATCATGCTTATGGAATGGGGAATTGAGGCAAAAAACAGACCTCAAAATGTGGAAAAAAAGAAGTTGGGGCTTGCGCCGGATTTGGATTTGGTGTATAGTGGTCTCGATTTACGACCTGAAAATCTGGATAATTTAATACGAAAAACCGGTTTTTCAGCATCAAAAGTCTGTGCTCTTCTGACAGAACTTCAGCTAATGGGGCTTGTGGGAGAGACAGGCAGACAATACTACAGAATATCAGGGGGATAATTTGTAGTGTATGTAGACTGAATACAAAGTAGGAGAGGTAGTATGGCTAAATATCTGGTGATAGTTGAGTCACCTGCAAAAGTAAAGACAATAAAGAAATTTCTTGGGGCAAATTATGAGGTAGAGGCATCTAACGGACATGTCCGTGATTTTCCCAAGAGTCAGTTTGGAATAGATGTGGAGAATGATTTCGAGCCGAAATATATAACCATCCGTGGTAAGGGGGAATTGCTTGCCAAACTTCGCAAGGCAGCCAAAAAAGCTGATAAGATTTATCTTGCCACTGACCCTGACCGTGAAGGAGAAGCAATTTCCTGGCACTTGATGCAGGCTCTGAAAGAAGATCCGGATAAAATGCACCGAATCACTTTCAATGAGATCACAAAGACTGCTGTAAAGGATTCCCTGAAGCATGCACGCGGTCTGAATATGAATCTTGTAGATGCACAGCAGGCGAGAAGAATGCTGGACCGTATGGTGGGGTATACCATCAGTCCGCTTCTCTGGGCGAAAGTAAAGAGAGGCTTAAGTGCCGGCCGTGTGCAGTCTGTTGCACTTCGCATCATCTGTGACAGGGAGGAGGAGATTAATTCTTTTATCCCGGAAGAATACTGGAGCCTGAATGGTGAATTCCTTGTGGATGGCGAGAAAAAGCCTCTGGAGGCTAAATTCTACGGAACAGACAAGAAGATGGATATCCACAATAAAGCTGAGATGGATGAGATTCTTAAGGTTCTTGAGAACGAAGAATTTGAGATCTCTGAGGTGAAAAAAGGCGAGAGAATCAAGAATGCTCCGCTTCCTTTCACTACCAGTACCCTGCAGCAGGAGGCATCCAAAACACTGAATTTTTCCACCCAGAAGACTATGCGTCTGGCACAGCAGCTTTATGAGGGTGTTGATATCAAGGGCAACGGTACTGTAGGTGTGATCACATACCTTCGTACTGATTCTGTACGTATTTCTGACGAGGCAGATGCGGCAGCAAGAAGCTACATCAGCAGCCAGTATGGAGAAGAATATGTGTCAGAAACAGCCAAGACAGTGAAGAAGGGACAGAAGATCCAGGATGCTCATGAGGCTATCCGCCCAACTGATATCAGCCGTACACCTGTACAGATAAAAGAATCCCTTACACGAGATCAGTTCCGTTTGTATCAGCTGATCTGGAAGCGTTTTGCGGCCAGCCGTATGGCTCCTGCAAAGTATGAGACTACCTCTGTAAAAGTGGCTGGTGGAGACTATACGTTCACTGTGTCCGCTTCCAAGGTAGCATTTGAAGGCTTCCTTTCGGTATATATGCAGGAAGAGGATATGAAGAAGGGAAATGTGTTAAGCCAAAGCCTGAGTAAAGGCATGAAGCTGAAACTGAAAGAGTTAAAGCCGGAACAGCATTTTACCCAGCCGCCGGCACATTATACAGAGGCTTCCCTGGTAAAGACCATGGAGGAACTTGGAATCGGCCGTCCGAGTACTTATGCGCCGACCATCACCACCATTATCAGCCGCCGCTATGTTTCCAAGGAGCAGCGTAACCTTTATGTGACAGAGCTGGGCGAGGTGGTAAACAGTATTATGAAGCAGGCGTTCCCAAGCATTGTGGACGTGAATTTCACGGCTACCATGGAGGGACTTCTGGACTGTGTGGAGAATGGTACTGTACAGTGGAAGACAGTAGTCCGGAACTTCTATCCGGATCTGAAACATGATGTGGATGCTGCCCAGGAAGAGCTGGAGAAAGTAGACATCCATGATGAAGAGACCGATGTGATCTGTGATAACTGCGGTCGTCATATGGTGATTAAATATGGTCCTCACGGACGTTTCCTTGCATGCCCGGGATTTCCGGAATGCCGCAATACCAAGCCTTATTATGAAAAGATTGGTGTAGCCTGCCCGAAGTGTGGTAAGGAAGTGGTGCTTAAGAAGACGAAGAAAGGCCGTAAGTATTACGGCTGTGAAGATAATCCGGAATGTGACTTTATGTCATGGCAGAAGCCATCGGATAAGAAATGTCCGGTGTGCGGAAGCTACATGGTGGAAAAAGGAAATAAACTGGTGTGCAGCCAGGAAACCTGCGGCTATGTAGAAGCCAGGCCGAAGGATGAAAAAGAAAATTAAGGTTGCTGTGAAGCTCGCGAACAGTAACAAATTAAGAAGTTTTCGGGAAAGATCCCCTGCAAGGCAGATGTATTATGTTTTGCAGGGGATTTTTTAAATAAAAGCTCTATTACTTCCATTGTTTGATGAATAGTTTCAAAAACGTGATATTTTCAGAAAAGCTAAACAAAATTGAAAAATAGTAAAAAATAGCTTGTAAATAGTTTGAAAAACGTGTAGTATTAGAATAACAGGTAAAGTCAGAGCATGCCTGAAAAATGCTTTCTGCAAAATCTCCTGCAAAGTGGAGCGTACAGATTGCGGGAGTGGGTTTTCAAACAGGCTCTCATGTAACAAAAGCGAAGGGAGGACAAAATGAGCGTTCAGTTACTTGATAAAACAAGAAAAATCAATAAACTTCTCCATAACAGCAGTTCCAGTAAGGTGGTTTTTAATGATATCTGCCAGGTCCTGATGGATACTTTAAGTTCTAATATCCTGGTTCTCAGCAAGAAAGGCAAGGTGCTTGGTGTAAGTTTTTGCCCGGGAGTTGAGGAAATCCGGGAACTGATAGCTGATGAGGTGGGCGGTCATGTTGACCCTCTGCTGAATGAGCGTTTTTTAGGGGTATTATCTACCAAAGAGAACGTGAATCTTCAGACACTTGGCTTTGAGCATGTTTCCAGCAGCTATCAGGGAATCATCAATCCTATTGATATTGCAGGAGAACGTCTTGGAACGGTGTTTATGTACCGCAAGGATCGTCCATATGATATTGAGGATATTATTGTCAGTGAATACGGCACTACAGTTGTAGGTCTTGAGATGATGCGGGCTGTACATGAAGAGAATGCTGAGGAAGACCGAAAGAAACAGGTTGTGAAATCTGCTTTTAACACACTTTCTTTCTCTGAACTGGAAGCTATCATCCATATTTTTGATGAGCTTGACGGAGATGAGGGAATTCTTGTTGCCAGCAAGATTGCAGACAGAGTAGGTATTACCAGATCAGTAATCGTAAATGCACTCCGCAAGTTCGAGAGCGCAGGCGTTATTGAGTCCCGGTCATCCGGTATGAAGGGAACCTATATCAAGGTTCTCAATGAAGTGATCTTTGATGAATTAGAAGAGATTAAGGCCCAGAGAAATAAAAAGGCCTGAGTGAATTCAATAAATAATAAACAAGTGTACAGAAGAACTGTTTTCTTTCGAACGTGTTTGAAAAAGGCTTTCTGCAAATTATGAAATGCAGATTGCGGGAATGATTTTTCAAACACGCTCTGGAGGGCAGTTCTTTTT
>ERZ1106951.3377-NODE-3377-length-11584-cov-5.886460_pt1 | contig 11584 bp, 10 predicted proteins | sample MGYA00403676_ERZ1106951 | MGnify/ENA primary metagenome ERZ1106951 (study PRJEB35170, sample SAMEA104062398) | human gut metagenome | biome: human gut; feature: human-associated habitat; material: faeces | place: Denmark | collected 2012-04-23 ...
TCACAATATCTTCAATCAACGCTTGTTTTTCCTCATCCGTTTTTAGGTAACCATTACGATATCCTAGTATATTTATTCCCTTATATTCTTCTTTTAATTTAGCAACAACATCTTCAATTACCTGCTTCTTAGCACCTATCAAGTAAAAACTCTTTTCTTCGCAATATTTACTAATAATCTTAATCCATAATTCACAACCTGGTATTTTACAAACATCTTTATATCCTTTCCGTTTCAAAGCCATCACTGCACCAGCACCGTCACAATAACCAATATTCCGATTAATAATATAACGAGTTTCCTTTGTAGCATTCAATATTTTCTCAGCATTAATAGCAATAAGAATACCTTTCCTCTCATTTACGTAATTTAATAACTGCGCTTCCGAACTAAAAGGGAAAATTTCCACCCCGTTTACAACAATCTTATGCATCTTAATTTATAACCTTTTAATAATAAATTTATATGTATTATTATCTACTATTCCTTTATCCCAAAAGTTTTAAGCCTTCAATCTTTGTAGGATCGTCAGCTACAGCGTAATTGAGATGTTTTTCGTTGTAACTCTCCCTGCACCTATCCCACACCATTGTCTATTCTTTCTAACTTTGATGGAATAATTACACAAGAACCGATCCAAACACCATCACCACTTTATATTTTAATTTTACTAGACGAGTCTTGCAATTTCATAGGAATATCAATTTTATCAAAATGAGACCCAAGGTATCAACATTTTTCTTCTTATTATAACATTATTAGCTAACCCAGAACTACATTTTGCATTTTAAAATTACATTCTAATCCCGAATTATTTCCGTCCTTTAATTCTCATTTTTAATGTTTAAATCTATAGTTACCTCTCGTATCTAGTAAATTATAATAATTAAAAAAGGATCTTATTTTACAGTATATTTTTCCAAAGAGTATTGTTGAAAAAGACAAATAGTAAACCATTACATGATACTTCTATTATTTCCATTCTATCAAGTAATGGACCTGGTATTGTACTTAAACTATTTGCAGTTGTTATAAATAATATTTTTGATAAATAAAATCTTAATCAATCAACCTCAATAATTGAGCATACAACTCCCTTCCAACTATTTCTGAAGCATACCGTTGCGCTTTCCTTTTAGCAGCTTCAGTCATTTTTTGCTTTTCAGAACTAGATAAAGATAGATATAATTCAATTTTATTAGAAAGTTCTTCCGCATTTCCCGGAGTAAAAAAGAATCCATTTTCTTTATCTTTGATATAGTCTTTTAATCCACCGATATAACTACCGATCACAGGAACTTCACAAGCCATTGCTTCTAATCCAACTAATCCTAGACTTTCTTCCAAACATGTTGGAAAGATAAATAAATCTAAAGTACAATATATTTCAGGAAGAGAATGATAAGGTATTGGACCTATATATTTAATCAAATTATCAAGATATAAATCTCTTATTTTTTTCATCATTTCTTTTTCTAATGTACCACGACCAGCAATGATAGCAGTATACGAAACTCCCCTTTCTCGCAATATAGATAAAGCATCTATCAATGTATCCCACCCTTTTCCTTTATCTATCCGCGAAATATATCCTATTATAGGAATCTCATTTTTCACTTTCGGCCTCTCTTTATAAAATTCAACACCCACCCCGCCAGAAGAAGATACAAATATCTTATCCCCCTCTAGCTCAGGAAATTCGCATAACAATATCTCCTTAAAAAAAAAGGAAGGTGAAACAATCATCCTTGCATTCCGTAATACAGGACGTGCATATTGCTTCATCTTTCCTGCTATTTTCCCATGAGTCAATACGTCCCCTCCATGCACATTAAAGACTAAGGGAAGTTTTCGAAATAGTAAAGCTAAACGGATAGGGATAATAGGATAGGTAATTGTATGTACATAGACAATATCATGTTTCCGAAACAGTAAAGAAAAAAGTATACTAATATAAAATTTTACGTATTTAAACAGCTTCCTTCCATACTCCCCATCACGCCCTTTAATAACGATTATATTAGTTTTGCCCTCAGTGTTTAACACCTTCATTTGTTCCACAAAAGTTTGTACAAAAGTCCCATACACAGGATCCTTAACAGAAGGATACATATTAGAAATAACCAAAATTTTCATGCAAACTAATACAAACGCAGATTAAACAATAAAATAATAAAAGCCGAGAAAAACAAATATACAGTAGTAAGATATTTGTTTCTATATTCCATTCCAGCTATCATCAATATAAAAAAACATGGCATTATAACATATGAATACCTATATTCAATCATATGACCAGACACAATTAACAGTAAAACATTAAACAGAACGATACTTATTAAAGGATAAAATTGCGTTTTCTTATGCTTAATAAAAAAATATGAACCTAATAATACAAAGATTGAAAAAGAGAATTTCACTATGGAATAAACAAGCATAATCAAATCTTGAGGTGTTGCTACTTGAAAATATTTTGGTATTGGACTTAAAAATGCAAGCAAATACGAAACATACTTAAACAATATGCCATTAGACGAAAATGTTTCTTCGGTATTTAACAAAGCATAATATATCGCTGGGAAATAGTACACCAACAAACTCGTAAAATAAAGGCATAGAACAATTGAAACTATACAAATTACCCCAAAATAACGATTATAGAGATATGGAAACCAATAGTATCCAATGTATATAATTATAAAAAACAAAGATAAATAATAACGAAAAAACCAAGTGGAAGTTATTAACATCCATACTAGTATATGCCATCCAATATTCTTTCTCTCCTTACATTTATATATACTCCAAATAGTAGCCACAGATAAGAACAAAAATAAAGGTTCTTTAAGTCCAGATGCATTCAAATAGACAGATGCCGTATTTAATCCCCATAACAAAGTTATCCATTGAGATTTATATCTATCATACAATAGCATATTAGAAAGATCATACGTCATAATACAAACAATTGTTTGCATCACGCAATTAATAAATATCAACAATATTATCGAATTTTCCAAACTTCCTCCCAAAGTATATACACATTTCAAAAACAACGGATAACCATAATCAGACAAATCATAAAAATAACGTTCTATTACCCTAATAGATTCTATCCAATTCATATCCTTTATTTGAAACGCAATCTGGGAATATAAAACAGAATCGACCGCATTGAATCCAAAAGCACTACTAGTTTTAAATAAAAAGTACCAATGTAAAATATAAGAGAAGATGATTTGATAACTAAAGATAAGCAAAAACAGTTCTTTTACTTTCAACTTTAGCCCTAAATATAAAGAAGAAAAAAAAGAAAATATTGTAAATATCTGCCAACATACAAACTCCCCATTTATTGTATCAGTAACCAAAATTAACCCTATGTATAAAAGAAAGCTAATCAAGAAAGATAACAGAAGGTATTTACTATAATAACTATGTATTATCATTAGTTGGTGCTTATTTCGCAAGTTGAGTATATAATTCACTATAACTATTTATCATTTTATCTACTGTAAAACGTTTAGCGTTTATCCTGCCCTTTTCAATCAATGAATTTCGATAACTTACATTTTTAATTAGAAGCAAAAAACCTTTCCGAATATCATTTATATCATGAGGATCTACATAATATACGGCATCTCCTGCTATCTCAGGAATAGCCCCCATACGACTAGTCAATACTACCCTCCCAGTAACGTTAGCTTCTATTATAGGCATTCCAAATCCTTCATAAAAAGAAGGAAAACTAACAATGTCACATAGTTTATATAATTCAATTATTCTTTTGAAATCAACATCATATTCTGATACATAATTTATTTCATTTTCTTCCAGAAGTCTCTTTTGCTCCTTACTTAGCTTGCCTACAATATATAACACACACTCAATTCCTTGTAATGCTTCAATAACATGAGCTAAGTTTTTACGCATACCAGTACCTATCTGCAAAATTATCGGTTTTTGAGTATTAAAAGTATGTTGCGTATATTCTAATTTGGGATTATAACAATTATAAATTACCAAAGATCTGTTTTCTGAACCAGAATATAATTCTTTCAGTTCTTGCTTAGTATGTTCTGAAATGCAAGTTAATCTATCAGCAAAATACAAAGGGAATGCCATTAACAATTTCTTTCGTATCCATCTTTTTATTACTGATTGAGACATCAATCCTGTCCCAACATCATGCCAAGTTACAACTTTTTTATTTTTCAAAAATGGAATTACATAACAATCAGAAGGAGAGAAAAAGTGATTTATGTCTCCTTGATGTTTCCGTGCATAACATATATTTTTAACTATTTTACTAAAAGAGTTACCCGTCTCTGGAAATATGACTAACTCTAAATCAGGGATTTTAGAAATCAAAATATAAGCAAGTTCCTCTATGCTATTCTCCCCAGATATTTTTTTTCGTAGAAATAACACCTTTTTAACTGTCTTTTCCTTCATATTTATTAATTATTATTGACAATAGTAAATCCTGAAAAGAAACTGGAACGTACAATAGAATAGCTTTCCAAATCCATTCCTTACACGAAGTGGGAAAGTATCTTTTTTTCATATTTTCTTTCTCCGCTTTACAAGATTCTAGAAACTTCACCCTTTCAAGTTTAATCGGTTTTGACAGATAACAAAAACGAATTGCTTTAACATGAATTCTTGCTACATCATGCCTGATCTGCTTCAAATAAGATGAATCCTCAATTTGGAATTTGCCTATAACCAGTTCGAGTTTATTTGAAAATAAGTGATAAGCTAACTCAATCTGCTCATAAGGATGTATTCGATGAGTCAAAGATCCCTCCACTTGCCTATATTTATATTTAGCACCAGACAACAAGCGAATGCTTTTTACATTATATAAATATTGAAGATAAAATATATGATCTTCATGAAAGCGAAACGCTGTATTAAAAGTTATACAATTTTCCCGAATTACGTTTATATTATATAATTTAAGACATGGCCCCCCCGAATGCAACAATCTATGCTCAACAATTCCATTCTTAACATTTTCTCCCAATAAATATATTTCCGGATATATAATATGATTCAATCCTTTGTTTCCAGTACAATCTACATATTCCATTCCTTGCATCTCCAAACAATATTTATCAGGAACACCGTACTTAAAAAAGACTTTCAAATAATCCTTTTCAAGAATATCATCTGAATCAACAAAACACACCCACTCAGTAGAAACCTTCTCCAAAGCAAGATTTCGAGCAGTACTTGGTCCATTATTAGGAAGATGCCATACTGTTACACGTGAGTCTAGCAATGCAAATTTTTCACAAATATCTCTAGAGTTATCTGTACTTCCATCATTAACTAAAAACAAATAGAAATCAGAAAAAGATTGATCCAATATACTGGAAATGCATTGATCCAAATATTGTTCTGCATTATATACAGGAACAATCACAGATAATATTCTCTTTTCAATATCATTTCTCATAACCTCCAAAATAATGAACACATTTTATTTACCAATATCCATTTCGTCTTATAAAATATTTCTCGTTCCCTTCTTTTTAATATTTTCCAACCTATTACATTTATTTCCACACCTAGCCATAATAAAATATCAGCTACTTTCAAATCAAAACATCCCCTCGTTTTGATATAATATTTCATAAAACTTTCCAACATCATTCGTATTCTTGTTTCAGGCACTTTAAAACTTTGTCCCTCCAAATGAGCAATTCTTGATTGAAGCACGCTCTTTATTATATATCCATTTTTTTATTCTCCAAGATAATTCAGTTTATTCTGAATACATAAAAAAATCAGGATCAAATATTCCAACTTCATCTAATACTTTACGAGAAACCATCATACTAGCTCCCGAAACATTTCCTACAGCAATAGGATGAGAGGTATAGGTAAAAGAGGCTGATAAATAAATCTATTACTTATTCCCATCACAAGTACTGCTAACTCTTCTGAGAAAATTCCAGATCTAAAACGATGATAAAAATACACTAGCTTTTAGTTAATATTATACAGGTTCCTTCCGCAAGCCCCAACTTTAGGATGAGTATATAAATAATCAGATAATATTTTTACTGAATTGAGAAGTAAAAGTATATCAGAATTGAGAAGTAGAATATTTCTTCCCTTAATCTTCTTTATACCTTCGTTATTTACTCTACCCAAACCGACCCTTCCTTTTAATCCAACAATAAAAAATTACCATTTTTTTCTAACAATTGCTTTTTGGGGAGGGGGGGGGGAGATATCATTAGAAACATTACTAATAACAATTATTTCAATAGTAAGATCTTTTATTTTATGAAATAAAGAATCTATTGCATTTACTACCAAAGATGTGATGTCATAATTTACAATAATAATCGAAACATCAATATTTGTCATTCTCATCTATTTATACAATTCGTTACTATATTGCTTATTGTGATTTTTTACACTCGTAAAAAATTCAAAATACAATTAATATTTGTTTTAACAAAATTATACATTATTCTACGTTCCGAACTTGTTAATCCTAATAGATAAATACAAATCAAAACATATAATACAGCTAAAGACAAATATAAAGCCAAGCAGCCCAAAGAAAGTTCTTTAGGCAGAGAAAGCCAAGATAAGACTGGAAGTATGCATAGCAAAGGAGGTAATATCGGACAAATTATTTTCTTTAAATAACTAGTAAAAGGCATCTGAATACGAGGACAAACAATCCACACACGAATACATTGAGTAACTAATTCCACAAAAAAATATACTAACATCACATCATTTGGAGAAATATGATATACTTTCAACAAGACATAAGCAATAGGCACAACTGTTAACAAAAAAGTTCCTTCATAAATTTGAAATTTTCGAATATCGCCAGTAGCATGTATAGCACTAATTAATGCTACTTTTAAGGACTCCAACAAACCTATCATTAACATGATTCGCACAAATCCTACCGTATATCCAGGAACTACCCCAAGCCAAATTTTCAATATAGGATCTACACACAACATAATCGGGAAAGTTAGCACCAACATTAAAAAAAAACCATATTTTGATGATGCCACCACCAATGTATGCATATATGACAAATCAAAAGTAGCATAGGACTTTATAATTTGTGGTCTAACTGCCATCTGCATATTCTGCATAAATGTCATTACCGCCGCCTGCACTTGTACTGCAATACCACGAGCAGCATTGGCTACTGGACCAAAAAACAAATTCAAAAGAATATTGATTCCTTGCGTATATCCTACAACTGCTAGGTTTCCATTTACTGTCCAACCAGCATAAATTGAAATTTCTTTAACTAACTGTGGGCTCCAACCAAACAGAATCTTACTCTCTGAAAAATGGCTAGAACAATAACATCCATATAAAAATCGGATAAATATTTGCACGATCAGATATAACACAGCATAAGTGATCAATTTATCTTGTGAAATATATACCAAAAAATAAACAATGCCTAATTTTAAAGCTACCTCAATTACAGAAATATAAGCAAATGCACTCATTCGCTCGTGGGCTACAACTAATGAATTATAAGGTACACTTATTATAGACACAACTGCAGTCAGAATGGAACAATGATATACCCACAAGGCTGCTGTCAGACGTTCAGGAGGTATAACTAGTTTATGATAAACAAACCATAATCCTAGCGTCTCTCCCAATAGAATGATAACAACAGCAAGAATAAGATGTATAAAAACAACCGTAGAGAAGACTTTCCTTAATTCCTTCTTATCGTTTTTTCCTAACGAAAAAGTAATAAAGCGTGAACTGGCTCCCCCTAATGAAGAATTTAAAAATCCTAACATAGAAATCACACCACCCACAACATTATAAATACCAAAGTCCTCTACACCAAGAGTATTCAGAATGATGCGCGAAGTATATAACGTAACTGCCATAATAAGCAGCATACGCATATATAACATTAGGGTATTTTTTGCTATGCGCTTGTTTTTACCAACGGATGTATGCAATATCTATCTATTATTTGTATATCCCACAAAAATCAAGAATAACTTTATCCTTTCGATAAGGAAGACTCGTGAAAAGATCATGTGCAACCATAAACACAACAATATCAGCTTTATCATAAGCCTCCTCATAATCAGTCAACTTAAATACGTTATGTTCTTTCACATTAGGCTCAACTACAAATATAGTGGCATTATTACAATTTTGCATTACTTTTGTCGTGACATACTTTGCTGGCGACTCACGCAAATCATCAATATTAGGCTTAAATGCTAGTCCCATCATGGCAACAATAGGCTTACGATGATTCTTCAATTCATATTCAAGCATTGCGTTTTTTACTTTCTCAGCACACCAGAAAGATTTGTAATTATTGATTTCTCTTGCTTTTCCTATCAACTGAGATTCAGCAGGAAACTCGGCTGTTATAAAATAAGGATCAACTGCAATACAGTGACCACCTACTCCACACCCTGGCTGCAATATATTAACACGAGGATGTTTATTTGCCAAATTAATCAACTCCCACACATTTATATTCGCTTTATCACAAATCATTGATAATTCATTTGCAAAGGCAATCTGAACATCACGAGAAGAGTTTTCTGTAAGTTTACACATTTCCGCAGTTCGAGCATTAGTTTTATGTAACACACCTCTAACAAACTGAGAATAAAAATTAATAGCCTTCTCTGTTGACTCTGGATTTAATCCACCAATAACACGGTCATTATGTATCAATTCATATATTACATTTCCAGGTAATACACGCTCGGGACAATATGCTATATAAATTTGTCCTTCAAGTTCTGGGCGCTCTGCATAAATAATACTCGCCATTAACTCTGTGGTTCCAACTGGTGAAGTTGATTCTATCACATAAAGATCCCCTTCCTTTAAATACGGAATTACGGAACGCGTAGCTGCTTCAACATAAGAAATATCCGGTTCATGATTACCTTTAAAAGGTGTCGGCACTACCATAAAATAAGCATCACAAACTTCAGGTATAGTTGAAGCTCGAAACATACCAGACATAACTACTTCTTTCAATATTTCTTCCATACCTGGTTCAATTATATGAAGTTCTCCTGCATTAGTTTTTTCAACTACTTTTGGATTTATATCAACTCCTAGAATTTGAATACCATTTTTTGCGGCAATAATCGAAGTAGGAAGACCAATATAGCCTAACCCCATAAAACATGCTTTCATTACTAAATATGATTTTTAAAAGTTTTCCTTTAATCCTATATATGTCAATATTTAAATCAGCTTATTCATCTTTATTTTATCCCACCATAAATTCAAGCTAATCCATATCAAGATATCTGCTATCAACATGAGTGTATTATTCACATAGGGCATTAACAATATATTTAGTCCACTAAAAGTACAAGAAATCAATAATATAATTACCATCGATTTCCGTGGAGTGAATCCCATTGCCAAAAACTTATGATGAATATGATTTTTATCTGGCTCAAATGGATTTTTACCATTACGAAAACGAACTAATATAACACGGACCACATCAAATACAGGTACGATCAAAGTACTAAAAGCTATCACAAATGCACCTTCAGTATACGAAATAACATCTACATTATTCTGACTATATTTGATTGCTAAAAAACTCAAGATATACCCCAAAGTCAAACTCCCTGTATCACCCATGAATATTTTACGATCGCGCTCTGCGCTTCCAAAAACATTATAATAGAAAAATGGAACTAGGACCCCAAACGTACTAAAGGCAAACATACTATACAACCATAAGCCCTTACTAATATATAGGAAACCAAAAACCAATAATGCAACACTGCTCAATCCCGAAGCAAGACCATCAATACCGTCAATTAAATTAATTGCATTAGTAATAAATACTACCGTAAATATTGTAAAAGGTATACCAACATAGGATGGAAGAGCATAAATACCGAATAATCCATAAAGATCATTTATCCAAAGACCAGCAATAGGGAACAAACTTGCACATAAAATCTGAATAATAAATTTCTGGTGATAACGAACTCCGACTAAATCGTCAGCTATACCAGTCAGATATAAAAGAACCATCCCACAAACTAGAAGTGTACATTCAGGCAATGCATATATAGCCTGCAATATTGATATATTATACCCCATCAAAGCACGAAGTGCTAAAACGATACAACAAGAAAGCAATATTGTAGGAAAAAAAGCGACACCACCTAGTCGAGGAATGGCATGCTTATGTATTTTTCGTTCATTTGGTACATCAAATAATTTCTTATGTAATGAAATCATCAAAATACGAGGTATAATAAGTCGGGAAACACCTACAGAAATAACAAAAGATATAATAATAAATATTAAATTCATAATTGGTTAAGGTGAATATAACAAAGCATTATACAAAACTATTTTTATCTTATTCCTTTTAAACGATTCCATAAATCGTCACCTATAAATATCCAACTAATCGTGCCTACGATAGCCAAAAACATAAATAGTAATACATATATCTTTAATCCCATCCCTGAAGGATACTGTGGCACAACAGCAGGCTCTAACACTGCAAAAACAGGTTTTTCCTCTTGTACTTTTGCCCTAGCAACTTGCAGTTGACTAGCAACTTGACTATATACTTGATAAGCCAAATTCATATCATTTTGTAAACGTTCCTGTTCTGCTCTTACACTTTGAAGAATTATATCATCATGAGTGTCTATATATAGTGCATATTTTTTTTGTGCTACATAATACTCCTGTTGGCGCTCTTTACAAAGTTTTTCTAAATAGCTACAATCTTCCTTAGCTTTAGAAGTACGATAATTGATAATATATTCTTGCAATTTACACACTACAGAATCTGCAACAACAGCAGTTATTTTAGGATCTTGTAAAGTAACAGAGATATTGGTTATTGCAGTTTTTTGATCAACCAAAGCAGTTATACTCCTTTTAAGTGTAGCAATCTTTTCACTTTCTTCCTTTGTTAGTTCAATAGCACCTCTCTTTACTTTATTATCAATATCTATATTGTTGTCATCTTCAAACAATGACTTAATACTATTGATGATAATACCAGGTAACCCTATCACATAACTCCACCAAGGGGAAGTCTGTTCATCCAAATATGATGCTAAAGTTATATCTTTACTTTTATTCGAAGAAGAGACAGTTATATCTAATAACTCTAAAAGAAAAGGAGTAGAAGAGACTATATCAGAAGAAAGTGACGCATTTAGAGCATCAGAGCCATCTCCTGTTGTAGCTCCACTACCTAAAAAAGAAGCAGCAAGTCCAGCTAATCCATTAGTTCCCTTAGAACTCCCCATCTCTGGAGAAAGAGTCACTTTTACCGTATACTGTTTGGGGATACTCAATGCTACAATAACGCCAATAATCAGTCCTATCCCAGCAACTTTATATATTTTTTTACGAATTACTATAATTTTACACAAGATTTCCACTAAATCAATTTCATCTTTCGAAGAAGTATCTAAATCTGTAGATTGGTTCTTACTCACATGTTGTTCAGACATAATCTTATTTCTTTATCAGATTAGCAATAGAAGCAATCATCATTCCCAAAGAACTGAAGGAAGTAGCATAACCT
>ERZ1106951.3379-NODE-3379-length-11584-cov-2.241218_pt1 | contig 11584 bp, 8 predicted proteins | sample MGYA00403676_ERZ1106951 | MGnify/ENA primary metagenome ERZ1106951 (study PRJEB35170, sample SAMEA104062398) | human gut metagenome | biome: human gut; feature: human-associated habitat; material: faeces | place: Denmark | collected 2012-04-23 ...
GTCCGTAGCCGTTGCGATAGCTTCTGCAATAAATCTTGCAATGCTTTTCAGATATATAATAAGATCCCGTGCTAAACAGACTGCTATATTCATGCTGTGCGGCTGTACTTCAAATAAAATAAGACGGATGTATATAGCCGAGATAGGTATGATATCAGTGACGATATATGTGATATTTGCATTGGTATTCAATTATGCGCTGCTTCCTAAGCTTACTTTGTTTTTTGAGTATATCAAGGTCGCATATAATTTCAGGGTATATATGACCATATTTGGAATATATATTATTTCTATTTATTTGTTCCTTAACATTGTGATATTGTTTACAAATAAAAGATCCCCCTGTGAAAATGATGAAAGAGAGGGGAAAATAATATGATAAAATATGGTTTAAAAGAATTTGCAAGAAATATCTACAGCAATATTTTTATCGCTGTTCAGCTCGCCATTGCATTTATTATAATGTCGGCGGCTGTTTCTTCTGTCCTTTCAAGAATAGAGATGTATACTCCTGTAAAGAAATACTTTCCTGATGGCAAGGGCCTATATATATGTAATATATATGATGCTGCTCCTCTTAACGATGAGCTTAAAAATATTGATGATGTGGAGTCGGTGACAAGCGGATATGATACAAGCTTGTATTATTCTCCGTCATCAAAAGATCTATCTAATGGACTTGGTGACGATAGAATGAGCGTTAATGCTTTATCTGAAGATATGATAAAGTCATTTACGCCGCAGATGAGTTCGGGAAAATGGCTGCCTAATGCGTCGGCTAACGGAGATTTGATACCTGCTGTTGTGACTGAAAACAGCAACTACAAAACGGGTGACATAGTTACCATTATGCACAAAGAGAAAGTAGGGGAGATGTCCCCTGATGATGAGGATTTTGACTATGCTGATCCTTATAAGTATGAATATGTTAAGAACAAGGTGGAAATTGTCGGTGTCATAGCTGACGGCTCACAGTTGCTGGGGTTTTCATCTGCATATTTAGGCACTGAGGATAGTATAAAAGAAAAGCCTGATTTCAGAGATCTTTATGCTAATGTCAATAAGCATGGCAACATGATGCTGATAGTTCCGACAGACTGTCTTAAAGATATAAACTGTAAAATATATCCTTGCGGCAATCAAATAGTAACGTTAAAGGATAATGTAAGCAATGAGCGTTTTAAGGAGCTTGAATTATATCTGAGGGATTATGGCAGGGTTTTTGACTTTGAGGATTTCAGAGAAAATTCGCTTGTCTATATTAATGGTCAGCTTATCAAGCTTGTTCCAATGCTTATATGCGTGATAGTTCTTGTTATTGTAAGCTCAGTTTCGGCTTCGGCAGTGAACATAAAAAAGAGACTTGGAGATTATGGTATCTATTATCTCTGCGGAGCAAAGTGGAACGCATATATCAAGATAGATCTTGTGTGTGATCTTATGACCGCAGTTATGGCAGCCGCCATTGCAGTGTGTATTTCAAATGTTCTTACTATGAGCAAATTTATGGGAAATACAGTGATAAGTTTTGGTTGGCTGCACTTGATTGGCTGTGTATGTATCGTTATCTTGAACATTCTGATCTCACTTTTGATACCGGGCGTTATAATGAGACGAAATACACCAAATGAGATCTTGATGATAAATGAATAAGAGAGGCATTATAATGATAAAGCTTGATAAAATAATAAAGATATATAATCCAAAGAAAGCCAATGAATATGAGGCTTTGCATGGGGTATCATGCGAGATATCAGACGGTGAAATGGTAGCGATAATTGGAAAATCAGGCGCAGGAAAATCCACACTTTTGCATATCCTTGCCTGCATAGACAGCTATCAGAGCGGTGAGTACACAATTGACGGCACTTTGGTAAAAAATTTATCAGAGGGGCAGTATGCACAGATAAGGAATGAAAAGATAGGCATTGTAATGCAGGACTTTGCACTTGTTGAGGATTTTTCTGCCCTTGAAAACGTATTGATTCCATTGGATTTTGCAAAGAAAAAGATAAAGAATAAAAAAGAAAAGGCTCTTGAAGCATTAAAAGCTGTTGGTATGGGGGATCTTTCTAAGAAGCCTTGCAACAAGCTTTCGGGAGGACAGAAGCAGCGTGTTGCTATAGCCAGAGCAATTGTCAACGAGCCTGCCATGATACTTGCGGACGAGCCTACAGGAGCGCTGGACACAAAGACCTCGGCCGAGATAATGGAGCTTTTCAAACGCCTTAACAAAGAGGGAAAAACAGTCGTTATCGTTACTCACGATCCAAAAGTCGCAGAACAATGCGGTCGTGTTATCGAAGTGTCTGATGGTAAGATCATATAGAAAAAATCCAATTCCCGCACATCAAATGCAAAGATCGCATTATAATATCGGCTGTTTAGCGTGATATTTTGTGGGTGTGACATATCCTAATAATATAATTCGAGCTTTTTTATCTTTCTTTTCTTTATATCTGTTTAATAAGAGTAAAATTGTCAGAATAAAAAAATGACCGCGCCCGTGAAAGGTGCGGTCATTGATTTTTTTGTATGGCGAAGCGTTAGTTTTGGTTTGGCCTGTATGTTTTTGCCATGCGTGAGAAGTGTGAAAGGAGCTTGCTGTCAATGAACTTGCTTACTGCTGTGATGGCAGGTCGTGCACCTGATTTGATGTTGTAGGTGTCGGCTGTTATCTGATCTACTGCCTTTGCAAGCTCGTCTGCACTGAACAGGGAGTCCATATTCAGTTCAGGGTGAAGCCTTTTGATGACTTTTATTTCGCTCGCAAGCCGTTTTTCAACTATTTTTCTGTACACCGATCTTGATATCTCGCTGAAAGTGTATTTCTGTGAGAAGCGGTTGATAAGCTCGACGTCAAAATAGTCGGAAAGGTCGCTTATGAGTTGTGTTTCTGATGTGCTGTCTGAGTTGAATCCAATGCTTCTGCTCTTTGTGGTACGGCCTGCGTTGGTGGTGGCTATTATTATGGACTTTGAGAAGTCTATAACGTTTCCTTGACTTGTGGTGAGAATGCCCTCGTCAAAGACAGACATGAATAGTCTTTGCACGGATCTGTCGCACTTTTCAAACTCGTCAAGGAGTATCACCTGATAGGGATTTGATTTGAGCTTATCAAAGGGCAGTTCAACATTGCTGTCGCTTCCAAGATAGCCTGCAGGCGAGCCTATAATGCGGTTTATGCCTGCGTCATAATAGAATTCCGACATATTCAGTGTGATAGGTTTCTCGCCTGCACAGTTTTTGGCTATTATCTTTGCGACCTCTGTTTTGCCCACTCCGCTTGGTCCGATAAAAAGCATTGTAAAAGGCTTTTTGGTCGGCCTGATGTGGAGAGAATGGAGCTTAAGCACATTGACAAGGTCGTCTATGACAGCTTCCTGACCGCAGACGGCTGAGAGGTCACGGTGAAAGTCTCTCTCGTTAAAGGCGTGGGGCGTGCTGTGACCTGATGTCATGCGGAAAGCCGTTTCTTTTATATGGCGGTCGGTGAGAGTAATTTTCATCTTCTTGTCAGAAGCGTTCTTCACCACGGCGGAAGCTATGGAGCGGTCAAGTAGCGTTATGGCATTGTCAGGGCGGTGTGAGCCTGAGTAGCAAAATTCGTCTGCGATATCCACAATGTGCTCTGCCTTGTTTCGGCTCAAAGCGAACGAGATGTTATAGTGTTTGGCAAAATGCTCGTTCATGCTGAGAAGGATCTCCACTGTCTGCTCATGGTCTGCTTCGTCAACTATTATCTTTGTCATACGCCTGCAAAAGGCAGGGTCGCTGTCGATGAGATTTGCTTCCTGGGTCGTTGTCGCTCCTATGAGCTTTATTTTCCCACGGCTCAGAGCAGGCTTCAAGATCTGAGCGACGATCCGATATGCCTTTTCCTGAAAAAGCATATGTATTTCGTCGATAAACAAAATTCGCTTCTCGTCCTGGTCGCTCATATAGTTTATGAGCATTTTGACCTTATTTTCAAGGTCACCCATAAGACCTGAATCTGCCACGATATCAGAGAGCTGGAGGGCATATATCCTATAGCCTTTGAGCTGTGGTACGATGTTCTCGCTGCTTTTGAGCCTGTAGGCAAGCTCCTCCACTATCTTGGTTTTTCCACAGCCCGCAGGACCGCAGAGCAGTGCGTTGGGCTTGTCTGAGCTTATGAGAACAGACATCATCAGAGAGAGTATATTCTCTCTGAATTTTGTTTCTGTCTTCCTTGTTTCGGCAAGGTCGAAAAGCATTGTTTCGGGGTCAAATACCTTTGCTGTAAATGGATTTTGGCTCGTGTTTTGAATCTCCACAGGATCAGGCTCGTAAAGCTCGTCCAGTGGGTCAAAATCATCGTCCTCGGAGGTGTTGATACAATCATACGCCTCATATTTCTTGATGTATTCTATATCTTCTGTTTGTGGCATTTTTATTCCACTCCTTTCTTGGTGTTTTGTTGACGTCTTCTGCGCCTTTTGAAATTTTCACGCATACGGGCAATGCTGAACGGCGCTAATATCAGCTCCTCGAATATCGTGTATGCGCAGTTGCTTGGAATAGTATCCCTCACAGTGGCGAGCATTTTGCCCACTGTACAGCCACCATGATCTTCATTTTGGTAGTTCCCCGACCACGCTTTTTGATATGATAATACTCTGTGCAGTCAAATTCCAGACAAACAAAACCTTATGGAAAACGCAATTTAAATAGAAACTCAAGGCATTTGTCTTTTGAGTTCAATTTCATCAAAAAAACTATGATGCTGAGCTTGCTTTTGAGTGTGTTTCTTTTAGGCATAACGATTTTACCTCACTTTTTGTTGTTATGCCTATATTATATCATACTATCTGTCCATTTGTCTGGACTCTTGCTTGCTGAGAAAAAGTGATAGTCATAAAGAAAATTAAGGATCGTTGGTTATATATAGACAAGAAAATAAACAGGCTTTTGGGAGAGAAAGAGATACAAGGGCTTTATGACGGGCTGTCAGGCAAAAGAAACGATCAAGAGGACTATAACTACAGAGTAGCATTTGTGAAAGGTCAGCGAAGAAATGATATCTGTTGTACCTTATGGTATCAAGACGGCACGGCTTATGAAAAAGCACCGCTGACATACTTTGATATGTGCGTATTTGACGCTGTTTGCACTATATGGAACAATAACAGAAAGGAGTTTTATCTCAACACCATATGGGAACTTCTCAGCGGAAACGAGGACATTAGATTTTTACGAAATGCACTTAAAGACAAGCTAAGAGAAAGCGTGGAAAAGCTCCAAAGGCTTAGGATTTTTATAGCAGGCACTGAAAATGCTCCGCAGGAAGTCGGTGACAACATAGGGGAGAGATTTCTTAATGTACAGAGAGGTCAGGATACCAGTGGCAGAGAAGTCTATGAGATAAGATCCTGCCCGAGGTTGTGGACATATGCAGTGGAAACACAGGAGGGGCAGATAGCACGAGTGCCTTTATACAAACTAGACGGGCGGAGATATTTCAAGATGGACAGTGGGCAGGACGGTTTCGATTGTTCTAATATCTCAGCGCTGTGCGACCTTTTGAATGACCCCGATGAACGTATTAAGATCATCAGGAGAATGAAAAAAGAGTCAATACTTGACCCGGAATACAAATGCAGCATATGGAAAGTTGTTTTGCATTTTTATCTTGCCCACAGGCTGTCCATAATAAAAAGAAAGAACAAGATGAGATTTATAAGCTATGATACGATAGTGAAGCTTATGGAGGACTATCTACCTGAAAGTCTGAAAAACGGCAAGAAGAAGGAATTGCTTCGCCAGTGGAGCTTTTGCTATATGACGTGGGCGACCCTGCCAAGGCAAGAGTATCATTGGTGGGTCTGCGAGGAATATTTTGACGAAAAAACGGATAGCCCGGTGGGGATAGTGATAAAAAGGAAAAAGCTCGAGAGGTGGGGGAATTGAGAGGTGATAAAAGCAAGGCTCGGCTTTTTTTCCTATCTTCGTGTGGTTTTTTGTGTATTCATATAAAATATTGGCGCTTGGCGTAAAATGTCAGGATAACCCATTGACATGTTGTGCATAAATTGGTAAAATGATATCAGAGTGTTTATATACAGCCGTTTTTTTCGTTGTACTCTGCGAGATGCACCAATTGTTGTGCATTTCGCGTGATATAATTATCTCATAAAATAAACAAGGTGCTTTTATCATGAGTACATAACATGGTTTAGTAAAATATGGCAAGCGTCAGCAGCGATATTGCAAAACGCATAACTACAGCGAGTCGCTGTGGAAGTTTCAGGAAATAGTAGCTTTATCAAAAGCTTTTTCACCGAATCGGATTTAATTCCATTAAATAAAATTCGGCTCCAAAGCATTTGAATCTTGTGCTGACGCTTGTCATTTTTTTTTTTTTGAGGTGACAAAATGAATGATATTGATAATGATATCATAAGGATCTCAGAGGAGCTTGATGTTCCTTTGAAAAAGCTTTATATGCTTAGCAACAACCGAATACGCTATCATAAACGAAATCAGAGAAAGTGTTATTCAAATTACCGCAAGGTGATAATACATCGTGGCAGAGGGCATAAAAACAGGGTGTTAAAAGTGCCGAACGAATATCTCAAGCTCGTTCAAAGAAGGATACTTGAAAGGTATCTTTACACGCTGTCCGTATCTGAGTATGCCACTGCATATTGCAAAAACTCTTCGCTTTTGAAAAATGCAGAGCCGCATATTGGTCAACAGAGAGTGCTTAAACTTGATGTTTCAGGCTTTTTTGACAGCATTGATTTTGGCAAGGTCTATGGGGTCATGTGCGAGCTTGGATTTTCTAAGCCTGCTACAACGCTGCTGACAAATATATGCACTCATAACAGCATACTGCCACAGGGTGCGCCAACATCTCCGCAGATATCGAATTTGGTGATGAAAAGATTTGATGAGAGGATAGGCAAGTGGTGTGGAGAGCGTGGCATAAATTACACAAGATACTGTGATGATATGACATTTTCAGGTGGAAAAGCTGTGCTTAACGCCAAAGAGATAACGCAACTTGTGAGCAGGGCGTTGTGGAAAATGGGTTTTAAGCTGAACATGAAAAAAACGACGCTTATCGGTTCATCGCAACGTCAGCAGGTAACGGGGATAGTAGTCAACGAAAAGGCGCAGATCTCGTCGAAACAGCGTCGGGAGATACGTCAGGAAATATATTACTGTGAGAAATACGGAGTTTCCCAAAGCCTGTTTTTCAAAGGTGCTGACATTACGCCTGAGAAGTACATAAATTCGCTGCTGGGCAGGATATCCTTTGCATTGCAGATAGACCCTGCGGACGTGAAAATGCGAGAGTATTTCAAGGCGGCGAAAAAACTCAAGAGTGAGGTGTGCGGGGGAAAGTAGGGCAGAACATGGAAGGTATGAAACTTCAGATAACAAAAGCTCGGAAACAGCACAATGTGCTATCTCCGAGCTTTAAACTTTGGTGATCCGTACGGGAATTGAATTAAACCGCACACCTGATGTGGTCTTTAGTAAAATGCGAAAAAGCCCGATTTTGCGGCGTTTTTGAGCAATGCAATTGTAGTGATTTTAAGCCGATTTCGGTGATTTTTAGCACAAATAAGTGGCAAACAAGTGGTTGAAAGTGGCGCATTTCTACCAGGAAGAGTACCGTATGCGTAATGACAGCAGGCGGTCGTTTTTTTATTAATACTGCTTTTTTGTGAGATCAGAAACCAATTGTTTTCCATCTTCTTTCTCTTCTTCAAATAATTCCATAGCAATAGCTTCACGATCACACTTTAATTTATCAAGTATAAAACTATGTCATAATTCAAAACTTTTAATCACATCATCCCGTGTGAATGCATAAACTTCATATGTCGTTTGGATGCGGTGCAGATTTATTCGGCAGATTGTACTAAATTTTCGCAGGCATACTAGCGTATGTCATGGGAATTTTGGACAATATGACGGATAAAGATTTGCCGCAGATAAGCCAACAGAATTTAGAGATGACCACATATTAAGGAATCACTGAATAAATCACAGTACTATATTATAAGTTTTAAGTATATCGTCCTTTTTAGCGTAAAATGCTTCGATAATACTATGATCCGGCGAAAATATCTCATTATTGCAACATTCTGAATAAACATATTCTTCTTTCATAATCTTGCTCTCCGTTTCATCAAGACACAGCCAGCTTATCTGATAACCGTTTATCCTGTAAACAGTTTTTTCTTTAAAATCAAGAGTCTGCGCAATTATGAGATATTTCTTCCCTGGTACCATAAAATTCATGCCGCCAAAATCCAGCGAGAATAGTTTTTCAGAAGGTGTCTCTATCTCCATGTCCTCAGCATTCATTAACCGCTCTTTGAACTCAGCCTCTGTTTCGTAGTGAAAGCCGCCTTTGATTTCAACATCAATGCTGTCTGTTTTGATATTACCCTTTATGACCTTATCCACATCAAGGGTGCAGAAGGTACTGCCCTTTGAAAAGGAAAAGCTGTCCTGTGGAGTTCCTACAAATATGGCTGTTCCGTAAAGCCCAATGCCGTAGTCTGCATTCTCACTGTCAAACTGAGAAAAGCGATCATACAGTTCCTCTGTATCATGGATCACAGCAATATAGTCACAATTGCTGTTATGTATCTTCTCGATAGTGTCCATGCGGGTTATTCCTACATCCTCTGACAAGCCCCTTGCATGTAAGCAAAGCAGAAGGGTGACTGCAATCAAAGCCGCCTGTAAGGTCAAAAATACTTTCATATCATTCCTCCCGGACAGCGCCATTGTCAACTCTGAATATCTTATCGCTCAGAAGGGCGATATCCTCCTTGTTGTGACTTGCAACACAGACTATTGCCCCTCGCTTTGCCTGTGCAGAGATCAGCTTTCTGATTTCGTCAACACCGCTGTCATCAAGACCATTTGTAGGTTCATCGAGGAGCAGCACATCGGGTTCCTCCATAATAGCCTGTGCAATAAGTATCCTCTGCCGCATACCGAGGGAATATTTTCTGATCGGGCGCTTATCGTCGGGATCAAGCCCTACCTCCGAGATAGTCTCACGAATTTTGTCTTTGCTTATCTTCTTTTTTATCCCTGCCAGCAGCTTCAGATTTTTATATCCCGACAAGTCCGGAAATAGTCCTGCATTTTCAATAGCACGCTTAGCGGCGATTGTTGCCATATCCGTTGTATATTCGTTGTCGGCTGAAATATGTCTTTCCTTTATGCCTGTACGTCTTGTTATCCATTCGTCGTTTGTATCAACAATGCTTTCCATATACGCATTGTCATATACCTTTTCCGGAACATATCCGCCTACACCTGTTATCTTTGCATTAATCATTACTCTTTTCCTCCATACAGTTTATATTATTAACTATTTCTTCTATTAAGTTTGTTTCAACAAATTTCTTTGCCTGTCTGATTGCAGAAAATACCGCTTTACCGTCTGACGAGCCGTGTCCTTTTATAACGGGTCTTTTTGTACCCAAAAGCGGTGCACCGCCGTATTCACGGTAATCCATAGACTGTTTAAACTCATTCAAGCCGCCCATTACAAATATTGCACCGAGCTTTGTAAACAAGTTTTTCATAAATATATTTTTAACTTTCGTACTTACGACGTGTCCCATACCCTCAACGGTTTTAAGTATTACATTTCCGACAAAACCGTCACAGGTAATTACGTCAGCCGTACCTTCCATAACATCTCTGCCCTCGATATTGCCGATAAAGTTTATAGGTGCTTTTTTCAAAAGCGGGAATGTTTCCTTCGTAAGTTCATCGCCCTTGCCTTCTTCTTCACCGTTTGACATAAGTCCGACAGTCGGACTTTCAATTCCGAGTACATTCTTCATATATATACTGCCCATAATACCGAACTGAACAAGATTTTCAGGTTTGCAGTTTGTATTTGCACCAGCGTCTATAAGCATTTTCGGTCCTTTTGCACTCGGCAGAAGCGTTGCAAGTGCAGGTCTTAAAATCCCCTTTATTCTTCCGACAATAAGCAATCCCGACGCTAAGAGCGCACCTGTATTACCCATCGAAAGCATTGCGTCACCCTCGCCTTTTTTCAGCATATTTGCCGCAACGACCACCGATGCATTTTTCTTGCTTCTTACCGCCTTTGCCGGTTCTTCGTGGTTTGTTATCACTTCATCAGCATTCGCTATACTGATTTTATCATTTGGGTAGTCATATGCCGAAAGTTCCTTTTCGACAACCTCTTTTTTGCCGACAAGAACTATTTCCACATCAAGTTCCTTTACCGCTCTTACAGCCGCCTCGACAGGCGCCATAGGAGCATTGTCACCACCCATTGCATCTACTATAATCTTCATCTTTCCTCCGACTATTTCACATCAGTCATAACAAGGCTGAATTTTCCTCTGAATACTTCGTTCATATTTGCCTTTATGACAACACGAACGATATATCCTCCGTCTTTTACTCTCATAACGTCCGACTTGGCAATCAGTCTTTCCCCTGCGTGTGCCTCGTGCATATATTTCACATTTGCGATTTTTACCAACGCCGCCTTCGCGTCAATAACGCTTAGCGCCAAATTTTCCGCAAAAGCATATATACACTGTCCTTTTATTATGTCAGTACCGTCAAAGGTCATCGTATCATCGGTTTTAAGCACCGATATTCCGTCATGATACAAGTTAAGGTCAAGCACTTCGCCAACCGCCGTATCTGCCACCAAACCTTCTTCCGCCACCGACTTTATTCTCTCACGATATTCTGCTATACCAAGTTCCGCTCTGTCAAAACGAATAGTGGACACGCTCACGTTACAAGCCTGTGCAAGTTCTTCGTCTTTCAAAAACGGATTTTGTTTTATTTTTCTGAGCAAATACTCATGACGTTTCTTTTTCAATATTGTTCTTGTCACTTTCAAGCGTTCCTTTCTATGTTTTTCGACATTTTATTAATTATTGTTAGTAGTAGGTACTAAATCAATAACCTCAATGATTATATACTATCGTTAATAACTTTGCAATATTTTCTTGCAAATAAACTTAAACATTGTACAATATGTTTAAATATATTGCTCTGATATGTTCATAATTACCCAATAGATACAAAATATTGTGCTGTGCAGTCTGTTTAACACCTGCTACTAACACCATATTGTATCTGTAAATCATCATTTTTTTATGATTATAAACGCAAAAACAGACAAAACAATAATGTTTTGTCTGTTTTTATATTGTATTTTATAGGATTATTTGTCTGAATTGTCACATTTCTTGTAACAGAAGTCACAATTATTTTCAAGCGGTGCTTCACCCTTTTTGCTTCTGTAATCGTTGATTGCCGACTGAATAGCCTCTTCAGCAAGAACAGAGCAGTGAATTTTTTCTTTCGGAAGTCCGTCAAGAGCCTCCATAACCGCTTTATTTGTAAGAGCAAGTGCCTCGTCAACAGTCTTACCCTTAACCATTTCAGTTGCCATTGAACTTGTTGCAATAGCCGCACCGCAACCGAATGTCTTGAACTTAACGTCTTTTATAACATCGTCTTGAATATCCATATATATCTTCATAATATCACCGCACTTTGCATTGCCGACTTCACCGACTGC
>ERZ1106951.3382-NODE-3382-length-11583-cov-6.429042_pt1 | contig 11583 bp, 8 predicted proteins | sample MGYA00403676_ERZ1106951 | MGnify/ENA primary metagenome ERZ1106951 (study PRJEB35170, sample SAMEA104062398) | human gut metagenome | biome: human gut; feature: human-associated habitat; material: faeces | place: Denmark | collected 2012-04-23 ...
GCTTTCCATTATCTGTCATGTCTTCTTCCCTCCTGTATTTAGGATACAACTTGTACGCACGTACGAACAAGTTGTTTTTTATGCATAAATTATACAAAATATCGAGAGATTTTTCATTAGTTTTTTCCAAAACACCTCGAGGGATAGTGATGTGTGAACAGTAACAGTTCATCCTTTACGAAAGTTACCAATATCCGATTGATTTCAACATCACTTCGGCTCAGCTTTTTCTATACCATAACATTCATGGCAAATCCCATGTACCGCCATACGTATTTCTTTATCCAGACGTGAATTACAGGTGATCAGAGTCACCATTCTCTCCCTTTCATCAGGCTCTACTCCTGTGTCATACATGGAATTATTTTTCAATATAGATAATTGTCTCCTGTATGCAGGACTGGATAACTTGTATCCATATTCAAATGCCGGGCTTTGGGAAGATGCCTGTTCCACAGAAAAAATTTTGTACAGAAACTTTCTTTTTGGTGTTGTGATCTCAATTTCAGGACATTTTTTCAGAAATTCAGGCTGTTCATAACGGTTCAGATTTGCAAACATCATATTACCTTCTATATTATGCCCGTAAAGAATACTGTGGGAATCTGTAAAATTCTTTTTTATGTCATGTTCCAGAAAAATACATCCAAACAGATCTTCCTCTCCTCTGAAATTATGTTTCAGGTAATATTCATCATCTGCCGCCTGAACTACAGGATAAGAAATATCGGCTCCCGGGACAGTAATCCAGGCAACTGTCTGAGAGTTGATCTTTCTTAAATTTTCCCAGGAAATCCCGAAGGATTCCCTGATTTCATCTGTACAGTTTTTGTTTTTTGATTCAGAAGATCTTCTCTGTTTTTTCCTGCGTTTTTTTTCACTGTTTTTTGTACTGCTGTCTTCATCAGTTTTTTTGCCATCTGCCAATAATCCGGCACCTTCTCTGTTCTTCACCCCTGCCATTTGGGAAAGCTCTGCATATTCCTGCCTTGCTGCAAGATTCTGTTCATAACTTTTTATATAGAAGCCGGCACAATATATAAGAAGCCCGATTGCTGCTATGATCATACTTACTGCAAATGTTCTGAGTTTTTTCATTTCCGCGGCATACCCTTTATATTTCTTTTCCCGGAAACAGTTCTTCTGTAGATCACCACACCTCCTGTCAGCAGTCCCATTCCGATAAGGCCAAGAACAGCCATCATTTTAAACGGTCTGACATCTCCTGTTTTAGAACTTCCTGCCATGGAACCACCCTGATAGCTTCCGTATCCACCGGAATATCCACCCGAATTTGCGTAACTGCTGCCTCCGCTTCCGGAAGTCGTGCCTCCATTATTTCCACCATTGTAAGATGCTAACGGTGCTTTCGTCGGTACAGGAGTCATTTTCGGGCAGGTTCCCGGTACAGATGGTGTTGGTGTGGCTTTTGGCTGCTCCGTCGGTTTCGGTACTTCTGTAGGTTTTGGTGTCTCTGTCGGCTTTGGTGTTTCTGTTGGTTTCGGTGTTGCAGACGGTGTTGGTGTGGCAGTCGGTTCTGCTTTTGCTTTCACATATGCCTCCTGCTGTGCAGTAATTTCCGGTGAAATATCACCTCTTGCTTTCGCTGTGTTTACAATTTTTTCAGGCTCTGTGCTTTCTGTTTTAAATACCATTTCATAGCAGACTTCAATTTTATCCATATCTGACAACGATGCTCCTGTCTGAATTACAAATCCTGTATCATCTGCCTCTATTTTGGCATCTTTCAGTTCTATACCGTTTTTCTTCACAAAAATGCTGTCTTTTACAATGGAAGCCCCTTGGGTTTCCAGTTTATCTTCGATAACAATATTCTGATCTGTGACATCCTCACGCAGTTGTCTTACTGTCAGTTTATAGTATCCTTTCTCACCGGACGCATACTCTTTCTTATCTGATTCCTTCACAATTTCCAGAATCGGACTGTGTACCTCTGTCTCTGCTTCCCCGGTTGCAGGTATCTTTTCACTGCTGTCTGCAACTGCAGTATTGTGCACTTTCTGTCCTGCCAGGGCTGCATCAATCACTGCTGCCTGATATTCCACGATCATACTTTTCTGTTCCTGACAGTCCAGAGGATTATACATTACCTGCTCAAAAAGACCGCCTTTATCATTATCGCAGATACTATATCTACTATCCCTGACCAGTGTCCTGCCTGTTGACATCAGGAAAGTATTATCATCATTGATCTGTACATCAGCATCTGCCACATTTCCTTTCTCATCCATCAGAATCACCGAATCCTTCAGAAGACGTACTCCCTGAGTATCGATCACATCCTGCAAAGTAACATTACGCGCCACACATCCGGTCTGCTCCTGTGTCAGGACAATGCGGTATGTAATAATATCACCATATTTGTAAAATGGTTTGTCCGTCGTCTTCTCTACTTTAAGAACAGGCGAGTTCACCCAGATTTTTGAGGAGTCCTTTACTTTCTGTGCATTATCTGCATACGCCTGTGCTGTATTTACAATCTCCATCCCATTTACGCTTTCCTGCGCAGTACAGCGGAAATTAACAGTCACAGGTGTCTGATACGGAAGATCTGAAATCGTCACGATCCATCCGGTTCCCTGACGTGTAACCTGACAGCTGACCGGTTTTTCCACTGTTTCTTTATAATTTTCCGGATTCAGCTGATTTCCTGCATCATCAGTTCCTGCCACCGGATTCTGAACAACAGCCGGAACACCGCTTACAGTAACAGCATCTTCAGCTCCGTCCAGAGCCAGCCCTTCAGGAAGGGAAAGATCACTGATCACAAGATTTCTTGCGATAGATCCCTTCTGAAGATTATTAACCGTAACCTGATAATTCACCTGTTCTCCTACCCGAAATTCATTTTCCGCACGTCCGTCCCCGGCTGCCAGATATGGATTCTGAAAACTTTTCTCAATAGAAAGAACTGCTGTATTTACATACACTTCTGCGTCATCCTGTGAAACAGGGGCATTCTGCGCCTGCACATTGGCAACATTAATGCTTTCCATTCCATTTGCCGCTTCCGTAACTGTGCAAAGGAAAGAAATCATAACCGGAGTATTTGCCGGAAGATCTGAAATGTTCAGTCTCCATCCGCTTCCCTCCTGAAGAAATTCATAATTCACCGGTTTCTCTGATGTCTCATTATAAAATTCCGGATTGAGCTGGTTCAAAACATCTTTGGTCCCTGCTGTCAGCTGCGTAATATTCTGTGGGATTCCGCTTACCGATACATCCTCTGCCGATGAAAGTGCAAGTCCTGCTGGCATACCGGTATCCCAGACAGTTACGTTCCGGGCCACTGTACCTGCTTTTTTATTCTCCACCACCACATTGTACTGTACCTGTTCTCCGACCTGCCATTCATAATGATCTGCAGATTTCTCAATCCAGAATTCTCCTGAATTTACATATACTTCTGCATCATCAGATCTCTCATCTGTATTAGCAGCTTTTACAGTTGCTGCATTTACGCTTTCGTGTCCATTTGCCTCTTCCTGTGCGATACAATGGAAAATAATCGTTACAGGCTGACTGTATGGCACATAAGAACAATAAAAGGAAAATCCGTTCTCATCTGCATTCAACTGAGAATCCACAGGTCTCGCTTCATATGCCTGTCCTGTTTTCTTATCCGGTACGGGATAGTTTACCTGTTGCTGAACTCCCAGTACTTCCATGCTCTGTGCACCACCTGCCAGAACCAGTCCCTGCGGCAGACCAATATCAGTAATAGTTACATCTTTTGCGATTGTTCCTGCCGTTACATTATTCACCACGATCCGGTAAGCTACCTGCTCTCCTGCCTGCCATTCATATTTGTCTGCTGTTTTATCAATTTCAAGCTGTGGACTGTTCGGCCATACTTCTGCCATATCCTTTCTGGATTCCTGTTCTCCTGTCTCAGGATTGATCAGATTATCCGCTGTTGCAGTCACAATATTTTCCCATTCCTGTCCATTGGAATCCGCAGATGCCTGACATTTAAAACGGATTGTGATCGTCTCCCCATACTTCAGGGACGGACACTCTGCTTTCCATCCATTTTCTCCCTGTCCGGTAAGCGTACAGTTCTCGCCTCCCTGACTTGTCTCTACAGCATACTGCCCTTCCAGAAGCTGCAGACATGATGGAAGCTCGTCTGTAATAACAACATTTACTGCTTTTACATCCTGTTTTGTCTGAGAAACCAGAACCTCATAATCTATGATATCTCCCGTTTTCCATTCATACTGAGAAGTATTTTTCTTTACTTCCAGTTCCGGTGGAATCACACCCTTTACCCACACTGTTTCCGTATCCATTGTATCTCCGCTTCCGTTTGTACGTTCATAACTCATGGATGCATGGTTTGGTACAAGAATACTGTATCCATCCTCTGCAAGGTATTTTGAAATGTTAATTTCTGATTCCGGTCTCTGGCGTACTTTTAAAGTAAATGTGTAAGTCTGATTATCTGTAAATGCTTCATCCTGAAGGCTCTCTGCTTTGGCCCTGCAGGTCACTTTCTGTCCTTCAACAGCAACATCAAACCAGTCTGTCACTGTCTGCCCTGCATCATTCACAATACTGACTTTTGATGCATCCTCTATAGTAAGACAATCCTCAAGTATATCCTGTACCACAAAGGATTTCAGTCTATTGGGTGTCACCTCTGCCCGGATCATATACTGAAATTCCTGTCCCTGACGAATGCCAAAAGGTTTTTCTTTTGATGCGGCAGCTGCCTGTTCCCATGTACAGTTTGCCTCTCCCACACGTTTCTCAGGTGCTTTTTTCATCTCAACATCGCCGAAACAATAGGATGTAAAATCAAAATATGCATATGCTTTACAGTATTTCTGTCCTTTAAAGTTCGGACAATAACTGTTGCCTGATGGATCCAGATATTTATTTCTTGTAATCTCTGCCCATCTTTCCTGAGAACCGGCTTTTGCAATGGCATCTTCACGACTTTTATCCCATTTATCCAGTCTGAACTGATGACAGAATTCTACCGTAAAATTATCTGTATTATAAAAAAGATTCAGCCATCCTCTCGGATCATCCGGCTCAACGGAACCAAGGGGTGAGCTTACAGAATTTCCATCTACCGTCAGATAATCATTGTTTTTCAGAACATATGCATTATCCAGACTGCTGTCTGACGGAATACGGACTCCCTGTCCCGCATCAATATCACGTATGGTTCCATGGCCACTGATCGGCAGTGTTTCTTCTGTTCCATGCTTCAGAAACTGAAACTTAACCTTTGCGTATCCTACAGAATAAATAAATACACCGATACTGTTTTTGGAAAAGCCAACCATTGGATAAGCTTCATTATCTTTCCATGCAAACGTAGCTCCGCCTTTATTCTGAACAATCGATTCTGCAGTGCGCAGATCATAACGGGGTTCTGCATTCTCTACTCCCACAAGAATGAGTCTGACATCAACAATATTTCCATTTCCATCTTTTCCTACATTGTTATAACGCATCCCTGCGCTTCCGGCTTTATAGTCCGCTCCTACACGAACGCACTCTGTGTCACGTTCGCTTTTTCCATTGTCTGAAAAAGCTTCCCTGTCCAGATTATCACACCCAAAAGATTCATATGTGGTAATTCCGGGCTGAAACTTCATGTTAAAGCGATAACCATAATCTACCACCTTGTCACTGTCCCATGTTTCTACAGTTAACGGTGCCGCCTGAGTTACGCAGACAGGCACAAGCCCCAGAATTGCCTGCAGAATAAAAAGCATTGCAAGCAGCAAAGCTCCAAGGCGTTCTTTCAGTTTGAAATTGTGTTTCATTTTCCGTCTCCTTTCCGAACAAAAAATATAAAAATGAATGTGGGATTTTTCCCTGCACCTGGCAGGATTAAAGAATAGAAATAAGTTGAGATTGTATGATTATAAATATTCAAGGGGAATTAATATCGTGAAACAAGAACGTTTACACTTAAGATTTTAAGATTCTGCGCAGGGTTTCTTTTCTGAAACCCTGCACAGATTTTCATTGATCATTTCTTTTCTTCAGCCATGAAAGAAAATAAAGAATAATTGCAAGAATAATAAAAAACGGAATCGCAACTCCGATTATCAGTATCAGTAAAACAATTATAACAGCCGCCGCTGCAATAACAACAGCCCTGCCATGCCAGGTAGAAAGATCGATTACTTTTTTCCATCTTTTCTCCTGCTGATGAGGAAGCTCTGTCTCATTGCCATAACTGCTTCCATAAGAAGAATACTCTCCGTAATCTTCCTGTGTACTTCCATCATCTGTATCGATCAGAGTTTTTGCTATCAGATGTGGATCTCCCAGTTCCTGCAGTACCTCCTGCTCTGAACGTCCGCCACGTACCTGAGACTGTATATAATCTTCATAATACCTGATATGTGCTGCTGCTTTGCCCTCCTGCATCTGACCGGCAAGCTGGCTTCTCAGGATTTCCAAAAATTCTTTTCTGTTCATCTTCTACACTCCATTTTGCCAGAAATACATATCAAAACTCTACTGCTCGCTCCGTTATCAGTAACGTTCGTACTCTTATTTTACCATATATACCGCAGGTAGCAACTAATATAATCATAAACTTTTTATGAAATTCTTATAAACTCAGTTACTGTTCACTCCGTTCTCAGTAACTGAGCCAAAATTCATTCCGGAAATTTTTGCATACATCTCCGGTCTGCGGTCTCTGAAAAGTCCCCAGTTCAGTCTGTCTGCCTTTAATGCATCCAGGTCAAAAGTGCTTACAAGCACCCCCTCTTCCCCTCCGGGCAGTTCTGCACAGAGAGCACCTGTGTTGTCTGTGATAAAAGAAGAGCCGTAAAAATTAAGAGCAGATTTCTGCATTCCGTTTTCCGGACATGGCTCTACTGTTTCCTCACCGATTCTGTTGGCAGCGATCACAGGGATCAGGTTGGAGGCAGCGTGTCCCTGCATACATCTTCTCCAGTGTTCCATGCTGTCACATTCCAGGATGGGTTCACTTCCGATGGCAGTGGGATAAAAGAGAAGCTCTGCTCCCTGCAGTGCCATACATCTTGCCGTTTCCGGGAACCACTGATCCCAGCAGATTCCAACTCCAATGGTTCCAAATCTGGTATCAAAAACCTTAAAGCCGGTATCTCCCGGTGTGAAATAGAATTTTTCCTGATAATAATGGTCATCCGGAATATGTGTTTTCCGGTAAACGCCGAGATTCTTCCCATCTGCATCCAGAACCGCAATGCTGTTATAGGTATTATTGACCTCTTTTTCATAAAAACTGACCGGGATCACAATCCCCAGCTCTGCCGCTACCCTGCTGAAATGACGCACTGCAGGGTTTTCCTCTGCAGTCTGCGCATATTCATAATACTCATATCTGCGCTCCTGGCAGAAATAGGGCCGTTCAAAAAGCTCCGGCAGAAGAACAATCTCAGCTCCCTTTGCTGCTGCCTGACGCACCAGTTCCTCTGCATGGGCAATATTTTTCTCCACACTTTTACTGCATTTCATCTGAACTGCTGCCACTGTTACATTTCTCATCCTGTCTGTTCCTCCTGCTCCTGTTTACATAAGTAAGTTTTTTCATAACTTTCAGGTAATAACCCTCAAACACATGACTCTCAAAGTTTTTCTGCATCAAGGTCAGATATTTTTTCCGGGAATCTGCTGGGTGATACAGTGAATATTTCCACCGCCGACAATGATGGCTCTGGCATCAATGGGATAAATCCTTCTTTCAGGAAAACACTTCTGCAGAATCTCCACTGCCCTTTTGTCATTTTCATCCCCAAATTGTGGAAGGATGATCCCTCCATTGGAAATATAGAAATTCACGTAACTGGCAGCCATCCGTTCTCCTGCTTCCCGTTCGTCTTCTCCCTCTTCAAACACAAAGCCATCCACATCTTCCCGGGTAAGGCAGACCGGTTTCTGAGGAATCGGAAGCTTATGAATCTTAAATTTTCTGCCTTTTGCATCTGTTTCCTGTTCCAGCACCTTCAGATCAGCCAGAGACATGGCATACTGCGGATCTGTCTCATCCTCTGTCCATGCAAGCACAACCTCTCCGGGCCTTACAAAAGCGCACACGTTATCCACATGCTCATTGGTTTCATCCTGATAGATTCCACATGGAAGCCAGATAATCTTGTGGACACCGAGCCAGTACTTCAACTGTTCCTCTATCTGTTCCCTGCTCATCTGAGGATTGCGTCCCTGACTCAGAAGACAGGCCTCTGTAACGATCAGAGTCCCCTCTCCGTCAGAATGGATGGAACCGCCCTCCAGCACAAAAGGTCTGGCATCCAGACATGGACAACCAAGAGTCCTGCAGATAAAGGCAGCCACCCTGTCGTCCTTCTCCCAGTTCCGGTAAAGCCCGTCAAAGGTACCTCCCCAGGCATTAAACTGCCAGTCAACTCCACAGACCGCCCCTTTCTCATCCAGAACCATGGTTGCTCCCACATCTCTGGCCCAGGCGTCATCTGTCTCGCATTCCAGCAAAGTCACACCGGAAACATTCCCAAGCTGATTCTTTGCATTCTCCATCTGAGCTTTGGAAACCAGCATATACACCTTTTCGCTCTCTCCAATAGCCTCTGCAACTTTCACAAATGCTTTCTGTGCTTCCCTTGCCCCATAATTCCAGGAACCGGGACGTTCCGGCCAGATCATCACACATCCCTCATGAGGCTCAAATTCTCCGGGCATACGATATTTTGTTCTGTTCTTCTCTGTAACTTCCATGTCTGTCTCCTTTTCTTTGATAGCCCGGCAGATATCAGGAAAGCCGGCTCTTAAAGTCTTCGTATCCGAAATGTCTGATAACCTCACACTCTCCGTCCTCATGCATAACCGCAATATCCGGCAGCGGCATACCGTTAAATGTATTATTCTTCACCATAGAATAAATCGCCATATCCATAAAATACAGCTTGTCCCCGATCCGGATCTCTCTGTCAAAGGAATAATCTCCGATTACATCTCCTGCCAGGCAGGTGCAGGAAGATAAGCGGTAGGTATATGCCTTCTCCCCTGCTTCCCCGCTGTCCTTAAGAGGCGGACGATAGGGCATCTCCAGCACATCCGGCATATGGCAGGCTGCAGAAGCATCCAAAATCAGCGTTCTGATCTCATTTTCCACAATGTCCATAACCTCTGTCACCAGATATCCGGCATTCAGGGCAACAGCCTCCCCGGGCTCCAGATAAATATCCAGATCATAGGTTTCCTTCATATGCTGAATACATTTTTCCAGGAGCTTTACATCATAATCCTCTCTGGTAATATGATGTCCGCCGCCCATATTCAGCCAGGAAACCTCAGACAGAAATTCTCCAAACTTCTCCTCTACCGCCTGCAATGTTTTCTCCAGGTCATCTGCATTCTGTTCGCAGAGCGTATGAAAATGCAGTCCGTCGATCCATTTCAGACATTCCCCGTCAAAGTTCTCTCTGGTAACCCCCAGCCTGGAACCCGGCGCACAGGGATCATAGATCGCATGATCCCCCTGAGTGGAGCATTCCGGATTAATACGGAGTCCCAGACTGGCTCTGGTACACACATCTTTAAATTTCTTCAGCTGTGCTGTGGAATTAAAGATAATATGGTCACAGATACGATCCAGTTCCTCTATATCTTCTGTACGGTAAGCAGGGGAAAAAACATGATTCTCTTTCCCCATCTCTTCATATCCAAGCCTTGCCTCAAACAGACCGCTGGCAGTGGTACCTGCCAGATATTTTCCGATCATGGGATACAGAGCAAAGCCGGAAAACGCTTTCTGCGCCAGAAGGATCTTACACCCGGTATCCTCCTGGACTTTTTTCAAAATCTCCAGATTCTCCCGCATCTTCTTCTCATCGATCACATAGCAGGGAGTTTGCAGTTGATCAATCTTCATTGGCTTTCCAGACCTTTACCAGTTCAGGATCTTCGCAGACTTTCCATGGAAGTCCCCATTTGTTCAGTGCTTCCATATATGGATCCGGATCAAATTCTTCCACATTAAATACACCCGGTTTCTTCCACTGTCCGGTCACTACCATCATGGAACCGATCATAGCCGGAACACCTGTTGTATAGGAGATTGCCTGGGATTCCACCTCTTTATAGCATTCCTGATGATCACATACATTATAAATATAGTATGTTTTTTCTTTTCCATCCTTTACGCCTGTAAAAATACAGCCAATATTAATAACAAAGGCCGCCCATGGTGAGACCATATTGGAGACCCTCGGTCCGACGATCAAAATAGCAAAAATACCGACAATACACAGCAGACCATGATGCGTCCGAATACCAAAATCCGCCTGGCGAAGCACCAGAAGTGCTAACAGAAAAACAACCCCGGCTACGCTATTGTCCGATCCGAAGATCATGCTGTATAAGGTTACCAGTGCAAAACAGAATGTCATGACCAGATAGACTTTAAAATTATAAATCAAAATATGTCTGCGTTTTTCCTTCTTATCTGTTGTGTTTTTAATTAATTGTTTAGAACCCGCGGAACTCAACTGCAATTCCTGATAAAATGTCATTAATCTTTCATCCTTTCATTAATCATATTCTTTTGCTTCATTTTTCTATTTCAGTCTGTGCGACTATTGACGCTTCTTATCTATTTGCTATTCGCATTACTCAAAATCGTATTGGCTGCTTCAATGAGTCTGAATAATTTCTCAAAATCATCTGACGTCATCTGTTCCCTTAATGTGTACAATGGATCAAGGTAATAATAATACATCCGGTCTACTTCTTCTTTGCCATCATCTGTTACACGAATACCATAACTTCTCCGGTCGTTCAATGTTCTTTCTTTAATAATCAGTGCTTTCTTCTCAAGACTATCGATTAAACGACTGATAATCGTCTTACTGACTCCCATATCCGTTGCCAGCTGTCCCGGTGTCATCATACCGCCTGACAAAGCCACTCGAAACAATAAATCCACCTCCTGTGCAGATGCCAGATCCCCTTTACTGCTCTTTCGAATAGCCATGCTGCCAAAATGCCGCAATTCTCCCTGTTTTCTAATCATCTCTCGCCAATATTTGTCCTTTTCTGTATTTCTCATTTCATATATCCTGTTCAATCTTTATTGATGCAGCATCTTTTTGATACACCAACTGATCCTTCATACCATTCATCAGAAGTTTTGTATCTTCATATCGGAGTACTCATGCCGTCCATTTAGTTCACAATGTAAACTATCTGATCTGTAAAATATCATACTGCAAATTTGTTTCTTCGTCAAGCAGAAAATGGATGAAACCTGCATCATCATGCCACAGGTTTCACCCATTTTTAATCCGTGCTACATCTCTGTTTATTTTTACTCCTTTTAATGTTGTGCCAGATAACTCTTTCCGGCTTCATCTGTTTCCAGGATAGCGTTTTTAAATTTTTCCTCTGATGCACCGCCCGGTACGAACTGCCACTCGATCACGCTGGATGCTTTCTTCACAATCTTATCCACATCTTCCGTTGTCAAATCCATTTCTTCCAGTGTAACCGGCAATCTCATATCTGCGTTAAATGCCATAATTTTATCACGTTCTCTAATCTGTCCATCATAGGTCAGCAGACACA
>ERZ1106951.3388-NODE-3388-length-11568-cov-2.539043_pt1 | contig 11568 bp, 8 predicted proteins | sample MGYA00403676_ERZ1106951 | MGnify/ENA primary metagenome ERZ1106951 (study PRJEB35170, sample SAMEA104062398) | human gut metagenome | biome: human gut; feature: human-associated habitat; material: faeces | place: Denmark | collected 2012-04-23 ...
CAACTTTGCGAACCCGGATATGGTTGGCCATACAGGTGTTGAGGCAGCTGCGATCAAGGCTGTTGAGACTGTTGATGCGTGTGTTGGTAAGGCTGTAGAGGCAATCAAAGAGGTTGACGGACAGCTCTTTATCTGCGCTGACCATGGTAACGCAGAGCAGCTTGTAAATTATGAAACAGGTGAGCCATGGACAGCTCATACAACCAATCCGGTTCCGTTCATCCTTGTAAATGCAGATCCGAAATACACACTTCGTGAGAACGGATGTCTTGCAGATATCGTTCCGACTCTGATCCAGCTTATGGGTATGGAGCAGCCGAAGGAAATGACAGGAGAGTCTCTTCTTGTTGAGAAATAAATAAGCTTCACGGAATCCCGGCAGATTTTTACGGATCTGCCGGGATTTTTTCATCCGATTGTTCCTGTTTCCACACATGAAAAAAATTTTCAAAATCATCTTGTAAAATCATTCCATTTCAACTATAATCCCTCTGATACATAAAAACAGGTAACTTTTGGGTAATTTGGGGGAAAAGAATATTTCATGAAAACAGACATGACACAGGGGAAGCCGGTAAAAGTGCTCCTGGGATTTACGATCCCGGTATTTATTGGTAATGTATTTCAGCAGTTCTACAATATGGTAGATGCGGTGGTTGTAGGAAAATTTGTAGGAACAAAGGCACTGGCGGCAGTTGGCTCAACAGGAACTATCATCTTTTTGATCATAGGCTTTCTTCTGGGACTTACTGCCGGTTTTACCGTACTGACTGCACAGAAGTACGGTGCGGGAAAAATGGATGAGATGCGTCAGACCGTGGGAAATGCACTGATCCTGACAGCGCTGGTCTCGGCAGTGATGACAGCAGTCAGCATGACAGGTATGCATGCACTTCTGAAATTTATGCATACGCCGGATGATATTTTCAAGGATGCCTATGCGTATATTATGGTAATCTGTGGTGGAATTGCGGCGCAGATGCTATATAACTTTTTATCCAGTGTCTTGCGGGCACTTGGTAACAGCAAGGTTCCGCTATATTTCCTGATTCTTGCGGCGTTGCTCAACATTGTGCTGGATATGGTATTTATCATTGCGTTTCACATGGGCGCAGCCGGTGCGGCATGGGCGACCGTGATTTCGCAGGGGATTTCGGGAATCCTGTGTCTGGTATATATTGTGAAGGCGGTTCCGATCCTGCATTTACATAAGGAGGACTGGCGTCCGAGCGGACATCTGCTGAAGATCCAGCTTGCAGTCGGAATCCCGATGGCTCTTCAATATTCGATCACAGCGATCGGAACCATGATGGTACAGACTGCCCTGAATCTGCTTGGCTCCACACAGGTAGCAGCATTTACCGCAGCGAATAAGATCGAGCAGATCGTGACGCAGGCATATGTTGCGATGGGAACCACGATGGCAACCTATTGCGCACAGAATATTGGAGCTGGTAAGATCAAAAGGATCCGTCAGGGATTTAAGTCAATTACGATCATGGGAAGTATCTATTCAGTCGTAGTTGCGGCGATCATTATGACGGTTGGGAAATATATGACGTATCTGTTCCTGTCTGGGGATCTGACAGAAATTATGCATTCCGTGGATATTTACCTGAAATGCGTCGGTACTTTCTTTATTCCGCTTACCGTTGTAAATGTTTACCGGAATGGAATCCAGGGAATGGGATATGGACTGCTCCCGATGATGGCTGGTGTGGCTGAGCTGGTTGGCAGGGGCGTTGTTGCCATGATCGCGGCAGGGCAGAAGAGTTACTTTGGAGTATGCATGGCAAGTCCGGCGGCATGGATCCTGGCAAGTGCGTTACTGATCGTGATGTATTATTATGTGATCCATCAGAATGAGAAGCGGTTTGCGAAGTATGCGGATGAGGAATAGAAAAGTTTTCTTTATAAAGCAAACGGAATGAATAACAGCTCCGGCGAATATACTTTTTAGTAAAGTGGTTCGCCAGGAGCTGTTTTTATGCGCCTTTTTTTATACATATCTGACTTTATAGTCCCTTTTATGATTTTGTCCATTCTTATATATGGAATTTTTGCAGGAGTGAATGTATATGATACTTTTATTCAGGGAGCAAAGCGTGGATTTTGGACGGTCGTGCGGCTGATGCCGACGTTGATCGGATTGATGGCAGCAGTGGGGATTTTGCGTGCATCGGGTTTTCTGGAATTTATATCGGAAATAATTGGAAATGTGACGGAGCAGATTGGATTTCCAGGGGCACTGGTTCCGCTTACGATTGTGAAAATGTTTTCGTCCTCTGCCGCAACGGGATTATTGCTTGATATCTATAAGGAATTTGGAACGGATTCGAGAAACGGAATGATCGCTTCAATTTCGATGGCGTGTACGGAAACGATTTTCTATACGATGTCGGTGTATTTTATGTCAGCAAAGGTGAAAAAAACCAGGTATACTCTTGCCGGAGCACTTATTGCAACATTTGCAGGGCTTGCAGCGAGTGTGTGGCTGGCGGCACTTGTATAAATAAAAGTTGTATATAAAAATTATCGAATGTTGTATTCAGATTTTTTTGAAAAATGTATATATCGCACAATAAAAATGACTACAATTAACAAAAAATGTGCAAAATCTTGACAAAGAATGGAGAGAAACATAGAATATAGTCTATAGATGGTTCGAATCTAATTTTTATACGAAAAGGAGCAAAACATGAACGCAGCAGAAATTATTAAAAAAGATTTGGATGCAATTTATATTGGAAATCTGAGCACGGTAGATGACAATCTTACACTCCCGGAGAATGGAAAATACGGTGCTCAATTTACCTGGGAGACAGGGGAAGAAAGATTTATTGACAATACAGGAAAGGTACATCGTCCGCTGCATGGCATGGGAAACCGTAAGGTTACACTGACGGTTACTGCAACCTATGAAGGATGTAGTGAGTCAAGAGAATATGTGGCGACCGTATTGCAGGAAGCAAAAGAAAATATCGTAAAAGAAGTACGTAAAGTCGTCCTTAATGCACAGGTCGGTGAAGAAGCACATCTTCCGTCTGTTGTGATCGCATATACAGAAGATGGACGCCGCATGACAATGCCGGTGAAATGGAATACATATGAGCCGGCAAAAGAAGAGACAGTGGTTGCAGTTGCAGGTGTGATCGATGGAACAGAAAAGGAAGCATCTGCAGAGATCCATTATAAAAAGGAAATAGTACCAGTAAAAGGACCGGAGAAAAAGGTGGATTATGTTCCACTTGGACAGGTTCGGTTGAAAGAAGGAACTCTTTATTATAAATACCAGAAGCTGATGGAAGAATATCTTCTTGGAATTGACGATGACCAGATGCTTTATAATTTCCGCAAAGCGACCGGACTGGATACAAAAGGGGCACCTCCGATGACCGGTTGGGATGAGGAAAGCTGTAAACTGAAAGGGCACACGACAGGACATTATCTGTCAGGTATTGCACTTGCATTTGCAGCAACCGGCAATCCAAAATTTTTAGATAAAGTCAATTACATGGTAGCAGAGCTGAAAAAGTGCCAGGATGCATTTGCGGCAACCGGCAAATATCACAGAGGATTTTTAAGTGCATACTCAGAGGAACAGTTCGATCTTCTGGAAGTATATACTAAATACCCGGAAATCTGGGCTCCGTATTATACTTTGGATAAGATTATGTCCGGATTATATGATTGTCATGTACTTGCCGGAAATGAGACGGCAAAAGAGATCCTGGACTTGATGGGAGACTGGGTATATGACAGACTTTCCCGTCTGCCAAAAGAAACACTGGATAAAATGTGGGCAATGTATATTGCAGGTGAGTTTGGTGGTATGCTTGGAACAATGGTAAAAGTCTATGAGCTGACCGGAAAAGAAAATCATCTGAAGGCTGCAAAACTTTTTGAAAATGAAAAGTTATTCTATCCGATGGAAGAAGAATGCGATACATTGGAGGATATGCATGCAAACCAGCATATTCCGCAGATTATCGGTGCAATGGATCTGTATCGGGCAACTGGTGATGAGATTTATTGGGAAATCGGAAAGAATTTCTGGAATATCGTGACTGGTGGACATACATATTGTATCGGTGGGGTTGGTGAGACTGAGATGTTCCATCGTGCAAATACAACGTGTTCTTATCTTACGGATAAGGCTGCTGAAAGCTGTGCAAGTTATAATATGCTGCGCCTGACCAGTCAGTTATTTGAATATACGCGAAGCGGCAATCTGATGGATTATTATGATAATACGCTGAGAAATCATATCCTGACATCAAGTAGTCATAAATGTGATGGTGGAACGACTTATTTTCTTCCACTTGGTCCGGGTGGCAGAAAAGAATTCTTCCTTTCAGAGAATTCCTGCTGTCATGGAACCGGTATGGAGAGCAGATTCCGTTATATGGAAAATATTTATGCGCAGGATGAAGATGCGCTTTACATTAACCTTCTTGTAGATTCCGTGCTGACGGACGAAAATGGAAAAACGATGATTGAACTTCAGAGTGTGGATGAAGAAGGTGTAATGGAAATCCGTTGCCAAAAGGATCAGAAAAAAGTTCTTAAAATCCATATTCCGGCATGGGGGCAGAAGGATTTTAACGTGTCTGTAAATGGAAAAGTTCTTGCAGATACAGCACTTCATGATGGTTATATGGTAATTGATGCAGATTCGAAAGCCGGAGATGTGATCCGACTGGAACTTCCGATGGAATTCCGTGTGTTGGATAACAAGTCTGATGCGGCATTTGTCAATCTTGCATATGGGCCATATATTCTTGCGGCACTTTCAGAGGAAAAAGAATTCATTACAGCACCGGCAGTAGAAGAAATTCATATGGTTGATGGAAAATTACAGTTTGAAGCGAATGGAATGAAGATGATCCCTCTTCCGGAAGTAGATATGGAAGCTTATCATGTATATTTTCATAAAGAGTAAAAATAAGAAATAAAAAGCAGGAGTGTGCAGTTAAAAAATGTACACTCCTACTTTTTTGTCATATCAGTTATATCATACTTTTGCGAAGATAAGAGATTTAAATAAAATCTTCTTGACGGATTCTGCAAAACAGTGGATAATATTGCACAGTAATCACATGTGACAAGACAGTAGATTATACACTAAAAGAATGACAGGAGCAGGAGAAAGTTATGAAAGAGTTTCTAAGAAAGAAAAATATTATCTTTTCAGCGAAGCGATACGGAATCGATGCGCTTGGTGCAATGGCGCAGGGACTGTTTGCATCGCTTCTGATCGGTACGATCATCAGCACACTCGGAGAACAGCTTGGTATAGGAATCCTTGTAACAGTAGGCGGTTATGCGAAAGGAGCAACCGGAGCTGCGATGGCAATCTCGATCGGAGTAGCACTTCAGTGTCCGCCACTTGTATTATTTTCACTGGCGGCAGTCGGAATGGCAGCAAATGAACTTGGGGGTGCCGGAGGACCTCTTGCGGTTTTGGTCGTTACGATTTTTGCAGCAGAATTTGGAAAACTGGTTTCAAAAGAAACAAAAATAGATATTATTGTGACACCTTTTGTGACGATCTGTGTGGGGGTTCTGCTTTCACTGGGATGTGCACCGGCGATCGGAGCAGCGGCAAGTACCGTAGGAACTGCGATCATGTGGGCGACTGAATTACAGCCATTTTTCATGGGAATTATCGTATCTGTGATTGTTGGTATTGCGCTGACACTTCCAATCAGCAGTGCAGCGATCTGTGCGGCACTTTCACTTACCGGGCTTGCAGGAGGTGCTGCTGTAGCCGGTTGCTGTGCACAGATGGTTGGTTTTGCGGTTATGAGTTTTAAGGAAAATAAATGGGGTGGTCTTTTTGCACAGGGAATAGGAACCTCGATGCTCCAGATGGGAAACATTGTGAGAAATCCGAGAATCTGGCTTCCGCCGACACTGGCATCCGCAATTACCGGTCCGGTCGCAACCTGTATCTTTCATTTGAAGATGAACGGTGCGGCAGTGGCATCCGGAATGGGAACCTGCGGACTGGTCGGACAGATTGGTGTGTACACTGGCTGGGTAAATGATATTGCAGAAGGAACCAAAGCTGCGATCACCGGAATGGACTGGGCAGGTCTGGTGCTGATCTGTTTTATTCTTCCGGCAGTGCTTTCCTGGGCGATTGCGATTCCGATGAGAAAATGTGGTTGGATCAAGGAAAATGATCTGAAACTGGATCTGTAGATTCAAGTGTAAATTATATAAAATGTGTTTGATGGGCTATCCTGTGGGAATGTTTCGGATTCTCACAGGATAGTTTTATTTTGTGTGAAATAGGATCAATCTAATAAATTTTTTTCCACCTCATCATATACGATCTCAAATGGCGCCGGCCCCACATCCAGTATCGCCCTGTGAAATTCTTTTTGGGAGAATTGATTTCCCAGAGTATCTGCCATCTCCTTTTTCAATTCATAAAATTTCAGGTATCCAATATAGTATTTCAGATAATTGGCAGGACTTCCAATAATCAGTTCGTAGACACTCTGTACTGCATTTGCATCATTGATTCCGTAATCGCTGAAAAAGCGGACTGTATCAGTTACAGACCAGCCGTCATAATGAATTCCCATATCTGCAAGTGCATAAAGTCCAAGAATGACAGAACTGTTTTTCTGGAGAAGGGATGCTTCCGTCTTAGAGAGAGGTGCAAGGTAGTAGGACATCATTTCCGCATAGGTGGCCCAGCCCTCAACGTATCCGCCAAAATCAAGAATACTCCGGATAGGATCCGGTTCAGAAGCAGAAAAATAGACAGTCTGGTACAGATGTCCGGGATAGCCTTCGTGAGCAAGGGTTGTGTAGAGATTCAGCCCTGAGGCGGTCTGCCCGTTGTTAATGTAGATGACATTTTCCGTTAGATTGTCAATGGCAGGGATCATATAGAAAGCTGGACTTAGATAATCTTGCATGGATTCCGGAACATATTTGACCTGGAAATCAACATCAGGAATTTCCGGGAATGTATCTGTGATTTTGGACCTGAGATCGTCCAGCATGGAATCAGGAGATGTCTGCTCCAAAACAGATGCCTGGGTAAGTGCTGCGTCAGCAGGGAAGAGAACCTTCTGCATGGCATTTAGATCTTCTAGTATCTGTGCCCTGGTCATCAGTCGCAGCCGGGAAATGGACTCATTGCAGCCGGTAGTCTGACGCACCAGATATTCATAGTATTTTTTCCCATAAGGGAAATGGCTAAGTCCCTGTTCATTCGTTCCTTTTCCTTTCAGCGATTTGATAGCGGTGATTAGATTTTGATAAGCGGGATAAATCTCTTCTGTTACAAGTTTCATATTTTCTTTCTGAAAAGAATCTTTTTTGTTTTCAGGTAAAAGATCCAGTGACGCGATCCGCTCGTTAAATGTACTGACTAGATAATTCTCTTTACCCATATCGATAAAAGACTGGCAGGTGTCCAGAACAGAATCAGCCTGGTAATCCGGCATAAAAAGACCGGAAGCAGCTTTTTTCTGCTCAAACCGGATGACAGAATCAAAATAGGAAGGTGTTTCTTTTAAGAGAGCCAGATAGGTTTCTACATCCTGTGTGTCGTAAAAGCTGTATTCCGAGAGCAGAACAGGCAGCTGCGTATGGATACCGGATACGGGGCCCAGAGGCTCCTGATAAAGCAGATAATCTGTCCCTGTGGATGCATTTTTAAGATAGGTATCCAGGATTTTAAAGGTTAGTGCATTTTCCGAAGAAAGAGTGTCGGGATCAAATTCCTGCAGAGAAGAGAGAACATTTCTGACAGAAGCCTTTGCAGCAACGGGATCAGAAGAAAGACTGCCGTATGTAGCCGGGATGTCCGCGATGCCATAGTCAGAAGGAGAACGCAAGGTATAGTGAAGGCTGATGGTATTTGCGGATACTTCTGTCTGGAAGAGACTACGTGTGAAAGTACGGAATTGCCGGTCGGAGGATTCTGTATGCAGGGAGCTCCAAAATGCATTGCCAGACAGAAAAGAAATCAGAATGACCAGCAGACAACATGGAAGGATCAGAAAAATTTTTTTCCGGTGTTTAAGAATTAAATGAAACATAAAACTCCAGAAGAAATGATGTTGTTTCTATGTATATGATTTTGATTCTGGTAATATGTATCTCAAACGAAACTTTACAGAAATAAAACAAGTGTCTTGTCAGATGTAAAGTGTGGTGCTATAATGTGCACTATGCTGAAAAAAGATCAGAGATGAGAAAAGAGTCAGTAAGGGAGGATCACGTTATGACAACGGTGGAAGAGATACAGAAGCTTAAAAAAGAGAAGAATGCTGTCATTCTGGCACATTATTATGTGCGGCCGGAGGTGCAGGAAATAGCAGATTATATAGGGGATTCTTTTTACCTGAGCAAGGTAGCAACGAAGCTCCAAGAAAAGACAATCGTATTTTGTGGCGTTTCTTTTATGGGGGAGAGTGCGAAGATCCTGAATCCGGAGAAAACGGTTCTGATGCCGGATATGACAGCAGACTGTCCGATGGCACATATGGCAGATGTGGAGACGATCCGGAAGATGCGGAAAGAGTATGATGATCTTGCTGTTGTCTGCTATATCAATTCAACGGCAGCACTGAAAGAATACTCGGATGTCTGTGTGACATCTGCAAATGCAGTGAAGATCGTAAAAGAACTTCCGAACAAGAATATTTTCTTTATTCCGGATCGGAATCTGGCACATTTTGTAGCCGATCATGTACCGGGAAAAAATTTTGTTTACAACAATGGATTCTGTCCGACTCATGAACGGATGGAACCAGAGGATGTAGCCGAAGTGAAAAGGAGACATCCGGGGGCACAGATCGTCGCACACGGAGAATGCCGTGCAGAACTTCTTGCGATGGCAGATTACGTGGGAAGCACATCAGGAATCATCCAGTATGTAACGGCAAGTGATTGTCAGAAATTTATTGTCTGTACAGAAGAGGGTGTGGGTTACAAGCTGAAGGAACAGAACCCGGAGAAGACATTCTATTATCCGGACAAGCTACCGGTATGTCCGAATATGAAAAAGAATACGCTGGAGAAGGTATTGCATGTTTTGCAGACTGGTGAAAATGAGGTTCACGTAGATGCAAAACTTCGGGAAAATTCCAAAAAACCGTTAGAGAAAATGCTTGAGCTTGCTGCAAAATAAAAGAACCGGAAAATCAAAAATAAGAAACAACAGGTGACCGGCTAAGAGAACCGGAATTGGAGGGATAAAGTTGGAGATTAAGACAGATGTAGTGATCGTTGGAACGGGAGTTGGTGGAGCGTTTTCAGCACTGAATCTTCCGGAGGATAAACAGATCCTTATGATTACCAAGTCAGATCTGGAAAGCAGTGATTCATTTCTGGCACAGGGTGGAATCTGTGTACTTCGGGATGATGAGGATTATGAGGGATATTTTGAAGATACAATGCGCGCAGGTCATTACGAGAACAGGAAAGAATCGGTGGATATTATGATCCGCAGCTCGCAGGAAATTATTCATGATCTGATTGAATATGGTGTGGATTTCGCTAAAAAAGACGGAAATCTTGCATTTACAAGAGAAGGTGCGCATTCCAGACCAAGGATTCTTTTCCATGAAGATATTACAGGGAAAGAGATTACGAGTAAACTGCTCATGCATGTAAAGAAACGAAAAAATGTACAAATACACGAATATACAACTATGACAGACATAATTGTTAAAAATGGAAAATGCGCAGGTATTTTAGCGAAGACGGCAGACGGCGAAGAGATGAAGATCTATGCACAGGATACGATTTTTGCAAGCGGTGGAATCGGAGGAAGATACCAGCATTCTACAAACTTTCCACATCTGACAGGAGATGCGCTTGATATTTCCAGGAAGCATGGAATCCGTCTGGAGCATCTGGATTATGTCCAGATCCACCCGACAACTTTGTATTCTTCAAAACCGGGACGAAGATTTCTGATTTCAGAATCTGTTCGTGGAGAAGGCGCAGTTCTTTATAATAAAGACGGAGAACGTTTTGTAAATGAGCTTCTTCCGAGAGATGTGGTGACAAAAGCAATCCGGGAACAAATGGAAAAAGACGGAACGGATCATGTATGGCTTTCCATGGAAAATATTGATAAGAATACGATCCTGGAGCATTTCCCAAATATCTGTGAGCGGTGCCGGGAAGAAGGCTATGACGTGACAAAAGAGTGGATCCCGGTTGTTCCTGCACAACACTATTTCATGGGAGGCATCTGGGTAGACAGCGACAGCAGAACTTCGATGGAGCATTTGTATGCGGTTGGAGAGACCAGCTGCAATGGCGTCCATGGGGCGAACCGTCTGGCAAGTAATTCTCTGCTTGAGAGTCTGGTGTTTGCAAAACGTGCGGCACATAAGATTTCCGGAGTGGAAAATGCAGTAAATCCTGTACTGTTCTGTAAAGAGGCAATATAAAAGAAAAAGATCTGTTTAGAATGAGGAAAAAAGAAATGAATAAGATTACGATGACATTGAATGTAGACCACCTGATAAAAGAAGCACTGCAGGAGGACATTTCCAGTGAGGACGTGACCACCAATGCGGTCATGCACGAAGCTGTAACCGGAGAAGTAGATCTGATCTGTAAACAGGATGGTGTGATCGCAGGACTTCAGATATTTCAGAGAGTCTTCGAATTATTAGATAAAGATACAAAAGTAGAATTTTTCTGCAAAGATGGCGATGAAGTAAAGAATGGACAGTTAATGGGGAAAGTAACCGGAGATATCCGTGTACTCCTTTCCGGAGAAAGAGTTGCGCTGAATTATCTGCAGCGGATGAGCGGAATTGCCACCTATACAAGAAGTGTGGCAAAGCTTCTGGAAGGCAGTGGTGTGACACTGCTTGACACACGCAAAACGACACCGAATTGTCGTGTTTTTGAAAAATATGCGGTTCGTGTCGGCGGCGGATGCAATCACCGTTACAATCTGTCCGACGGCGTTCTTTTGAAGGATAATCACATCGGGGCAGCAGGCAGTATTACAAAGGCTATTCAGATGGCAAAGGCATATGCGCCGTTTGTCCGAAAGATTGAGATCGAGACAGAGACACTGGAACAGGTAGCGGAGGCTGTAGAGGCCGGTGCGGATATTATCATGTTGGACAATATGACACCGGAAGTGATGAAGCAGGCGGTCGCTTTGATTGACGGAAGAGCCCAGACAGAGTGTTCAGGTAATATTACAAAGGAAAACATTGCCCGTATTTGTGAAATCGGCGTGGATTTTGTTTCCAGCGGTGCATTGACACATTCTGCGCCGATCCTGGATATTTCCATGAAGCATCTGCATGCAGTGTGAGAGGAGCTGAAAGAATGAAAACTGCAGAGAGAAGAAATGCGATTTTGAAGCTCCTTCAAAACGCAGAGGAGCCTGTTGCAGCGAGAAAACTGGCAGAAAGGTATGGTGTCAGTCGTCAGGTAATTGTTCAGGATATGGCGGTGATACGGGCTTACACACCGGGGATCATTTCAACGACCAAGGGTTATGTGATGGAGCAGGAACCGCGCTGTGTAAGAGAATTTAAAGTGCGGCATAAGCAGAGTGAT
>ERZ1106951.3400-NODE-3400-length-11555-cov-3.030261_pt1 | contig 11555 bp, 7 predicted proteins | sample MGYA00403676_ERZ1106951 | MGnify/ENA primary metagenome ERZ1106951 (study PRJEB35170, sample SAMEA104062398) | human gut metagenome | biome: human gut; feature: human-associated habitat; material: faeces | place: Denmark | collected 2012-04-23 ...
ACCTTGAGGAGTGCCGCGATAACGATAAAAACTCGCAAAGCGTGTTTTTATCGTTCAAATGCATTTTTGCTCGTAACTGTGAAGGCACTGAACAGTTACGAAAGGAAAAGCCTTTCTCCTTGATGTGAAAGGAGAAAGGCTTTTTGTTAAGACAGGAGAAGAACTTATGGCAAGAGAAGTAAATTTTGGAAAAATGCTCCACGGTGGAGACTATAATCCGGAACAGTGGCTTCACAGCCCGGAGATTCTGGAAAAAGACATCGAATATTTTAAAAAAGCAAAAATTAATGAGGTATCCCTGGGTATATTTTCCTGGGCAGTACTCGAACCGGTAGAGGGAGAATTCCATTTTGAATGGATGGAAAAGATTATAGATCGTCTGTATGAAAATGGCATTTCAACAATTCTGGCAACCCCAACCGGAGCAAGACCAAGATGGATGGCACAGAAGTATCCGGAAGTGCTTCGGGTAGACGCCAGTCGTCACAGAAATCTGTACGGAGAAAGACATAATCACTGCTATACATCTCCGGTGTACAGAGAGAAAACAAGAATTATGAATACAAAACTGGCGGAAAAATTCAAAGACCATCCGGGTGTGATCGCCTGGCATATTTCCAATGAATATGGAGGAGAGTGTCATTGCCCGTTATGTCAGGCAGCCTTTAAAAACTGGCTGAAAGACAAATATCAGACAGCAGATAAGATGAACCGGGCATGGGCAACCACATTCTGGAGTCACCGCTATAACGATTTTGATCAGGTAGACAGTCCTTCCCCAAGAGGAGACAGCTCTCTTCACGGTCTGAACCTGGACTGGAAAAGGTTTGTAACAGATCAGACTGTGGACTTTGTGAAATGGGAGATCCAGGCTCTTAGGGATGCAGGATCCGACAAACCAACCACCATCAATATGATGTACGATTTCCAGGGATTAAATTATCACAAATTTGCTGATGTAGTAGATTTTGTATCCTGGGATAATTATCCACAGTGGCACAAGAAAGAAGAATACCTGACAGCTATGGATAATGGTATGCAGCATGATATCATGCGAAGCATTCAGAAAAAAACATTTTTACTGATGGAGAACTGCCCGTCGGCAACCAACTGGCAGTCCGTAAGCAAATTAAAGAAACCGGGAATGCTTCATGCAGCTTCCATGCAGGCTGTTGCCCACGGATCCGACAGTATTTTGTATTTCCAGCTTCGACAGAGCCAGGGTTCCTCTGAAAAGTTCCATGGTGCAGTGATCGATCATTATGGCAAGGATGATACCAGAGTATTCAAGGAAGTAACGGAAGTAGGAGAAAGTCTGGAAAAACTTCAGGAAGTTACCGGAGCGAAGAACCCGGCACAGGTGGCTGTGGTATATGACTGGGAGAACCGCTGGGCAATGGAAGACGCCCAGGGACCAAGAAATAAAGGACTGTTCTATAAGGAAACTGTGGAAAAATCCTATTACGCATTCCGCAAACAGGGACTGAATGTGGATATGATCGATATGGAGCAGGATTTGGATGGTTATAAAGTTGTAGCAGCACCTATGCTTTATATGTTCAGGGCAGGATTTGAAGAGAAGGTTCGTAAATACGTAGAAAATGGTGGAAGCTTTATCCTGACTTACTGGTCCGGTATCGTAGACAGTACCGATCTGTGTTTCCTGGAGGGAACTCCCCATGGACTGATGGATGTGATGGGACTTCGCAGTACAGAGATTGACGGTTTGTACGATGGGGAATATAATAGAGGAGTACCGGTGAGGGGAAATGAGCTGTGCCTGACGAAAACCTATATCTGTAATCATCTTTGTGAACTGGTTAAGACTTCTACTGCACAGCCTCTGATGACCTACGAAACCGACTTTTATGCCGGTATGCCGGCACTTACCGTGAACCTTTTCGGAAAAGGAAAAGCATACCATGTCTGCGCAGACTTTGAACAGGGATTTTATGATGAAGTTTATCGTAAGATTGCAAAAGAAGCAGGCGTAAAACGTGTAGTTGCCCACATCCCGGAAGGCGTGGAAGTAAGTGTGCGCCGGAATCAGGATACAGATTATGTATTTGTACAAAACTTCAACCGTCAGCCGGTAGAAGTCAAGTTGCCTGTAGAACAGTATCCAGTATGGCTTGGAAAATATGATGGCACTATAGATCGGTTCGGCACCGTGGTATTAAAAGGAAAGGCAGGAGAAAAGGAATGATTCAAGAGAGCATTGTAAAACTGGTACAGTATGGACTGACAACCGGTCTGGTAGAAAAAGAAGACAAGCGTTATACTACGAATAAAATTCTGGAATTACTGCAGATGGATGCAATTGATGAAGAATATGTAAAACAGATCATGGAGTCTGACGGAGCAGATCAGAGTGTGGTAGGTGAACTGGAAAGCATTCTGGGAGATATCTGTGACTATGCATATGAACATGGTCTGATGGAGGAAAACAGTGTAGGTTATCGCGACCTGTTTGACACAAAAGTTATGAGTCTTTTGGTAGACCGTCCAAGCAATGTGATCCGTCGCTTCTGGGAATTGTATAAAGAAGATCCGGTAAAGGCTACCGATGCACATTACAAATTCAGTCAGGATACCGATTATATCCGTCGTTACCGTATCGCAAAAGACGTGAAATGGGTAGCACCGACAGAATACGGTGATCTGGATATTACCATCAACCTGTCCAAACCGGAAAAAGATCCGAAAGCCATCGCAGCAGCAAAGCTGGCAAAACAGACATCATATCCAAAATGTCTGCTTTGCATGGAAAACGAAGGCTACGCAGGACGACTGAACCATCCGGCAAGACAGAACCACAGAATCATACCGGTAACCATCAACAACAGTGAGTGGGGATTCCAGTATTCTCCTTATGTATATTATAACGAGCATTGTATCGTATTCAATTCTCAGCATGTACCGATGAAGATCGAACGTGCAACCTTCGCAAAATTGTTTGACTTTGTAAAACAGTTCCCGCACTACTTTGTAGGATCCAATGCGGATCTGCCGATCGTAGGAGGATCGATCCTGAGCCACGATCATTTCCAGGGTGGACATTATGAATTTGCCATGGCGAAAGCACCGGTGGAAAAAGAAGTAGTGATCCCGGGATTCGAAGATGTCAAAGCAGGCATCGTAAAATGGCCGATGTCCGTCATCCGTATAAGCGGTCCGGACACGGAGCGTCTGATCGAACTGGCAGACAAGATCCTGTTAAAGTGGAGAGGATACACTGACGAGGCAGCATTTATCTTCGCGGAAACCGACGGAGAACCACACAATACCATCACCCCGATCGCAAGAAAGCGTGGAGATCTGTATGAAATAGATCTGGTCCTGAGAAATAATATTACTACAGCCGAGCATCCTCTGGGTGTATACCATCCACATGCAGAACTGCATCATATTAAGAAAGAAAACATCGGTCTGATCGAAGTTATGGGCCTGGCAGTGCTTCCGGCACGTCTGAAAGGTGAACTTGAAGGTCTGTGTAAAGCCATTGTGGCAGGCGAAGATCTGAGAAAAGATGAAGTTCTGGAAAAACATGCCGACTGGGTAGATGAACTGAAAGAAAAATATACTTTCACAGCAGAAAATGTGGAAGAAATTCTGAAAAAAGAGATCGGCATTGTATTCAAGAAGGTGCTGGAGCATGCAGGAGTGTACAAATGCACAGAAGAAGGCAGAACTGCATTCATGAGATTTATTGACAGTCTGTAAAAGAAAATAACGATTTTTATATAATACTTTGGTAAAGTGTTATAAAAATAAAGAGCCGGGTTGACAACAGCAATCCGGCTCCTTATAATAAAAGCATTAACGAAACTACATATCGAGCCAATAGAAGGTTGCAGGAAAGCAGGCGAAAGCCCGCCGAAGGAATAATACTCTCAGGTGTCTCATTTAGAGACGAGACTGTAATTGGATGGCCCTCTGGAGAATCCCAAAGATGGGTGCCGAAGGTGAAAGCAGATCTGTGATCTGCGAATCTCTCAGGCAAAAGGACAGTGTGAAAGATACAAAAAAGAAAAGCGGCATGTCGCAGTTGTTTTTTGTGTTTCGAGTGGATAATGAATAACAATTCTGAACAGAACCTGCAAAGGCGCAGAACAGTTATGGAAGTATCAGGTCCCGGGGATTTCCCCGGGACCTTTTTTGTCGGAAACGCTGTACTGGTTTCAGGTGAATAAAAAACGCTCTGCAAGGATATGCCCCGACGCATTCTTTGGTATTGGCTTGAAACGTAAGAAAAAGTGAGGGAGAAGAAAAAACATGGAATTTGTTACAAAAGTAGTTGAGTGTGTCAATACGTTTCTGTGGGATTATGCACTGCTGATCCTGCTTCTGGGAGCCGGTATCATTTACTCGTTCAGCCTGAAATTTATTCAGGTACGAAAGTTTGGTGCCGGAATGAAAGCATTGTTTGGTAATTTTTCGCTGCATGGCGGGAAAGGAGAAAATGGTCTCAGTTCTTTTCAGGCTCTGACAACAGCGATTGCCGCCCAGGTAGGAACCGGTAATATCGCCGGAGCAGCAACAGCGATTGCATCCGGAGGGCCGGGTTCCATCTTCTGGATGTGGGTCAGTGCATTCTTTGGAATGGCTACCATCTATGCGGAAGCTGTTATGGCACAGCATACAAGAAAACTGGAAAACGGACACTATGTAGGAGGCCCGGTATATTATATAAAATACGTATTCAAGGGCAGATTTGGAAAATTCCTGGCAGGTTTCTTTTCTGTAGCTATCATTCTGGCCCTGGGATTTATGGGAAATATGGTACAGTCCAACTCTATCGGTGCAGCATTTAACAATGCATTCCATGTACCGAAACTGGCAGTGGGAATCTGTGTGGCAGTGATTGCCGGCATCATCTTTATTGGCGGTATCAAGAGAATCGCAAGCTTTACAGAAAAAATCGTTCCGATTATGGCACTGTTATACATCATCGGCTGCCTTGTGATCCTGGTGATGCATCTTCCGGGAGTTGGAACTGCATTCAAAGACATTTTTGTGGGTGCTTTTGCACCACAGGCAATTGCAGGCGGTGCACTTGGTGTAACGGTTCAGAAAGCGATGCGTTTCGGTGTTGCGAGAGGACTTTTCTCCAACGAAGCAGGTATGGGTTCCACACCACATGCACATGCAACAGCGGAGGTTAAGGATCCGTGTGATCAGGGAATCATCGCAATGATGGGTGTATTTATCGATACATTTATTATTCTGACACTGACAGCTCTGGTTATCCTGTCCACCGGAGTACTTGGTAACGGACAGACAGGTTCTGAACTGGCACAGAGTGCATTCAACGTAGGATTCGGTAACTTTGGAAATATCTTTATTGCATTGTGTATGCTGTTCTTTGCCTTTACTACAATTGTCGGATGGTACTATTTCGGTGAAGTGAATGTTCGGCATTTGTTCGGAAATTGTGCAGTAAAAGTTTATGCAGTGATCGTTGTGATCTGCGTAATCATCGGATCCACATTGAAAGTAGATCTGGTATGGGATATGGCAGATATGTTCAATGGTTTAATGGTGCTTCCAAACCTGATTGCACTTCTTGGATGTCTGGTGATTGTTCGCAAATTGACGAAAAAGAGCGAAAAAAGCAAAGAAAAATAATGGAATATAGACAAAAACAGAAAAATCCGCTTTGGGGAAAGAAACCAAAGCGGATTTTTTTTGAAATTGGTTAAATTGTACTTGATTTTTATAAAACAATGGTATAATATATAAACATGACGAAACAACATTTAAACAATACGTCAAAATCACCAGAAACAACAAGGAAAAGTGAAAGGTATTGTACGAAATGTTCACGATAGTGGGGTGACAAACTATATAATGTCGTGAGCGAAACAAAAGATTCCGTAGTTATTATGACGAAACACAATATTAAGAAAAATTGTGAAGGAATGTAGATTTTCGTTCGTGTTCATACGGTAGGCGCCAGCAGAGTTTTTCTGAAAAAAGTAGTATGGGCGGAAGGAAAATTTATATAGAGGCAACGGAAGATTGACGAATAAGATGTTGTCTGAGTTATTTTCAAGACCTAAAGGGAGGGAAAGAGATGAAAAGAAAAATAGTTGCAGTTTTAACAGCAGCTACGCTCGCGGTTGGTATGTTAGCCGGCTGTGGCGGCGGCGGAAGTGATTCCAGTTCCGGCGGATCTACGGATTCCAGTGGAACAACTTCTACAGATGACAGTTCAGGCGGAAGCGGAACAGCAGCATCTGAAGGTATTACTACAGAAGTAGGAACTCCTCGTTCCGAGACACTGATCGTTGAGTGTCAGTCCCCAACAGATGTACCTGGTCAGTTTAATAGCTACATGACAGGTACCCAGATGGGATTCGGTATTCATCAGCTGATGAGTGCTCATCTGTGGGAAATGGATACCGCAAATGGTGAACAGTGGGGCGAGATTGCTGATGGCATGCCTGAGTCCAATGATGATTTTACCGAGTGGACAGTAAAAGTTCGTCAGGGTATCAAATGGTCCGATGGTGAAGACGTAACAGCGGATGACGTTGTCTTTACTTTCAATATGATTAAAGAAAATGACGGAATCGGTGCTAGTGCAGCAACAAACCTGTACATTGATTCAGTAGAAAAAGTAGACGATTACACAGTTCTGTTTAAGATGAAAGAATCATTCCCACGTTTCGTACAGAGATATGGTATCACTGTATGGGGAACTGATTACCGTATCGTTCCGGAACATATTTACTCAAAACAGTCCGATGTTACTACATTCAAGGATGAAGATCCTGTAGTGGCAGGTCCTTACACCGTAAAAGATTACGATAAGTTAGGTGACTGGGTGCTGTATGAACTGCGTGATGACTGGAAGGACAGCACACTTGGTGTTGCAGGACCCACTCAGTATGAGTACGCTGAAAATGCTACACCACCGAAATACGTATGGTTCCGTACATTCGCAGACTCTACCACAAAACAGATGGCTATGATCAACAACGAAGTTGACCTGCTGTGTGAAGTAACACTGGAAGAGTTTGAAACCATGAAAGCTTCTAACGACAAAATTAACTGCTGGTACAAGGATTTCCCATATGCAAACCCAGACGATCCGGGTGCAAAAGGAATTGTATTCTCACATGGTCAGGGCGCACCGTATGACAATGCAGACTTCCGTTGGGGTATCTGCTTAGCACTTAATATTGATGAGATCTCCATGAACACGTTCTCCGGAGCAGGACGTGCGGCTCCGATCCCGTTAATGAACAATACACAGTTCCTGCAGGAAACCTACACAATCCCAATGCAGGATTGGCTGGAAAACTTCGAACTGGATCTTGGCGATGGAACAACCTTCAAACCTTATGATACCGGTTATGCAAAACGTATGGCTGAGTCTCTTGGCGTTGAAGGATCCGATGAAGAACTGATCAGCATGTTTGGTGCAGGCTGGTGGAAACACGACGAAGAAGCTGCTACAAAACTGCTGGAAAAAGCCGGTCTTGAAAAAGTAAACGGCGTATGGAACTATGAAGGCAAACCGTTCACCTTCGAGATGAGCTATCTTGCTGATACTGAATTCCAGGCAGCACGTGGCGTACAGGCAGCTTACAACCAGCTGACAAAATTCGGTTTCCAGTGTTCAATCGCATCCAAATCTTCCGCAACATGGGATGTAGACGGTGGAAAGGGTAACTACCAGATCGCTGGTTACTGGCCATCTGGTGGTATCCTGAAAGACTTCTACTCTGCAATCAGCGGATTTGACGGTGATCTGATCAAACCTTTAGGCGAAACTGGTTCTGGTCAGGGACTTCGTTGGAATAACGAAAAAGTTACAGAGATACTTCACGAACTTGCTAATACTGATCCGGAAAGTGATAGATCTTACGAACTGCATACTGAATTCCTTAAGGAATGTGTAACAGATATGCCGGAAATCAACTTCCTCTCTGGTACAAAATTCGTTCCGACCAACTCAACTTACTGGGAAGGTTATCCGGATGCGGACAACCCGTACAATGGTCCATGGTGGTGGTGGAGCTGCTTCAAATACATGCTTCCAAACATCACTCCTACACAGGCTTAATCCTTTAAGTCTTTAGGAACAGTAATAAAATGATGAAAACAGCAAAAACTGACAGAGTTATTTGCTGAAATATCAGAAGGGACGGAGTTGTAAGAAAAGCTTACGATCCGTCCCTTTTGTGTAGAAATAGTAGTAAAGGAGTGCTGTGTATGAAATTTAAAAAATTCTTTCTGCAGCGAGTGCTTGCATGGGCGCTGACTATCCTGATCGGTGTTACCTTTATCTTCTTCATTCCACGTATGTTTCCGTCAGATCCTGTTGAAAACATGATCGCACAGATTCAGTCACGTTCCGGTAACATGGATCCAGCCGAGATGGACGCCCTTCGTAGCAGCCTGCGTGTGCAGTTTGGACTTGATGGCTCGTTGCTGCAACAGTATGGTTATTTCCTGTGGCACGGTCTGCTGCATTTTGACTTTGGTCCGTCACTGATGAGTTATCCGGAGCCGGTTGGAAAAATTATCGGAAGATATCTTCCGTATACTCTGATCTTATGTCTGACCTCCACATTTATTGCGTGGATCGTAGGTAACCTGATCGGTCTTCTGGCAGGATTTCGGAAAAATAAAACTTCATCCAAGATTTTGGAAGCAATTGCAATTTTTATCTATCCGATTCCTTACTTCCTGGTAGCGTTGATCTTACAGATTATATTTGCATTTATATTAAAATGGTTCCCGTTGCAGGCAGTTATCAATACTAAAGGTGGATTTGGTCCTTGGATCGCTTCTGTGGTCAAGGCTTCGATCCTTCCGGGAATCTCACTGCTGTTACTTGGTACCGGATGGTGGATCATCTCCATGAAATCTCTGGCGAGCACCACAGCAGAAGAAGATTATGTACGTTATGCCCGTTTCCGTGGACTTTCCGAGTTCGCTATCGGCAAAAACTATGTAATGCGTAACTCCATTCTGACCCAGATCACAGCACTGGCAATGAGCCTTGGTGGTGTCTTCGGTGGTTCCATCATGACCGAGATTATTTTCGGATACCCTGGAGTCGGTTCTCTGATTCAGGCCGCGATCCTGCAGTCGGATTATAATATGATCCTTGGCTGTATTACGATTTCCATCGTAGCGATTGCTTCAGCAACTTTAATTGTGGACCTGATCTACCCGTTCATCGATCCGCGAATCCGGTACGGCTGATAAGAGGGAGGGACAGACATGAAGAAATTTTGGAAAACAGCCAATTTTCGTTTAAAAGCAGGCTTGATTTCTACTTGCTTTTTCCTGATCATTGGGTTCGTAGTATATTTTATCCCACATACAAATCCGTTTACCTATAATACATACCCGAATAATCTGGGAGTTTCTGCTGAACATTGGCTTGGAACTACCAGTATGGGACAGGATATTGTATGGCTGCTGATCGAAGCCATTCACAATTCTTTGATGATTGGTCTGATCGTAGCTACTATTGGTACTGTTGTGGGTGTTCTGGTTGGTCTGCTTGCAGGTTTTGCAGGCGGCGCATTGGACAGAGTGCTGATGATTATCACGGATACTTTCGTAGTAATCCCGTCTCTGCCGATTCTGATCATGATGACTTCCCTGATGAAAGGAAGCTCTACTGTAATTGTTATGGCACTTGTTCTTGCGATGTTCGCCTGGGCATGGCCAAGCCGTCAGATCCGTTCCATGGCTCTGACAATCAAAGAGCGTGACTTTATTCACACAGCACGTTTCTCCGGTGAAAGTACCTTACAGATCGTTGTAACGGAGATTCTCCCGTTCGCACTGTCCTGGTCACTTTCCAACTTTATGAATGCAACACTGAGTGCAATTGGTTCAGAATCCAGTTTGGCCGTTCTGGGTCTGTCACCGGGAAACCTGGTTTCTCTTGGTAACATGATTCAGTGGGCAAGAGGATACAATGCAGTCCTTGCTAAGAGATGGCTCTGGATCGGTTCTCCGATTGTTGCAACCGTTATCTTATTTGTTGGCCTGTTCATGTTGATTACAGGTTACAACGATTATCAGGCTAAGAAGAGAGGCAGGTGATAAGTATGCTGAAAATCGAGAATTTGTCAACGTCTTATAAGACAATAGACGGTGATGTACACGTACTCAAGGACATTAACTTTGAGATTAAAGACAATGAGATCTTCGGCATCGCAGGCGAGTCCGGATGTGGTAAAACCACCCTGCTGAACACTCTTTATGATATTGTTGACTATCCGTTGGTGATCGATCAGGGGCGTGTTGTTCTGGAAGGTGAAAAAGACGGAAAGAAATATTCATTCGAATCTGGAAAGATTCGTGACACCTGGTGGAACAATATCGCATATGTGCCACAGGCTGCACAGAGTGTTCTGAACCCGATCGTTCGTCTGAAAACACAGTTTCTGGATTCTATTCCAAAGGACCAGAAAAAGAATGAAAAACCGGAGGAAACTCTGGCAAGAGTTGCTGATTATCTGAAAGAACTGAATCTTTCCCCGGATGTTCTGGAGTCATTTCCATTCCAGCTGTCCGGTGGTATGAGACAGCGTGCGATCATTGCACTGGCAACCTTTATGTCTCCGGGTGTTGTTCTGGCCGATGAGCCGACAACCGCTCTGGACGTAGTTGTACAGAAGGGTATTCTTATGATGCTGATGCGTCTGCAGAAACAGTTAAAGAATACAATGATCATTGTAAGTCATGATATGGGTGTTCATTATCAGATCACAGACCGTATGGCGATCATGTATTCCGGTAGTATTGCAGAGCTCGGTAAGACAGAAGATATCTTCAATGATCCGATTCATCCGTATACAAAGATGTTGGTAGATGCTCTTCCGCGTGTAGGTGAGGATGTACAGCGAGTTGGTATCGCAGGACGTCCGCCGGCACTGAAGAATCCGCCGCCAGGATGTCGTTTTGCACCTCGTTGTCCGCATGCTACGGATCGGTGCCGCAGTGAAGTCCCGAAATTCCGGGAAATAAGACCGGGTCGTTTCGCTGCGTGTCACTTATTAGAAGAGGAGGTGAAGACGAATGGCTGATAAATTATTGGAAGTAAAAGGCGTCAGCAAGATTTTCCGTGTAGGTGGTATGCTGCGTGGTAAAAAGCTGGTGGCTGTAGATAATGTTTCTTTATCTATCGATGATGATAAACCGGTAATCCTGTCTATCGTAGGAGAGTCCGGTTGTGGTAAATCTACTTTATGTAAGATGATTCTTCGTCTTCATAACCCGGATATGGGTGACATCGTTATGGATGGAAAATCTTATGCAGATAAAAAAAGCTATGATCCAAAACAGTTCAAACTGGATGTACAGCCGATCTTTCAGAATCCATACGAATCTTTCTCCGCAAGAAAGACCGTAGATACTTACCTGTATAACACTGCTCTTCGTCTTGGCATCGCAAAGAACAGAGCAGAAGCAGATAAAGTTGTTGATGAAGCATTAAAGAGTGTTGGTATGTCTCTGGCAGTCGTAAAAGGAAAATATGCGACTCAGTTCTCAGGTGGAGAGCTGCAGCGTGTATCTAT